>RRZU011751218.1_pt1 | contig 32809 bp, 31 predicted proteins | sample 2165561 | NCBI WGS metagenome assembly RRZU01 (sample SAMN10456909, study PRJNA506462) | wastewater metagenome | isolation source: wastewater sludge | place: USA: Moscow, Idaho | reverse complement strand
ATCAGCCTGTAAGGCAGCCCGTACCGTTTCCAGCAAACGCTCAGCATCGACACGCTGCTCTTGCAACGCGCGCGCTTGTTTATCGTGCTCAGCATTCTCAAATGACTCTTTGAGCATGCCGCTAATTTCTGTATCGGTTAAACCGTAAGACGGCTTAACTTGAATACTGGCTTCGACACCGCTGCCCAACTCACGAGCAGTGACACCGAGTAATCCATCCGCATCCACCTGGAAAGTAATACGGATTTTTGCAGCGCCAGCCACCATTGCTGGAATACCGCGCAATTCAAAACGTGCCAACGAGCGACAATCACTGACCAGCTCACGCTCACCCTGCAAAACATGAATAGCCATGGCGGTTTGGCCATCACGGGCAGTGGTAAATTCCTGCGCTCGGGTAACCGGAATAGTAGTGTTGCGAGGAATAACTTTTTCGACTAAATCACCCATGGTTTCTAAACCCAAGGACAAGGGCGTTACGTCCAACAAGAGCAATTCGTCACCATCGCGCTTATTACCCACTAAGGTATCGGCTTGGATTGCCGCCCCCAGCGCAACCACTTGATCAGGATCGATATCGGTCAAAGGTCTGCAATCAAATAACTCACCCACCCGTGTACGCACTAAAGGGACCCGGGTCGAACCACCGACCATCACAACAGACTCAATCTCTTCTAAGTCAACTTCAGAGTCGCGCAGCGCCCGTCGACAAGCTCTCAAACTGCGGGCGACCAAGGGTTCAACCAAAGCATCAAACTGCTCGCGGGTTAAGCATCCCTGCCAGCCGGCATAGGCAATATCCACAGCATCTTGCGCGGTTAATGCCTCTTTTGCCGCACACGCCAACTCAAGCAACTCACGCTGCTCACTGGGCGCTAAATCACTGGATACACCTGCTTGCTCTACTACCCAGCTGGCCACCTTGTAGTCAAAATCATCACCACCTAGCGCGCTATCACCGCCAGTGGCTAACACTTCAAACACACCACGACTTAAGCGCAGAATTGACACATCAAAAGTGCCGCCGCCTAGATCGTAAATAACTACTACACCTTCGGCTTGCTGATCAAGACCATAAGCCACAGCCGCAGCTGTAGGCTCATTGAGCAGGCGCAAAACATTCAAACCTGCCAAACGCGCAGCATCTTTAGTCGCTTGGCGCTGAGCATCATCAAAATAAGCTGGCACAGTGATCACTACGCCAATCAGCTCACCACCTAGCGCAACCTCTGCACGTTCACGTAACGCCTGCAAAATATGCGCTGAGACTTCCACAGGGCTTTTCGGTCCTTGTACTGTCTCAATAAAAGGCATATGGGATTTGCCGGCTTGAAATTTATAGGGCAACTGCTCGCCCAATTGCTGCACGTCAGCTAGGCCGCGCCCCATTAAGCGTTTAACGGATAAAATACAATTATAAGGATCACTCGCAGCTGCATCACGCGCACTGCGCCCAACCTCAATGCGCTCAGCGTGATAACGCACCGCCGAAGACAGTGCAATATGCCCTTGAGCATCGGCTAATGCCTCTGCAACACCGTTGTGCACGGTCGCCACTAATGAGTTGGTAGTTCCTAAATCAATTCCAACGGCCAGTCGTGGCTGGTGTGGCTGTGGACTTTGTCCAGGTTCGGCAATCTGTAGTAAGGCCATACGGATCTTTAATCTGACAGCCTGCAAAACGCAGGCTTTGGGTTAATCGTCTAAGCGCTCTTCTAGCTGACGCACTTCGTAAAACATCTTATCCAAAAACTGCATACGACGGGCTAGGCGCTCGGCTTGTACGCGCTGCTCAGGATCATCAATGCATTCTGCAAAAGCAGTATCAATGGCATGACGAGCCTGACTCAACTCCACTTTAAAGCGATCAACGGCAGCAAAATCAGCTTGCTCTTGCAATGTTTCAAGCTGTTCACGCCATTCCATTTGCTGGAATAAAAACTCACCATCTTGGATAGTAGTTTCTTCTGGCAACTCGGCCTGCTGACGCAACAAATATAAAGCGCGCTGAGTAGGAGACTTTAATGTTTGATAGGCATCATTGAGTAACGCAGCGCGCTCAACAGCTTCACGCTGCTGTGCCGCTGTTGCGCTAGCAAAACGATCTGGATGCGTATCTCTAGCAAGTTCTCGATATGTCACAGCCAGCGCTTTGCTATCGAGCAAAAACACTGGCTGCAAGCCAAACATCGAAAAGTAATTGACGCGATCTGAGTCGGCCATATTACACACTGAAGCTTTCGCCACAGCCGCACTCGCCGAGCACGTTGGGGTTATTAAACTTAAAGCCCTCATTGACACCTTCGCGGACAAAGTCCAGCTCAGTACCATCAATGTAGGCCAGGCTTTTCGGATCAATGATAATCTTCATGCCAAAGCTTTCAAACACCGTGTCATCGGGTTTCAGCTCATCAACAAACTCAAGCACATATGCCATGCCTGAACAGCCCGTGGTGCGCAAACCAAGGCGGATACCTTCGCCGCTACCACGGTTTTCCAGTGAGCGCCGCACATGGTTTGCTGCGGCTTCTGTTAAGCTGATTGCCATATCAAACCTCTTTAATTAAGCCTTTTTTCTGCTTGTAATCACGCACGGCCGCTTTAATTGCATCTTCTGCTAACACTGAGCAGTGAATCTTCACTGGCGGTAAAGCCAGCTCTTCTGCAATAGTAGTGTTCTTGATCAGCTCAGCTTCATCAATGGATTTACCTTTCATCCACTCTGTCGCCAATGAGCTTGATGCAATTGCAGAACCGCAACCGTACGTTTTAAATTTCGCGTCTTGGATGATGCCGTCATCACCTACTTGGATTTGCAAACGCATCACGTCGCCACACGCCGGCGCACCGACCATGCCTGTTCCAACATCTGCTGCTTCAGCATCCATCTTGCCAACGTTACGCGGATTCTCGTAGTGGTCTAAGACCTTATCACTATATGCCATGATGGTATTCCTTCTTTAACGGGCAAAAATTAATGTTCTTGCCACTCAACTTTAGAGAGATCAACGCCGTCTTTGTGCATATCCCACAGCGGTGATAATTCACGTAGGCGCTCTACTGCTTCACGGATTTGTCCTGCAGCATGATCAACCTCTTCTTCGGTCGTAAAACGCCCGAAAGTAAAACGAATTGAACTGTGTGCCAGTTCGTCGCTGCGACCTAATGCACGCAGCACATAAGATGGCTCAAGGGAAGCGGAGGTACAGGCTGACCCTGATGACACCGCCATATCTTTGAGCGCCATAATCAATGACTCACCTTCAACAAAGTTAAAGCTGAGGTTTAGGTTATGCGGTACACGCTGGGTTGCACTACCATTGAGGTACAGCTCTTCCATGTCGCGTACTTTGTCGTAAAAACGCTGATTAAGCTTAGCAATGCGCTTATTGCTTTCTTCCATTTCTAGGCGAGCCAACTCAAATGCTGCACCCATACCTACAATCTGGTGAGTGGCTAGAGTACCTGAACGCATACCGCGCTCATGTCCACCACCGTGCATTTGCGCTTCTAAGCGTACACGTGGCTTACGACGTACATACAAAGCACCCATGCCTTTAGGGCCATAAGCCTTGTGCGCAGAGAAAGACATCAAGTCAACTTTCATTTCCTGCAAGTCGATCTTCACTTTATCAGCAGACTGCGCCGCATCAACGTGAAACAGCACACCCTTAGAGCGCGTCAACTCACCAATTGCAGCGATATCATTGATAGTGCCGATCTCGTTATTGACATGCATGATAGAAACTAAAATCGTATCTTCACGCAGCGCCTCAGCAACCTGTTCAACAGTAATCAAACCGTCTTCGGTAGGATCTAAATAGGTCACCTCATAGCCTTCACGCTCTAGCTGACGCGCGGTATCCAGTACCGCTTTATGCTCTAACTTAGAGGTAATGATGTGCTTGCCGCGACTCTTATAAAAATGCGCGACGCCTTTAATAGCAAGGTTGTCCGACTCTGTTGCGCCTGAAGTCCAAACAATTTCACGCGGATCAGCATTAATCAACTCAGCAACTTGACGTCGGGCATTTTCAATTGCTTCCTCTGCACGCCAGCCATAAACGTGGGAACGCGACGCGGCGTTACCAAAGTTACCTTCTAGTGTAAGGCACTCCATCATTTGCTCCGCTACGCGCGGATCCACTGGCGTTGTCGCTGAATAATCCAAATAAATTGGCAGTTTCATGTAAATCTCCTAACGGTCTGCGCCTTACTCAAACAGAGGACGCATGAATTTTATTTGCTACGCGCTGACTCTGACGCTGTGCAACAATTTGAATATCTTGGCGCGCAACCAAATCCGCCAAGCTAATACCACTTAAAAAGTTGTGTATTTGTTTACTTAAGTCACACCATAAGCGGTGAGTTAAGCACTCATCGCCACTCTGGCAGTCTCCCAAACCCTGACAGCGAGTTGCATCTACAGACTCATCAACCGCATCTATAATTTGCACAATTTGAATATCAGAGCACTGATGCGCCAACTGATAACCACCACCAGGTCCACGCACACTCGTTACCAAAGCGCAGCGGCGCAACTTAGCAAAAAGCTGCTCAAGATAAGACAAGGAAATCCCCTGTCTCTCAGATATATCCGCCAAGGGTACAGGACCCTCTTGTGCATTCAATGCTAAATCAAGCATTGCGGTAACGGCATAGCGGCCTTTCGTTGTCAGTCGCATAAAATAAATACCACTGCATGTCAATATTGCTACCAATTATGCAATAACCCAGTAAATAGGTCAAGTATTAATCCCGATTAAAACACTCAGGTTTAAGCGGGCTGCTATTACCCGCCTAAATGCATTGACAGTCACAGCAGTCTTACTGGCCTACTTCTCAGCCTGCTCATCTTCTGAACCAGAAGCACTTGCTCCATCAGCCTGCTCTGAACACGGGAAAGCCATCCCAGGCAACTCTGGCAGTTTTTTGCCTTGATAATCACTGCCCAACTGCTGCATGGCCTCACACATCCCCTCCAGTCGCTCCTCAACAGCTTCCAAATGATCAAGAATCTGCCCAATGGAGCGTGCGACTGGGTCAGGCATATCCTCACTCATGCCATAAGCATCAAAACCAAAACGCTCAGCAATTGCTCGACGCTTAGCCTCTTGCTCATCCGTTGCCTTAACAATAATACGCCCAGGAATACCCACTGCTGTGGCTCCCGCCGGCACGGCTTTAGTCACCACTGCGTTAGAACCAATTTTAGCGCCAGCGCCCACAGTAAACGGGCCCAACACTTTAGCACCGGCCCCAACCACCACACCATCTTCTAAAGTCGGATGGCGCTTACCCTTATTCCAACTGGTTCCACCTAGAGTAACCCCTTGATACAAAGTGACATCATCACCTATCTCAGCAGTTTCCCCGATGACAATGCCCAAACCATGATCAATAAAAAAACGGCGGCCAATTTTAGCGCCCGGATGGATCTCGATACCTGTCAGCCAGCGCCCCAGATTTGACACCATACGCGCCAACCACTTCCAGTTGCGCACCCACAAACCATGAGCCAAACGATGCAACCAGACCGCATGCAAGCCCGGATAGCACGTTATGATCTCAAAGGCATTACGTGCTGCTGGATCTCGGTGAAATACACTTTGAATATCTTCACGAATACCTTTAAACATGCTCACCTCGACGCTGTATAATTTCACCACGTGCAGCTTTTTGAGTCTCGGTCAAAATCCCACGTAAAATATTCACCTCAGATTTTTTCAATTGACTGCGCCCAAAAATGCGCCGCAAGCGTGCCATTAAATGCCTTGGCTTAGCCGGGTCAAGAAAATCAATCTCAATTAACGTTTGCTGTAAGTGCTGATAAAACAATTCCAATGATTCATGGGTGGCCGGCGCCGTGCCCAGCATGCCAGTGGCTTCAATTTCAGGCATATGAGTTGGCTGCTCTGTATATTTGAGCCAAGCCATACGCGCCTCATAAGTTAGCACTTGCACAGCAGTCGCTAAATTTAAAGAGCTAAACTCTGGGTCAGCAGGAATATGGATATGATACTGGCAACGCTGCAGCTCAGCGTTGGTCAAGCCCGCATACTCACGGCCAAACACTAAAGCAATTTCAGCAGTGTGATCAGCCTGCCACGTATGCAAGCATCTATCTGCCGCCTCGCGCGGATCAAGTAACGGCCAAGGAATACGCCGATCACGGGCACTGGTTCCCAGCACCACACTGCAACCAGCCAGGGCCTCCTCTAACGTAGCGACCACCTGCGCATTCTCTAAAATATCATCAGCGCCTGCAGCGCGGGAGTTAGCATCTTGGTGCGGGTATTTTTTTGGATCCACTAACACCAAGGACTTAAGCCCCATATTTTTCATCGCTCGGGCAGCACCACCAATGTTTCCTGGGTGACTGGTATTGACCAAAACCACGCGAATTTTTTCCAGCACTGGGCTCTCCACCGTTCAAACCAATATGGGTTATTAATACACAGGAGACAAGCTTACCGAAGCCTCCGCAATCTCGCCATGAAAAAGAACCCCGCAAGGGCACACATGCCTTTTAGTTTCTGTTAGAATTGCCGCTCTTCTTTAACAACCTCCGGTGACTTTTCATGCAGCCTATGCTGAATATTGCGTTGCGCGCTGCGCGTAGCGCGGGTGAATTAATTATGCGTTCCATTGAGCGCTTAGATACGATCTCAATAGGTGAGAAAGACGCAAAAGATTACGTCACCGAGATTGATCGCGCCGCTGAGCAAGTAATTATTACTGCTATCCTCAAAGCCCACCCTGATCACGGTATCCACGCCGAAGAAAGCGGCCGCATTGCCGGCACAGGTGAAGGCGCAGATTATGAGTGGATCATCGACCCGCTTGATGGCACCACTAACTTTATTCGCGGTGTTCCGCACTTTGCAGTGAGCATCGCCTGTAAATACCGCGGCCGCATCGAGCATGCGGTAGTTATCGACCCTGTACGCCAGGAAGAGTTTACCGCCAGCCGTGGTCGTGGCGCGGCATTTAATGGTCGCCGTATGCGCGTGAGCAAACGCAAAAGCCTTGATAGCGCGTTATTGGCAACAGGTTTCCCATTTCGCGAAGGCCAACTCGAGCATATGGATAACTATATGTCGATGTTTAAAGACTTAGCTGTGCAATCAATTGGCATTCGTCGTGCTGGAGCTGCCAGCCTAGACTTAGCCTATGTTGCTGCAGGCCGTTACGATGCTTTCTGGGAATACGGTCTATCCGAGTGGGACATGGCCGCAGGCGCACTTCTCATTCAAGAAGCTGGTGGTTTAATCAGCGACTTTAATGGTGGACACGACTACTTAGACAGCGGCCATATTGTTGCCGGTGGGCCCAAGTGTTTCAAAGCAGTCTTGACCACAATCCAACCTTTTGTGCCCCGCAGCTTCAAGTAAACCCGAACCTCTTAACGTAAAAAGCGCCCAACTTAGGCGCTTTTTTTATCGGTATCGACTAACCCCAGTACAAACTTACTGACGGACCACTTGCGACAAGATTACGCGCCCCTGATCATCTAACTGTAAACGGCGGCCAGGATCCTCATCCATACGCACAGTGCGCACCTTACCGTCTAGCTCATAACTGACATCGTAACCGGCAATTTTCTCACTGATATCGTATTCCGTATTACAACGACGCTCAGTAGTTGTATAGGTATTATTGTTCTGCAGGTGTTCTTGGGTTTTGTTGCCCGCATAACCACCGCCGACAGCACCGGCCACAGTCGCAACTTTCTTGCCGCGACCACCGCCAACTTGATTGCCCAGCAAACCACCTACCACAGCTCCAACCGCGCTACCAACAATACGGTTGTCATCTTTAATGGGCTTGCGCTTAGTCACAGTGACATCACGGCATTCTTGCCGAGGTGTTTTGATCGTCTCTTTAACAGCCTTAACTGCAACGACTTCAGCATAATCTGGGCCACCGACAAGGCTGTAAGTGGCGTAAGCACCACCTGCGGTTACCGCCACTGCACCCAAAACACTGCCTATCAACATCGACTTATTCATTCTAACTCTCTTAAGCTTAAGCAAAGCAATAGTTGTTTGTATGGCTCTTAGGCAACAAAAAAGCCGCATAAGTTCAACTTATGCGGCTTTTGCTTGAGTTAGCATGATAATTTTGTGACTGCAGTCTCAAGCTAAGGCATTTCATCCACCTCTTCAGTCGCAACTGGCGGGATTAAGTCCTCCACTGTTAGCTTAAGCCATATGAGGAAGACGCTGGAGACATACACCGAAGAGTATGTACCCGCGGTAATACCAATAAACAGGGCCAAAGCAAAGCCCCAAAGGTTATCGCCACCAAAAGCCAGCAATGAACCAACTGCTAGCAATGTTGAAATCGAAGTCGCTAAGGTTCGCAGCAAGGTTTGCGTGGTGGAAATATTGATATTATCAATCAATGACGTATTGCGTAAAAACCGAAAGTTCTCTCGAATACGGTCAAACACCACAATGGTGTCATTCAATGAATAACCAATAATCGCCAAAATAGCTGCTAGGACAGTTAAATCGAAAGTCAGCTGGAAGAAAGAGAACACTCCCAAAGTGACAATCACATCATGGAACAAACTGACAATCGCACCGACACCAAACTTCCATTGGAAGCGGAATCCCAAGTACACCATAATGCCAGCAAGAGCTAACAAAATGCCGAGGCCACCTTGATCGCGCAATTCCTCACCAACCGCTGGACCAACAAACTCAACACGATTGATCGTCACTTGATTACTCGCATCTTCACGCAGCACTTGCGCGACCTGAGAACCTAAATTCGGATCATCGCCCGGCATACGTACCAAGACATCACTCACGGCACCAAAACTTTGCACAACAGCATCGGGATAGCCACCATTGTGCAACTGATCACGAATTTTATTTAAATCCGCTGCATGCTCATAATTGAGCTCGATTAGGGTGCCACCGGTAAAGTCCAAGCCCCAATTCATACCTTTAATGGCTATGGAGGCTATGGAAGCCACAGTTAAGAGCAAAGTAAGGGTCATCGCAAGCTTGCGCACACCCATAAAGTTAATTACACGTTTCATGTTCGCCATATCCTTAAATCCACAGCTTCTTGACGTCACGGCCACCATAAATCAGGTTAACCATGGCACGTGTCACCATAATTGCAGTGAACATTGAGGTGATAATGCCCAGCGACAGGGTTACCGCAAAGCCTTTAATTGGGCCTGTGCCCATTGCAAAAAGAATTGCGCCAACCAACAAGGTCGTTAAGTTACCGTCAATAATGGCTGAATAGGCTTTATCAAAACCTTCATGAATGGCGCGCTGTACTGACATACCATTGGCGATTTCTTCACGAATCCGCGAGAAAATCAGCACGTTAGCATCCACCGCCATCCCCATCGTCAAGACGATACCAGCGATACCTGGCAAGGTTAAAGTAGCCCCCAATAACGACATCATTGCTAACAGGTTAACCATGTTAAGGCTCAGAGCAACAACAGCCAGCAGACCAAACGCCTTATAGATCAAGACAATAAAGATCGCGACAAACAAGAACCCCCACAATGCTGCTTTAACACCCAACTGAATGTTTTCCGCCCCCAAGCTTGGGCCAATGGTGCGCTCTTCGGCAAAATACATTGGCGCAGCTAGGCCACCAGCACGCAGCAATAGCGCCAACTCTGACGACTCACCCTGCCCATCAAGCCCAGTAATGCGGAACTGACTGCCCAACGCTGACTGAATCGTGGCCAAGCTGATCACGCGTTTTTCTTCCGCAAAAGTCTGCACCGGGACTTCTTTTTCAACACCATCAACCAACTGACGCACATAGCGTGTAGTTGGACGCTGCTCAATAAAGATCACCGCCATACTGCGGCCGATATCATTACGCGTAGCACGGTTCATCAGCTCACCACCATGGCCATCCAAACGGATATTCACCTGTGGTCGACCATTCTCATCGTAGCTGGCCTGCGCATCAGTCACTTGATCACCAGTGAGGATCACACTGCGCTCCAAAGCTACAGGCGGACGCCCTTCTTCGCGGAACTCATACATCTCTGTTGTTGCGCGCGGCGCATCGTGGGCTGCAGCTAAACGAAACTCAAGGTTAGCTGTTTTCCCAAGAATACGCTTAGCCTCTGCTGTGTCTTGCACACCCGGCAGCTCAACTACAATGCGGTTAGCACCTTGACGCTGGACTAGCGGTTCAGCAACACCCAACTCATTTACTCGGTTACGTACCGTAGTGAGGTTCTGTTTAATCGAATACTCACGAATTTCTGCAATTTTGCTCGCCAGCAAAGTTAAGCGCAGTACTGGTTTATCATTACGCTCTGTTGTCGTGATATCAAAATCAGTAAAATCTTTACGGATCAAAGCCCGAGCTTTATTTAAAGTAGCAGTATCGTCAAAACCAAGCTGAAAGCCATTTTCGATACCTGGCAGGCTGCGATAACGAATGCGCTCTTTACGCAAAATACTTTTTATTTCGCTGTCATACACCTTCACTCGCGCTGCAATGGCTTTTTCCATATCAACTTCGAGCAAGAAATGCACACCGCCAGATAAGTCCAGACCCAACTTCATCGGGCTCGCGCCGAGATCACGTAACCATTTTGGCGTAGTTGCCGCCAAGTTAAGCGCTACCACGTAATCGTCACCTAAAGCTTTGCGCACTACGTCTTTCGCTGACAGCTGATCGTCACGCTGCAGTAAGCGCACCAACCCACCACGACTTTCTAGAGCTGCACTTTTCACACCAATACCAGCAGCTTTCAATGCTGCTGTAGCTCGATCCAGATCGGCTTCATCGACCTGCAATCCACTACTAGCACCTGTGATCTGAATTGCCGGATCATCCGGATAGAGGTTAGGTGCAGAGTAAATAAAACTGATGGCAAGGATTGCTACAATCAGCAAATACTTCCATAAAGGATACTTGTTGAGCATGACACCGCCCGCTTATGTGGCTGATTTAAATCAACCAAAACTAATCGAATACAACGCAAAACGGACAGCCTGCCGCACCAACTCCAGTAGAAGCTTTGCACATGACTGTCCGACACACAGATATACTTAAATCGCTTTTAAAGTGCCTTTAGGCAATGCCGCAATTACTGCGCTTTTTTGCACTTTTAACTCAACGGTATCTGATGCTTCAATCACTAAGAAATCATCCGTTACTTTAGTAACCTTGCCCGCAATACCACCACTGGTAACAACTTCGTCACCTTTTTGTAAGCCACTCACCAAGTTACGGTGCTCTTTGGCTCGTTTGGCTTGCGGACGCCAGATCATCATATAGAAGATCACCAAGAAACCAGCGAGCAAAATAAACTGCATATATTCTCCGCCTGGTGGACCACCAGCAGCAGTATCAGCGTAAGCAGCAGAAATAAAGAAATCCATAAACAACTCCCATTACAAAAAAGACACTAATTGTCTGTTATTTTTAATTAAGTGGCGGCGTAGGCAAACCACGGCGCGCGTAAAACCCATCAACAAAGTCGTTCAATGTACCCTGTTGGATAGCCTCTCGTAAACCCGCCATTACCCGTTGGTAATAACGTAAATTATGTATGGTATTGAGCATGCCACCTAACATTTCTCTGCATTTATCCAAATGATGCAAATAAGCGCGGGAGAAATTCTGACAAGTATAGCAATCGCAGCTGGCATCTAAAGGTGAATCATCGTGACGATGCACCGCATTGCGGATTTTAATCACGCCAGTATCAATAAACAAATGCCCATTGCGCGCATTGCGAGTCGGCATCACACAGTCAAACATATCAATACCGCGACGCACCCCTTCGACTAAATCCTCAGGCTTGCCCACGCCCATCAAATAACGGGGCTTTTCTGGCGGCATATGCGGTGGCAAGAAATCCAAAATACGAATCATATCTTCTTTTGGTTCACCGACCGACAAACCACCAATGGCCAAACCATCAAAGCCGATCTCGCACAGCCCTTCTAGAGAGCGCAGACGCAAATCTTCATGCATACCACCTTGGACAATCCCAAACAAAGCAGAAGGGTTATCACCGTGGGCAACTTTTGAGCGCTTGGCCCAGCGCAATGACAACTCCATAGATTTCTCTGCAGTGGCCACATCAGCTGGATACGGCGTGCACTCATCAAAAATCATTACCACATCGGAGCCCAACTCACGCTGCACTTGCATGGACTCTTCCGGCCCCATAAAGACTTTGGCGCCATCCACCGGAGAGGAAAAATACACACCTTCCTCTTTGATTTGACGCATCGCACCCAAGCTAAACACTTGGAAACCACCGGAGTCAGTCAAGATTGGCCCTTGCCACTGCATAAAGTTATGCAAATCACCGTGCTCTTGGATCACTTTGGTGCCGGGACGTAACCACAAGTGAAAGGTATTGCCTAAGATCATATGCGCGCCAATGGCCTCAAGATCCCGCGGCAACATGCCTTTAACCGTGCCGTAAGTACCCACCGGCATAAATGCTGGGGTTTCCACCACGCCACGGGGGAAAGTTAAACGTCCACGGCGTGCACGACCATCGGTCGCCAATAAATCAAACTGCATAAAAGACATGCATCACTCCTCAGGACTGCGCGGTTGTGGGTTGCGCGTAATGAACATGGCATCGCCATAACTAAAAAAACGGTACTTATGTTCGACCGCACTGCGGTAGGCATCCATGATTTCTGGATAGCCAGCAAAGGCAGCGACTAACATCAGCAAAGTCGACTCGGACAAGTGAAAATTTGTCACCAGCGCATCCACCACATGAAACGGACGCCCTGGATATAAAAAGATATCAGTTTCGCCAGCAAAGGCCTGCAACTCACCGGTGGTCTGGGCCGCACTTTCTAATGAGCGCACACTGGTTGTACCCACCGCAATGACTCGACCACCGCGTGCCTTACAAGCTGCAACCGCATCCACCACTTGCTGGTTCACTTCCAGCCACTCATGATGCATCAGGTGATCTTCGAGAGTATCAACCCGCACTGGCTGAAAGGTTCCAGCACCCACGTGCAAAGTAACAAAGGCTGTTTCGACACCTAGCTGTGCAATGCTGGTCAACATATGCTCATCAAAATGCAAACCTGCGGTCGGCGCAGCAACAGCGCCAGCATGCTCGGCATAGACTGTTTGATAGCGCTCACGATCATCCAGTTCATCCTCACGCTCCATATAAGGCGGTAAAGCCATGTGACCGATACGCTCGAGCAAAGGTAAAACAGGCTCACTCATTTGCCATTCAAAAAGACTGTCATGGCGCGCTAATAATGTTGCTTGGGCGCCATCACCCAGCTCAATCGTGCTCCCCACTTTCGGTGTTTTACTGGCACGCACATGCGCCAGCACGCGATAGGTATCGAGCACACGCTCCACCAGCACTTCAAGCTTGCCGCCAGTTTGTTTTTTGGCAAACAATCGCGCAGGTATCACTCGTGTATTGTTAAACACCATTAAGTCGCCTGGGCGTAAGTAGTCGAGCAAATCAGCAAACTGCTGATGGGCAATCGTACCGCTGGGGCCATCAAGCACCAGTAAGCGACTGGCACGACGCTCAGCCAGTGGATAGCGAGCAATTAGCTCATCAGGTAAGTCAAATTGAAAGTGTGCAACGCGCATAATCGTGATCATTAATAAGAGGGAGCAAAGCTTAACGGAAATATTTGCATCTGACTATGCGAAATCATTTGACCGAAGTGCAAAGCATCTCTATACTTTCGCGCCATGCCTCGGTGGCGGAATTGGTAGACGCAGCGGATTCAAAATCCGCCGTTGGTAACAACGTGGGAGTTCGATTCTCCCCCGAGGCACCATTTCCTTATCTGCAACCCTCTAAATACGAGGGTTACAGAAAATCGCAAAAACAAACACCCCCCATACCCCCGAACTACAGCAGCACATGAGCTTAACCCATGCTTTACGCCTGCACGCTGTCAAGCAAAATCAACCTAAACTGCTCGTAGTAATAAATCTCAGCCGCTAAAAACCACCCCGCTTTACTCAAGGTTACTTTTCCTTAAGCCCCCAAGCTTACTAGGCCCTATAGCGCACAGTTGCGCAGCTTTTTCTGCGCCAAGCTTGCATAAAAGAAATTTTCAAAAGCCTAGACTGCAAGCCAAAAAGGGTGCTATATAAAAATAGTAGCAACCAAAACCGCACACTCAATGATAGCGGTGGTTTAAAAGGTAGTGCATATGAACTCTTCTCAGAAACATGCCAATCGCCAGCTGCAAGCACTTATACAGCGCAATCGCACTCTAGCTCAACAAGTAGCCGAGCAAGCCAAACAGCTCGCAACACTCAACGCCCTGGTTAGTTTTAGCAACGACAAACTAGTCCAAGCCCATGCGGAACACCTGCAAACAGAAGACGCACTGCGGAAAAGCGAGAGCCACTTCCGCATGATGACAGAAAGTGTCGTTGATGTAGTTTGGAAACTGGATAATGACTACCGCTTTACTTATATCAGTCCGGCCGATGAAAAACGCCGTGGTTATACTGCTGACGAAGTATTAGGGCATCATGTTTTCGAGATATTTGATGATGCAGGTATCGCGGAAATTCAAAAAGCCGCGCAACAACGCAAAGATGCGCAACAAAAAGGTTTGCCACTCACAGAAATCACCTTTGAGGCCCGACACCGCTGTAAAAATGGCAAATGGATATGGGGAGAAATCTGTTACAACCCTGAGTTTGACGCTGAAGGCAATATTATTGGCTTCTATGGTATTTCTAGAGAAATAACCGAGCGCAAACACATGCAAGATCAAGTGCGTCGCTTAGCCTTTTATGATCCCCTCACCCAGCTTCCCAATCGCAACCTACTTATTGATCGCTTAAACCAAGCCATGACTACTTGCAAACGTAAAGCTCTGTATGGCGCACTACTGTTTTTGGATTTAGATAATTTTAAACCACTGAATGACTGTCACGGACACCGTGCCGGCGATTTGTTACTCATCGAGGTGGCGCAAAGGCTAGCAAGCTGCGTGCGCGAGACCGATATCACTGCCCGCTTTGGTGGTGATGAATTTGTTATTGTCCTCAGCGAATTAGCAAGCAGCGAAGCTGAGTCTTATCAGCAGGCACAACGTATTGCAGAGAAAATTCGCATGGCTCTGGCCGCAACCTACTTGCTAACTGTGAACTATAAGGATAAACCCAGCGCCCACATCGAGCACAGTTGCACGGCAAGCATCGGACTGACGCTGTTTTTTGCTCAAGACAGCACTATTGATGAGTTACTACAACAAGCTGACAGAGCCATGTACCAAGCCAAGCAAAATGGACGCAACTCTGCAAGGTGTTACCGCAACATAGAGCAAGCAATCTAGCTCTATCAGCCTGCTCGCGCTTGCTTTTAGCCCGCATAGCCACGCGCAGCATCACTCGTGGCTATCTTCCACTGCCTTAGTAGACTGCAATTGATCTTGCATCGCTTGCATTTCTTCCTTCGAGCGCAAGCGACATACAGCAAGCTGCTCTAAGCGCATTGCCGTAATTGCTGACAATGGATTGTCTTCTTGCTTGGCCTGCTGCGCATTTTCATAAGCAAGGCTGTCATCCAGCACTTCTTCAGTGACTGCTGCGCGCTGCTCTTCATCACTCATCTCAACTCCTCCACGCAGCGGCCAAAATAGCGCTGCCAAACTCATTTAGGCTTAATTTAACACGTCTTCATAATTCTTTTAGACAGCCCAGTAGCGCGGTGCATAATTTTATTTCTTAATCCGCTAGACTAGTGTTTTGCAATGCTATTGAGTCTAGTTCCTTATGAGTGCTACCGATTTAAGTAAACACACACCGATGATGCAGCAGTATTGGCGGCTAAAGAATCAACACCCAAACCAAATTATGTTTTATCGCATGGGTGACTTTTATGAACTTTTCTATGATGATGCAAAAAAAGCGTCGCAATTACTGGATATCACCCTGACCTCACGGGGACAGTCCGGCGGCAGCATTATCCCAATGGCAGGTATCCCCTTCCATGCCGCCGAAGGCTATCTGGCGCGTCTAGTCAGCCTCGGCGAATCAGTGGTTATTTGTGAGCAAACAGGCGACCCTGCGACCACCACAAAAGGCCCGGTAGAACGGCAAGTGGTGCGCATCCTTACTCCTGGCACGGTCAGCGATGAAGCCTTAATGGATGATCGCCGCGATAACTTAGTTGCCGCATTACTCGGTCACGACACTGTCTTTGGCTTAGCTGTACTGGATATCAGTAGCGGGCGCTTTAGCGTGCAAGAGTTGCACAGCGAAGAAAACGTCTTAGCTGAAATCGAGCGAATTAATCCAGCAGAACTGCTAATCCCCGATGATTGGTCAGCGCCAGCGGCCTTAGAAAAACGCCGAGGTAATCAGCGCCGCGCACCCTGGGATTTTGATTACGACAGTGGCTTCAAAGCTTTATGCCAACAGTTTGCCACTCAAGATCTAAAAGGCTTTGGCTGTGAATCACTCACGCTGGCCATTGGCGCAGCGGGGTGCTTATTGAGCTATGCCAAAGAAACCCAGCGCACGGCATTGCCACATATCCGTAGCCTGTTCCATGAGCGCCTTAATGAAACGGTAATCCTCGATGCAGCCACCCGTCGTAACTTAGAGCTGGATAAAAACCTCTCTGGCGGACGCGAGAACACCCTGCAATCGGTCATTGATCGCTGTCAGACCAGCATGGGCAGCCGCTTACTGAGTCGCTGGTTGAATCGTCCTTTGCGCCAGCGTGCTGTGCTCGAGGCGCGTCAAGATGCGATTGCTTATCTGCTCAACGACTATCACTTTGAACGGGTGCAGCCGGCACTCAAAGACATTGGTGATATTGAGCGAATCTTAGCGCGCATCAGTTTGCGCAGTGCCCGTCCCCGAGACTTAGCTCGCCTGCGTGATGCACTTAGTGCCTTACCCGCCTTGCAAGAGGTGCTTGCTGATCTAGATATTGCGCGTATCCAAGAGTTGGCTAAAGCCATCAGCGCCTACCCTGAGCTGGCAGATACACTGAGCCGCGCTATTATTGATAATCCACCAGCAGTAATTCGTGAAGGCGGCGTCTTGAAACTGGGTTACGATGCAGAGCTCGATGAGCTACTGACTATCAGTGAAACTGCCGGACAGTTTTTAATTGACCTAGAAACACGAGAAAAAGAGCGCACCGGTCTAGCCAATTTAAAAGTGGGTTACAACCGCGTACACGGCTACTTTATTGAGATACCGACTCGCCAAGCCGAGCAAGCACCACCTGAATATATTCGTCGACAGACCCTTAAAGGTGCCGAGCGTTTTATTATTCCGGAACTCAAAGCCTTTGAAGACAAAGCATTATCAGCAAAAAGTCGTGCCTTAGCCCGCGAAAAACAGCTTTACGATGAGCTGTTAGATATTTTAATTGACCATATTGCACCACTGCAAGAAAGCGCGGCTGCCTTGGCTGAGCTGGACGTAATCAGTAATTTATCTGAGCGCGCACTAAACCTAGACCTGTGCCGCCCAGTATTTACTGAGCAACCGCAGCTGGCAATCAAACAAGGCCGCCACCTTGTGGTCGAGCACGTTTTAACCACGCCTTTTGTTGCCAACGATGTGAACATGGACAATGCCACGCGCATGCTTATTATTACTGGGCCAAACATGGGCGGTAAGTCCACCTATATGCGCCAAACAGCTTTAATCGTCTTACTGGCACATATTGGTAGTTTTGTGCCCGCGCAGCAATGTTCCTTGTCGTTAGTAGACCGTATTTTCACCCGCATTGGCTCCAGTGATGACCTCGCTGGTGGTCGCTCGACCTTTATGGTTGAGATGAGTGAAACGGCCAATATTCTGCATAATGCCAGCGCCAACAGCTTAGTTTTAATGGACGAAGTTGGACGGGGGACCAGCACCTTTGACGGTTTATCTTTGGCTTGGGCAGCAGCAGAACAACTGGCCGAGCTGCAAGCTTGGACTTTGTTTGCCACTCACTACTTTGAGTTAACCTCACTACCCGAGCGCTTAAACAGTGTCACTAACGTGCACCTAAGCGCCACTGAGCATAAAGACCGCATCGTGTTTTTACACAGCGTCCTACCTGGCCCAGCCAACCAAAGCTATGGCTTGGCCGTTGCACAGTTGGCGGGAGTCCCCACTGCGGTTATCAGCCGCGCACGAGAACACTTGCAGCAGCTTGAACAACAAAGTTTAATGCAGAACAATACCAGCACCAGTAACAACACTGAGCAAGCCCCAGTACAAAGTGACTTATTTGCTACGCAGCCGCACCCCCTGCTGCTAGAATTGCAAAAAATGAATCCAGATGAGCTGTCGCCCAAAAAGGCGCTTGATCTGTTATATGCTTGGAAGACCCAAATCTAACGCTATGCAGCACAAGCTGTTAGAATTGCCGGTCTTTTATTTACTTACTGCGCTGCACCTAAGCAGCGCTGACTACTTAAACTTGCAGCTCTGCATTAGATAGAGCACAAGTAACACGCCCAAGGAGATAGCTAGTTATGACCTTCGTTGTCACTGATAACTGCGTTAAATGCAAGTACACCGACTGCGTAGAAGTCTGCCCAGTAGACTGTTTCTATGAAGGCCCAAACTTTCTGGTGATTCACCCAGACGAGTGTATCGACTGTGCGCTGTGTGAGCCTGAATGCCCTGCAGAAGCAATTTTTGCAGAAGATGAGGTGCCAGAAGATATGCAGGAGTACACAGCCCTAAACCAAGAGCTGGCAGATATTTGGCCAAACATCATCGAAAAGAAAGATCCGCTGCCTGATGCTGCAGAGTGGGAGGGTGTGCCTAATAAGCTTGAGCATTTAGAGCGTTAAACAGTAGCGCTCTAACCCCAAGTCTTTAGCAGCGACGTACTTTAGCTGCCATAATAAAAAAACCCGTATCTTGTGACTTGAGAGATACGGGTTTTTTATTAGCTATTACTTCAACTGCTCATGCGCTTGTTGGTCAGCATGGTAAGAAGAGCGCACCAAGGGACCCGAGGCAACATTCTTAAAGCCCATCTTTAAGCCTTCCTCAGCAAACCACTTAAATACATCAGGGTGCACAAAACGCTCAACAGCCATATGGTCACGGGAGGGTTGCAAATACTGCCCCAAGGTCAACATATCAATGTCATGCTCGCGCATACGCTGCATCACCTCAATAACCTCAGCATCCGTCTCACCCAGCCCTAGCATCAAACCTGACTTAGTTGGCACACCTGGCACGCGCTGCTTAAAGCGCTCAAGTAAATCCAAGGACCACTCAAAATCTGAACCCGGACGTGCAGCTTTATATAAACGCGGCACAGTTTCCAAGTTATGGTTAAAGACATCTGGTGGCTCAGTCGCAGTGATATCTAAAGCAATATCCATACGTCCACGGTAATCAGGCACCAAAGTTTCTAACTGAATGCCTGGTGACAATGCACGTATCTCACGCAAACAGTCGGCAAAGTGTTGAGCACCACCATCACGTAAATCATCACGGTCAACCGAAGTGATCACCACATACTTAAGCTTCATATCGGCAATAGCTGCAGCCAAACTGTGCGGCTCATTGGCATCCAATGGGTTTGGACGGCCGTGCCCCACATCACAAAAGGGGCAGCGTCGGGTACAGATGTCACCCATAATCATAAAGGTAGCAGTACCACTGGAGAAACACTCACCGAGGTTAGGGCAAGAGGCTTCTTCGCAGACGCTATGCAATTTATGCTTGCGCAAGGTCTGCTTAATGTTTTCAACTTCAGGTGAAACCGGTACGCGTACACGAATCCAATCGGGTTTACGCAATACGTCAACGGTAGGAATCACTTTGACCGGGATACGTGCTAGTTTATCAGCGCCCCGTAACTTCACGCCCATTTCAACTTTAGCGGGCTTTGCTCTCACTGGAGCTTCTTGATTACTCATAGCATTCAATCCCATTGGTAAGGGTTATGTATTCACTGTAGTGAAGGTGTTTGACGAGTGCATCACGCAAACGCACACTTACTGTCGGTATATCCACAGGCTGTTGGGTTTGCTCACGCAGCTGAGTCATCTGCAGGCCGGCATAACCACAGGGGTTGATCCGCTGAAAAGGCTGTAAATCCATATCAACATTTAATGCCAAGCCATGAAAGGAGCAGCCACGACGAATGCGCAGACCAAGGGAGGCTATTTTTTTATCAGCAACATAGACACCCGGAGCATCCGGCTTGGCACAGGCAGTAACTTGATACTGGCTGAGTAGATCAATCAAACTGTTTTCAATGCCACTGACTAAGTCACGCACACCGCGTCCCGCGCGACGCACATCCAGCAGGATATAAGCCACCAGCTGACCTGGAGCATGGTAGGTGACTTGCCCACCACGGTCGACTTGCACCACAGGGATATCGCCCGCAGCGAGTATGTGTTCGGCCTTGCCAGCCTGCCCTTGGGTAAAGACCCGCGGGTGCTCAAGTAGCCAAATCTCATCAGCACTGTCAGCGTCACGCCTTTGCGTAAAGTTTTGCATAGCATGCCAAGTAGGCTCGTAAGCTACGCAACCTAAATGACGAATCACAACGCTGCTGGGCATTACAACACCATGCGCACAAGACCTGTTTCACGTAAATCTTGATTGATTTTTTCCAGTTGCTCGATGCTCTGCGCATGGATATGCACCTGCACCGATAAAAAGCGCCCATTGCTGCTATCGCGACGGGTAAAGGCTGCAGGATCAACCTCTGGCGCATGACGCTGAACCACGTCAATTATCACATCAATAAAGTTGTCGCAGTGATCACCAATAATTTTAATCGGGTAATCAGCGCATGGAAATTCAATTTTCGGCGGTTGTTGCTGAGTATCTTCGGTCATCTCAACTCCGAGCTTTTGGCTCTTTTCGGTAGAAGGCTTGGATAAAACCTTCTATATACATACCTGTTCTTGTTTCTAAGGCAGACAAATAGAAGCGTTATTATGCTTTGTCTGTCCACCTCGAACAATCAAGCTTTAGTTAAACAAGTTGTAAAAAAACATGCGAATTGAATCCAGTATGCGGCTAAAAAAACCACCCTCTGGAACATCTTGCAGCGCTACCAAGTCTGCCGTGTGCAGAACCTCATCGCCTAAACGCACTTCCACAACACCTAAGCTCTCACCGGCAGTGACGGGTGCAATTACACTTTCATCCAAAACCATGGTTGCGGCAATTTTCTGTACTTGACCGCGAGGTAAAGTGAGCGTTAAGTCCTCAGCCAGCCCCACCTTAACCTTTGATTCTTCGCCCTTCCAGACCTTACTTTCGGCCAATTCAACACTTTTCTGGTAAAAGGTTTTAGTTTCAAAAAAGCGGAAGCCATAAGTCAGTAATTTTTGTGTTTCTGCAGCTCGAGCAGCTTCACTGGAAGCACCAAACACCACGGAAATCAAACGCATATCATCACGCACAGCAGAAGCCACCAAGCAATAACCAGCTTCATCTGTGTGGCCCGTTTTTAAACCGTCAACGGTTTTATCTCGCCATAACAATAGATTGCGGTTTGGTTGCTTAATGCCATTCCAGAGAAACTCTTTTTGCGCATAGATTTCATAGTGCTCTGGGTCTTCAAAAATTATAGCGCGAGCCAACTTCGCCATATCATAGGCTGTCGAGTAATGCCCCTCGGCTGGTAAGCCCGTGGCATTGCGAAAGTGGGTGTTATCCAACTGCAAACGTACTGCTGCAGCATTCATCATGCTGGAGAAAGCTTCTTCGCTACCGGCAATATGTTCCGCTATGGCGACACTGGCATCGTTACCCGACTGGATAATAATACCGTGCAGCAAATCATCTACCGAGACCTGCTTGCCCACATCAATAAACATCCGCGAGCCACCGGTACGCCAAGCTTTCTCACTGACGGTCACCATGTCTTGCTCGGTGATTTGCTCATTTTGAATTTCTTTAGTGGCGATATAAGCGGTCATCAGCTTAGTTAAACTGGCTGGGGGCAAGCGCTCATCACCATTGTGCTCGACCAAAACTTGGCCGCTTGTAGCATCCATTAACACATAAGATTTAGCCGCCAATTGCGGCATCGCGGGAATCGCCGTCGGCACTTTAGCAGCAGTAGGTACGGGCTCGGCACTGATATAGCTTGCGGCGCAGACGACAACCGCGGTCAAACAAAACTTTTGTAAAAACTGACTGATTTTCATACAACTCTCAAATTGATAAAGATAAACACTGACGCTGATTTACTGCTCTGGCATTTAGCCGCAAGCAAGATGCGTAGCAAGCTATAACAACGATACTGCTAATCCGCTGTCACCAGCGCTGGCAGCCCTAAATTTGCCAAGCGCACACGGTCACGCAAGTGCTCAGCCTCGTTTTGATTGGGTACTGGTCCCATCCGTACTCTGTGCAGCACTTGCTGATCGCGTACCACCGAGTTGATGAAGACCGGCGCACTGGTCAGCTGACTGAGCTTGTCCATCAGCAACTGCGCAGCGTCTGGATTGGCGAATGCTCCTACTTGGAGATATAGGCCAGCGACTGATAGTGAAGCGTTTTTTTTTGAGTCAATTTGCGCAGGAATTAAAGCGCCAGCATGTTGCTCTGCAGGCGGCGTATAGTTCACTGGTTCATCTGGCAAAGTCGGCAATGCTAGAGGTTTATTGTAAGCCACCGCATTCATAGCACCAGGCTCTGGCACTTTTTGCCCACGCTCGGCCCACCACTGGTGTGGATCAATACCTTCAACCTTAACCCGTGCCACACCTTTCTCGGCGTAGCCGAGTTTTTTTGCTGCAGCGAAGGATAAGTCAATAATTCGATCAGAATAGAATGGTCCACGGTCATTGACTCGCAAAGTAACACTGCGGCCATTTTCTAAGTTGGTGACTTTGACATAGCTGGGTAACGGTAGAGTTTTATGTGCAGCGGTCATCCCATATAAATCAAAGGTTTCACCGTTAGCGGTATCGCGACCATGAAACTTAGTGCCGTACCACGATGCAGTACCAGTCATTTTATACTTGCGCGCATCTTGAATTGGGAAATAACGACTGCCCATCACAGTGTATGGCGCTGCTTTATAATTACCGTTATGCGGCATAGGTACAGCATCGGGAATACGGGAAACGTCAACCGACCACCAAGGCGCACCATCGCTGCTTGATTGCTTAAAATTAGCTGGACCACTAATCGACCCATCACGTATGACGGGTTGCGGCTGTGGTCCTTTCGGGCTGCTCGACGAGCAACTGATCAGCGCTATAGCTAGAGCAGTTGCAGTCAACACCTGCATACTGTGCTTCAACATTGCTATTCCTTACGTGCGGCGGCTAACTGCTCAGCCAACTCATTCACTGCCATGGCATACATTACACTACGATTATAGCGCGTAATGGCTTGAAAATTCTCTAAACCAATCCAGTACTCACTGCCCGCATCAGCATCCAAACGGAAAGCTGTAACCTTGCGCCCCTGCTCTAAGGGCTCACGGGGGGTCCAACTTAAATCTTGCAACGCTTGGACAGTGATTTTCGGATCAAGGCTATCAGATAATCCCTGCTCTGCAGTCTTAACATTGTTCACATCAGCGCGCACCACGACTTTTTGGCCTGGTTTCCAACCATGCTTAATAAAGTAGTTCGCCACGCTGCCGACGGCATCAGTAGGGTTTTGCCAAATATCAATATGGCCATCATCATCAAAATCAACAGCATAAGCTCGGAAACTTCCCGGCATAAACTGCGGCAACCCCATTGCTCCTGCATAAGATCCTTTCAAACTTAAAGGATCCACTTGTTCCTCGCGCGTCAGCAACAAATACTCTTTGAGTTGCTGACGGAAAAACGGGGCCCGTGGCGGGTAATCAAATGCCAAGGTCGACAGCGCATCAATCACACGGTAACTACCGGTATTGCCGCCATAAATAGTTTCCACTCCTATAATGGCAACAATCACCTCAGCAGGCACACCATACTCTTGCTCTGCACGCTGCAGGGCTTCAGCGTTTTCCTCCCAGAATTCAAGGCCTTTATCTAGGCGCGACTGAGTGATAAAAATAGGACGGTACTCTTTCCACAGCTTAACCCGCTCGGCAGGCCGTGAAATAGCATCTAAAATAGCTTGTTTGCGCTCCGCTTGTGAAAACAACTCCTGCAGTGATTCGCCAACAAAACCAAACTCGGCACTCATTTCTTTAATAAAGGGATCTGTTAAGGGATGCTGCGCATAGTTATTATCTTGCGCAAGAACCTGAGTTGCCGCCAGCGTTAAACCTAAGCACGCGACTATTTTTTTCATTCGAAATAACACAGTTTGCATGTAAAACCCTTAAGAGTGAGCAATCCATTTACGGTGTGTATGAATTGCCATTAAAATACCAAACCCAGACAAGAGCGTAACCAAAGAAGTTCCGCCGTAACTTATAAATGGCAGCGGCACCCCAACAATAGGCAGTAAACCACTGACCATTCCCACGTTAACAAACACATAGATAAAAAAGGTTAAAGTAACTGAGCCTGCCAATATTTTGCCGAAAACGGTTTGCGCTTGTAAGGTAATCACCAGCGCACGGGCAATCAAGAGCAAATACACTAAAAGCAGCAAGCAGATACCAACCAGACCAAACTCCTCACCCAGTACCGCAATAATAAAGTCTGTATGACTTTCAGGTAAGAAGTCCAAATGCGACTGTGTGCCGAGTAGCCAGCCTTTGCCAAATACACCACCTGAGCCAATCGCAGCTTTAGATTGAATAATATTCCAACCACTGCCCAGCGGATCACTCTCTGGGTTTAAAAACGTTAGGACACGCTGCTTTTGATATTGATGCATTACAAACATCCACATCCCCACTGCAGCCGGAACAAACGCGGCAATAGCTCCGAGTATCCAGCGCCAGCGCAAGCCTCCTAAAAACAACACAAACACCCCAGACACGGCAACCAACATCGCTGTACCTAGATCCGGCTGGCGCGCAATAAGGGCGACAGGGAGCGCAATTAAAACAACACTAATCAAGATGCGCTTGGGCGATGGCGGCAAATTATGGCGCGCCAGATACCAAGCTAAGGTCATCGGCATAAATAACTTCATCAACTCAGCGGGCTGAAAACGCACCACTCCGGGAATACTGATCCAGCGTGTAGCCCCCATAGCTTTATGCCCGACGACATCGACTACGACTAGCAGCGCCACGCCTATGACATAAAGTAAAGGTGACCAGCTGGCCATAAAGCGTGGCTCCAATTGCGCCACCACGACCATCACCAATAAGCCAACGCCAAACGAAGATGCTTGTTTTATCAATAAGTTTTCGTCTTTACCACCCGCCGAATACAACACAAACAAACCAATGGTGCCGAGCATTAATAATAAAAACACCAGCCAGCCATCAATGTGTATACGCTGTAAAATAGATGCACGGCGACGCAGCACATCACCTTCAGACAATACGCGATCGAAACCACGACTCATGGCCTTACCTCGCTCATTTCGCGCTGCGCCTCTGTTTGATACTGCACTTTTAGCTCACCATCCTCATCCAACAACCAGGCGTCTAATACTTGCTTAGCAATCGGCGCGGCGACTCCGGAGCCAGACTCACCGTTTTCAATCATGACAGCCACAGCAATCGTCGGGTTTTCAGCCGGTGCATAAGCAATAAATAGCGCATGATCGCGATGCCGTTCTTGCACTTTATCGCGGTCATAGCGCTCACCTTGCTTAATGGCCACAACTTGCGCAGTACCGCTTTTACCTGCTATGCGGTATTGGGCTGTATCGCCCACTTTGCGCGCTGTACCACGGGCACCGTGCAAAACGTTCTCCATGCCTAAACGTGCCGGCTCCCAAAACTTCTCATCACGCAAGACAATATCAGGCGGCTCTTGCGCATCGACAATGGGCTGCAGGCCACCAACACTTCGAGCCAAATGTGGGCGAATCCATTTACCTTTAGATGCCATCAAGGCTGTGGCTTGCGCTAGCTGTAACGGCGTGGTCTGCATATACCCCTGGCCAATACCTAAAATTAAAGTTTCGCCCGGATACCAAGGCTGCCGATAACGATTGCGTTTCCAGTCCCGAGAAGGCATCAAACCAGCGGTTTCTTCAAACATATCCAACGCCACTCGCTGACCAAAACCGAACCGACTCATGTAGTCGTGCATGCGATCAATACCCAGCTTATGGGCTAAATCATAAAAATAGGTGTCGTTAGAGCGGGCAATGGCTAAATCAAGCTCGACCCAGCCGTCACCATACCGGTTCCAGTTGCGGTACTTATGCTTATTATTGGGCAACTGATAAAACCCTGGATCAAACACGCGACTTTTCGGAGTAATAACCCCGGCATCTAAACCAGCAACCGCCATCATCGGTTTAATTGTCGAGCCAGGCGGGTATAAACCGCGTAAGACTCGATTAAACAATGGCTGATCTAACGAATCACGCAGCTCACCATAGGCTTTAAAACTGATCCCAGTAACAAATGGATTGGGATCAAAACTTGGCTGACTGACCATGGCCAGCACTTCACCATTGTTGGGATCCAATGCCACTATTGCCCCGCGACGACCATCTAAAGCAAGCTCAGCAGCTTCTTGAAGATTACTGTCTAGGGTTAAATAAATATCTTGCCCAGAAACCGGCTCAACGCGATTAAGCACACGTAACACTCGACCACGGGCGTTAGTTTCAACCTCTTCATAGCCGACTTGCCCATGCAACTGTTCTTCATAGAAACGCTCAATGCCGGTTTTGCCAATATGGTGGGTACCGCTGTAATTAACCGGATCAAGATTTTTTAATTCTGTTTCATTAATGCGGCCTACATAGCCAACAGAATGCGCAAAGTGTTCTTGTTGCGGGTAGTAGCGGACTAAGCTGGCTGACACCTCGACACCAGGCAAACGAAACTGGTTTATTGCAATGCGAGCAATTTGCTCCTCGCTCAACTCAAACATAACCGGTACAGGTTCAAAAGGACGACGGCCTTGACGGATACGCTTCTCAAACAACTCGCGACTGTCATTGTCGAGTTCAAGAATCTCAACAATAGAGTCGAGCACCTGCTCCCAATCACCGGCGCGCTCACGGGTCAAAGTAAGACTAAAGCTCGCCCGATTATCAGCTATAACGACACCATTGCGGTCATAAATCATGCCGCGCGTGGGAGGCAAAGACTGAACGTGAATACGGTTATTCTCTGCCAATGTGGAGTGATGCTCAAACTGCACAACTTGCAAATAGTACATTCTAAACATCAGCAGCATAGTTAACAGAACTAAAGCAGCACCACCAAATAAAACCCGCGCACGAATCAATCGCGCATCACGCTCATGGTCTTTTAATCGAATAGGAGGTGGCATAACCGCTCACTACTTATGATATGGATGGCCGTTAAGCACAGTCCACGCACGATACACCTGCTCACCCAACAATATGCGCACTAACGGATGTGGCAATGTCAGTGGTGATAACGACCAACGTTGCTCACTGCGCGCGCAAACCTGTGGCGCTAGTCCTTCCGGGCCGCCGACCATCAAGTTGACGTTGCGTGCTTCTAAACGCCAGCGCTCCAATTCTTGTGCCAGCTGCTCGGTACTCCAAGGCTTGCCATGTACTTCCAAGGTAACAATACGCTCACCAGGCTGCACTTTCGCCAGCATAGCATCGCCTTCTTGGCGGATCAGCCTTGGTACATCAGCATTTTTACCCCGTGTACTTAAAGGTATTTCAACGAGTTCTAAAGGTAACTCGCTGGGCAAGCGCTTAGCATATTCATGCCAGCCCTCTTCTACCCAGCGCGGCATTTTAGTGCCTACAGCAATTAAACGAATGCGCACTTATTCAGCGCCTTGCTCATCGTGTTGTGCACGGCTTTGCTCAGCACCCTGCCACAAGCGCTCTAAGTCGTAATGCTCACGGGTTTCCACCTGCATCACATGCACGACTACGTCATTTAAATCCAACAGAGCCCACTCACCGCCGTCTAAACCTTCGCTACCAATAGGTTTTACCCCTTGAGCTTTGACTTTCTCTAACACGTTCTCCGCAAGCGCTTTCACCTGACGGGCAGAACCACCAGAAGCTATAATCATAAAATCAGTGATACTGGTTTTACCGCGCACATCAATAGTCACGATATCTTTAGCTTTAACTTCTTCTAGAGATGCGATGACTAATTTTACGAGTTGTTCATTTTGCATTGGGTATCTAACCTCAAAAGCTCATCACTCTTGGTAGAGTTGATGAGTATAAATATATTGAAAAACAGTATCTGGTACCAAATACCGTACGCAACGCTGTGTTGCTAATAAGTGTCTAATTTGTGTTGCTGAAATAGCCAGCGGTGTCTGCCAAACAAAAGCAATCTGACCACTAGGCCCAAGTAAGGTTTGTGGATCATTGACGCTTTTTGCTGCCACTAAATCACGTAGAACCTGTGGTGCTTCAATATCTGCATCAGGGCGCTGCAGCACTAGAATATGGCAATGCTCTAATAACTCTTCCCAACGATGCCAGCTTGGCAAGCCACAAAATGCATCCCAGCCTAAGATAAGCAGCAACTGATCTTGCGCATCCAGCTCAGCGCGCAATGATAACAAGGTATCGATGCTCCAGGAGGGTTTATCGCGACGTAATTCACGATCATCAACGCTGAGCAGATCAACACCGGCAACTGCCAACTGCACCATTTCTAAACGCTGTTGCGCACTAACCTGTGGGGCATTGCGATGCGGCGGCTGTGCATTAGGGATCAGCAAGAGCTGATCTAACGCATAGTTCTCGGCAACCTCCAGTGCACTGCGCAAATGGCCAATGTGCACTGGATCAAAGGTACCGCCCAGCATTCCTATTCGTTTAGCCACGCACGTGTCCGTCACCAAATACGACATATTTCTCGCTAGTCAAACCCAGTAGACCTACCGGACCACGAGCGTGCAACTTATCTGTGGAGATACCAATTTCTGCACCTAAGCCATACTCAAAGCCATCGGCAAAACGGGTTGAGGCATTGATCATCACGGAACTGGAATCCACTTCGGTTAAGAAACGACGAGCATCTGTAAAGTTTTCTGTCACTATACTGTCAGTATGTTGTGAGCCGTAAGTATTGATATGCTCAATCGCTTCGTCTAACGAGCTAACAATACGCACCGCCAGAATCGGCGCATTGTACTCTGCTGCCCAATCATCTGCAGTAACAGCTTTAACCTGATCAGCAAATAAAGCACAAGTCTTCTCACAACCGCGCAATTCAACTTGCTTCGTTTGGTAGATATCGAGCAAAGGGCGCAGCACAGCATCCACTTGTGACTCATGCACTAACAGGGTTTCCATGGCATTACAGGGTGCGTAACGCTGAGTTTTTGAATTATCAGCAATACGAATCGCTTTTTCAGCATCAGCGGCTTGATCCACGTAGACATGACAGACGCCGTCCAAGTGTTTAATCACCGGCACTTTAGCATCACGACTGATACGCTCAATTAAACCTTTGCCACCACGGGGAACAATTACATCCACATATTTAGGCATGGTGATCAACTCACCCACTGCGGCACGGTCTGTAGTTTCTACTACTTGCACAGCACTGGCAGGGAAGCCAGCAACGGCTAGGCCTTCATTTAAACACTGGGCAATGGCTTGGTTAGAATGAATAGCTTCAGAGCCACCACGTAATATAGTGGCATTGCCGGATTTAATGCATAAGCTGGCCGCCTCTACGGTGACGTTAGGACGTGATTCGTAAATAATCCCAATCACCCCCAAAGGCACACGCATTTTGCCCACTTGAATACCCGACGGCACAAAGTGCATGTCGCGGATTTCACCAATGGGATCAGGCAAGGCAGCAACCTGCTTTAAGCCTTCAATCATTTCATCTATTCGTGCTGGTGTTAACGCTAAACGATCCAGCATTGCCTCGTCCAAGCCATTGGTACGGCCAGCTTGCATATCCAACTCATTGGCCGCAAGCAAAGCAGCTCGGGAGTTGTCGAGCGCAGTGGCTGTGGCTAATAAAGCCTGATTTTTCTGAGCGGTACTGGCCCTTGCCAACACACGGGAAGCCTCACGCGCAGACTCGCCAAGGCGCTGCATGTAGTCAACAACAAGTTCGGTCATAACATCAAAACCAAAATAAAAAGTTAGATGGGTGTCGATTATAGCGATGTCGGGGGCTAAACGCACAGTAAGTTTGCTTCGAAAGGTAAAGAGCTATAATCACCAAGCACTGCAGGCCAATGACAGGCGACTAAGACTACCTGCTCCTTTTCACGACATTACTGCTTTGACTGGCCAGTGTGCCGCACAGGTTTCCGGGTTAACTGTGGGCCAATAAAGCATTGGCGAGCTGGGGTTTTATTGCATATTGACCAGTTTGTCGCACCTTTCCACACACTCAAACCAAGACTGACCTGACCAGTCACCGTAATTTCTAACATCAAAAAAAGACACTTTGTCTTAATATTACTTGCTGTATTGATTGGATGATCAAAATACATGCCTGCAGATAAATAACCTGCTAAACCACCGGTAATTCCTCCAACCATTGCTGCCTCACGCCAGTCATGCCCCTGCACCAGCAGCCCCTCCGGCTGCTCCGCCAACTGTTCCAGAGAGCGCTGCGTTAGCCCAGCCCGCAGCAACAGTAGAGCCTAAGGTAGCACCACCGGCTATAGCTGATGCGCTTGCCAGTCCGTAATGACGATGTCAGCCTGGCTGATGCCTGAGTGGGTTACAGTGCTATCGCGGCAAAAAATCGTGCTGACTGCTCGTAATCACTGCGCCCGTCAGGTCGGTATGGCCTTTAACCTTGAGCCGAAAGCCTCCATCGCCAGCTTGAATACCCGCTTGCTCGCTGACACTGGCGTAGTCGCCTAACACTTCACTGCTGTTATAACTGCCACTGATTGTACCAGCACCAGCACCAGCACCTGCACCTGCACCTGCACCTGCACCTGCACCTGCACAGAATGGCGGAATACATAAACTTGCACCCGCACTGGAACCACTGTTTTTAGATGTATAAGTACTGATGTCTTGTAATCTTTCTAAAATCAAGTCAGCACCCACTTCAGCTGTGCCTTGTTCAGCCTTAATCACAACACCTGCTAACAGGGTCTTATGACGTAATGCCAGTTCAAACAACTGTACGCCTTTAAATTCAGTGAACTGTGCATCGGCTGCGGTGCTTTGTTTCATAGCGCCAAGAAAGCATGATATTGTTTTTATCAAGTAGGATGGAGTACTTGCAGGGCCCGCCGTAGGTGATGTAATACCGTGTATTTACACCTTCCTTTTGAATCTTGTCGAATTTGCGCTCAGCAAATGCATTAAAGAAATAACTACCATGCTTAGCACCGTAGGCCCCCCTTTTAAGAACAAGCTCAGGATCTAACTCTTTATTAATAAATTTTTCCCTACCTGCTTCCCACATAAATCTAGGACTTATGCAGCCGTGTAAAAAAACTATCGCAAAGAGACTAATCATAAAAACTGAGTTCGTTAATTTTTTCAGCTTGGTTAGCTTCATTATTATATTTTTCATAGATAGCTCCATAATTAATAAATAGCGCAGGGACCATGCTGCCAAAATTTTCAACCACACCCATCGCTTCTCCTTTCACACGAGACACGTCAACCATCCACTGGTCATGTAAAGTCGCAAACGAATTAAAACCAGGAGCTATATTCAAAAAATTACTAATATTTGTTCCGTGACAAATTGAATAAAAATTGTTGCACTCTGGTTCTGATAAACTTATATTAAAGCCAATATTTTTCCCTTCTCGCCATTTACCATCTACCAACACTTGCGGTACATAACCCAGCTCATCATCAAATGCACTTCCCCCAGGACGTTCCACTCCAGGCCTTATATCCGGATCCCGCCCAACGGAATATTGGTACAGTTCCATTAGTGTTCCAGTTCCTGCGATAGTTAGCCAAGTTTTGGTATCGTCTGCACCCGAGAGCAATCCTTTTAATGCCGTATTAGTCAGATAAGCTCCAAAACGCTTACCACCACTCACCAATTTATAATTACCTTCAACTGTCATTTCACGGCCCCAGCCATCGGTATAGTTGGTTAAGCCTGCTAGTGCAGCTCCAGTGCCGTAACCTTTTAAAGCATCGCTCGAGGTTATATCTTTTAGGACAGCACTCAGGTCGCCTTTGTTATTTATCGCGCTAATCGCTACATTACTAGCGGCTGAGGTTAGTATTGAAGCAAATGCAGTATTAGCCCAGCCAGCTGAAGTAGTCGCTGCAGCTGTAACAGTACCTGCAGCCATTGCACTGCCTGAGCCTGCTGTGGCTCCAGCCATACTACCAACTGCTCCACTGGCAGCTCCCGCGGTGGCATACGCCACAACAATAGCTACTGCAATGGCTGCTGGCCCGCTTAAACCAGAGTGGCTGTAGCTGAAGCTATCGTGCAGCTCCTTGACCTGATGCCAATCCACATCACCGCGTTGCTCCATATCCTTGAGCCATGCCAACTGAGAATCAGCTTGCACCATGGCATCAATGGTTTGGCTCACGCTTTGCTGATTGACCTCTTTAATGTCGATTTGAATACGCTCGGCGGCACGGATGGCAATTTCACCCTGCGCTTGCAGCTGGCTCTGCATCAAGGTTTCATCGGTGTTGCCTTTGCCCTCTGAGCTTTGCCAAACCCAACTGTTCTTACTGCGTATGCGGCTTTTTTGCTCAAGGTCTTTAACGCCTTCAAAGACAATGCCCGCGCCGCTATCTAAGGTTAGATCGCCGCCGCTGTTGAGTTTTGCGGCTTGATAACGTTGTTCGTCACCGCTGGTGATAGCAAGATTAGCACCGTTGGTGATGCTGCTGCCGAAGTGAGTAAGCT
>RRZU010050871.1_pt1 | contig 32815 bp, 25 predicted proteins | sample 2165561 | NCBI WGS metagenome assembly RRZU01 (sample SAMN10456909, study PRJNA506462) | wastewater metagenome | isolation source: wastewater sludge | place: USA: Moscow, Idaho | reverse complement strand
TCCCGCTCGACACCCATCGAGGGTAAGAAGGTGGCTCCTCTTCTTTGTGCCGCTCGATAGATTTCTTTCATATCTTCGCCGGGCAAGCCTGGTTTAGCCATTCGGGAGTAAATCGAGCCAAACCATTCGGGACGGGACACTCTTCTATATTCGTCAAGGTCGAACGACTCGTGGTAAAGATCAAGGACGTCGTCGCCTAGGGCATCAAGAGCAAGTAGTGTCTTTCGGCACTTCATGCACCTGCCACAATTCCTGACATCGAGAAGGCATACCGTGAGATATCGGTAGCTTTCGGGTACCTGACTGACGATCCGGGTTTTCTCAAACCGGCTCCATGCTCGATTCGAGTTGAAAAAACGAATGCTCCCGGTAGAGAGATAAGGAAGGAGCCACTTCTCATACGCTGCAGTATCCGAGCGCAAAGAGAACTGGAAGAGATCAAGGTTGATTGCCGACGAATAGAAGTAGGTGCCCAAGCTGTTCTGTAGCATGAGCGCCGCAGCAGCATTACGGTACGTATGGGTCCAGTTGAAGAAACTCTTCCGAAAAGCTCGACGCAGGAAAGGCGAGAGATTCGAATCCAGGACCAAGAGTTTGTATCCGTACTCCTGGCAGAATTCACGAACACGGATCAGCTGGCCTTCATAGAGCTCTCTGGGTGTCAGTTCGCTATGGCCCAGCTCCAAATCCGTTCCATGATGCGCACCCACATTAAAGTAGGTAAGGTGAGTCAACGTGTAGTTAGGCGCATCAATAGGATGTGCATACTCACTCAAAGTTGCGAATGAATCAATACCGAGTGACATTCCCGTGCCAACACCCGATGTATTAAATGTTTTTCCCGTCCGGGGAGCATTGATTTTGAGTTCCTTGGCACGTATGCCACCTAATTGGAGCTGGGGAATGACGTGATATGTCAGGTTATAGTACAGCTCTTCAGAGATGGGAATCTCCGATTCGATGGTGTCGTAACCCTGGAGCATGGCTAGGGGCAATACCGCGACAACTGCGGCATCGCAACGATCGATGACCAGTTGTCCCTCCGGGGTTTCGAACCACAGTTCGTGCTCACCAGTTTCGGTGACAACGGGAAATGTAACTCTCATGCCTGTTGTCGTCGAGTCGCTGTCAACTCTTATTTTCCCGAGTCTGACAGACTTCACCTTAGTTCCCTCCAGAGTGTGGCCCATTATCACTATAATACGATAGCCATGTCTTACTGAGCTAATACGTCCGAAAGATTTGAAAGAGGACTTTTTCGTACAATGTAGGAGGTCAGGGCACGGTTAAGCCTAGATTCTCATATGGAATGAGCGCTCTATTCTCCACATGCGGGGTGTGTCGCAGAATGAGACCCACGTGTTACTTTGTGACCTGCCTGGGGTCGTTTATCGTCGCGGGATTCACACTATGGACTTTGACCCCGCACTCAACAGCCATCCCGTAGAATCTGTCGTCAGGCAGATTTGTTAGGCCATTTGACAGGGGAAACCACATGCAAGTTAGCGCCCTGCTACAAGAGTTGCGTAATGCTGGTTCGAAGGACATTGACTACCAAGGCTCCACCGAGGCAGAGTTTGTCGGCCTTGCGGTCCGTGCGCGCCAGTCCACTGCAGAAGGACGTTGCTTCTTTCTCGTTGATGACCACTGGCCAAAGTACTGGCGAAAAGCCACGACTTGGTCGCAAGAGTCAGCTCCAAGGAAGATCCGAGCGGCGCGTGCCCACGGTATTTCATGCATAGTTGTGTCACGAGACATCCTCACCCCTGAGGTCGAACGTGAACTAGAGGGCTGCAACGTCTTCTATGTGGACAACTCGTACAGATTCTATTTTGCCGTCGGATACCAAATTCGCCGGCTCAATATGGATTGTAATTTGACGCTGATTACCGGATCGGTCGGTAAAACAACTACGACGGGTATGATTGCGCACGCTATCCGTCACCTCAATCAGTCCGTCTTCGTGACGCATGGTAGCCAGAACGTCCCTGTGGCGGTGATCCGGAATGTCTCGCAGACCGAAGGCTATGACCATGCGGTTATTGAGGCCTCTCACGGGGCTTGCCAGGCCTTCACAAGGCTCAAATATTCTGTTGACGCCAATGTTTCGGTGGTTACGTCGATTGCCGAGGCGCATCTTGATGTTCTCAAGACCCTTGAGAATGTTGCAAAGGTGAAGTCGGCGGTCTTTGACGGCCCGCCTCCTGCTGGCACAGCTGTGATCTGCCTGGATGCACCGTATTCCGATATCCTCGTCCGACGTGCGGTCCAAGCTGGTAGGCAACTTGTCACCTATGGTGAATCGCCTCTAGCAACGATTCGTCTTGTGGATTATGTACCGGATACGCGGCGCGCAACTGTCGAGATTGGACGTGAGCGAATCACGTATCATCTGGGTATCGATGGCAAACACATCGCAATCAATAGTCTGGCAGTCATTGGAGTGCTGCGAGCCTACGGCATGAAGAACTGGCGTGAGGGAGTCGAATCACTCGTTGACTTCGTACCCGTCTCTGGACGCGGTGAGCGCCTGACGATGGATATTGCCCCTGGGTTGCGGATATCGCTGATCAATGAAGCATATAACGCAAATCCAGCCTCGATCCGAGCATCACTGGAGTCTCTGTCATCGCGGAACTCGGATGATGGAGGACGGAAGATTGCGATTCTCGGAGACATCCTGGAACTCGGCGAACAATCCGAGGCTGCTCATCGTGGCCTAGCTGATCCAGTGGCGTCCGCAGACTTGGATGAGATCATCCTCTTTGGAGATGAAATGCGTGTTCTCCACGAAGAACTCACTCGGAGAAGAATTGAGTGCCATCATTTTTCCGATGTGGATGAAATGGCTAATGCGCTTCCTTCCCTTCTGAAGGATGGAGACGAAGTTCTCGCCAAGGCATCACACTCCATGGGACTGAACGCTTGGGTGAGTAAGCGGACATCCGAAAAGGAGTAGTCGGGGCAGACCGATCCTTCTTGGTATGACTGTGGCCACGGTAGATCCGTGGCCACAGTCATACCACCGGGAATCCTAGCGGGTCATGCCGCTGTCGAAATTCTGGACAGTGGTATTTCTGAAGGAAAAAGCTTTGGCCCACCGGAGCACCTGGATGGCCTTACTATCCTTGCTGCCTTCGGTTAATCGGCGTCAGCGAGCCAGTGCACAGTACCGCGAAGAATATCCGATGAGGTATTGCCATGAAAGGTGATCCGACCTGTTGAGGTGATGCCAACCTCGACCGTGCGTACAGAATCTCCGTCGCGGACGGTGCAAAGCCCAAATGCGAATGAATGCGGGCGGAATCCTGAAGGGATGATTCCAGGCACGGATGCATTGGCCGGAACTTTAGCTGCGGCAATGAGTAGCTCCACGTGTTGTCCTGATCGAGATAGGACAACACGTGCACCCGTCGCTGAGAGATCGGCTCCGGGGATATTTATGGACATTGGTTGTGAAAGGCTGCTTGTCGGACGGATATTCTCTATCGTCTTGCGCAATAGAGAATGAGGATCCTCGAGGATCTGAGTGACCTTGTTTTCGGTATCTGTGATTTCTGGACTCCGGGCGACTGTATGCTCGGCTGCCCGATCAAGAATCATTCGGGCATCCGAGTAGCGTTTATTGGCAGGGAGTGCACCCATAGTGACAATCACTTCGCGTTCTTTATTCCCCACGAGCATTGCGACGTTGCCGCCGGTGAGAAAGAGTGTTCCCGTTTTCCCAGCGATGAACTCGGAGAAGCGTTGAGTACCTCTGACGCGGATACTGTGGACTGCGGTAATAGTGCGTGGATTGCTTCCAGCTACGGCTATATCTTTGCGCAGTTCACCCATGATTGAGAGGAGGAGAGCGTCATCGTTAGCGATCCTCCACAATAACTCACCCATCTGGCGTGCCGTGGCACGGTTTGATGTCCCAAGTCCGGAAGCATTCGTGAAGATAGCATTGTCCCAACCCCACTCCGCAACGGTGTTGCCCATCTTTGCAATGAATCGTTCTCGGCCTGAACCTGTGCCAGAGAGCTGGGCTCCCACACGCGAGGCTAAGAGTTCTGCTGCGACGTTGTGAGAAGGCAACATCGCTAGGTAGAACAAGTTGCGGTAGGAGATTTCGTCACCTGGGTAAAGAGCCGGTGCAGATCCAGTGAGATTGTCGTCGTCGGTCAGAGTGATGGTTTCGTCCAACCGCTCATCGGTGATAGTTTGCCGAGCAAGGTAAGCTGTGAGCATTTTTGTCAAAGATGCGGGCGTCTCCAGCCGGTCGGGGTTCTTGCAAGAAACCAGGTCACCGTTAGCTCGCATGAGGACGGCTGAACGGGATAATAGAGTATCTTCCAACCTTTGACCGATTGCTGTGGTGAATGACCATAGTGTCCGAGTCATGCGTTCCCGTATCGACTCCGAAGGAATCCCCCGATAAATCAAGATGGGCCCGATGTTTCCTACCCAGTGTCGGCCACTTCCTCCCTTTTGGTGGTTTCCGATGGTGAGACCTGAGAAGGAATGAGTGTTCTGTGAGTTGCTTCCGCGGATGTAGCCCACCTGTAACGATCCATCGATGAACATGGTAGAACCTGAGGGCTCGTATGCGCCATTGATTTGGTAACCGAGAACGTGAGGCTCGGTGTCAAGAGCTGAAAGTGTAGCGAATTTGGTACCGGAATACGTCGCCCATTGGTTGGGGGATCCCGGAGATGCAAAGATGACGTGGCGTTGCGTTGGAGATACTCCATCGACGAGATATCGTCCGAGCTCACTGGGGCTGGAGGTAGCCAGCTGTGCCAAAGTCATGATGAATAAAGGCTGGTTTAAGGATGGTGTGACCTCAGAGCTTCGTAATTCGCTCGCCCCGTCGATGCCGTATGTTGCCGCCCCAAGACCATGGAAAGCAGTTTCATCCCATAGCGGACCGGAATCTATGTTCTCTGCAACAGCATCTGGCAGATTGCCGAGAGAGTCGGAGATGGATACCACATGACCGTTGCTGATCCTTCGGGTCGTTGGATTTGAGGGATCATATAGGGCATACCAGCCATCAACCTTGGCAAGCTCAAAGATAATTCGAAATGCTGGCTGCGGAGAAATGTTCTCCATGATCGAAACCTCTTTTCATACCCTACAGATCAATCGAGTCTCATCATTTCACAATGAATGTACTGAGGAAGATTCTGACTGCACCGTGACAGGCTATGTGGGCGCTTTTCATTCCCTTCATAAAACTCACTTGGCGAGTATGGTTTCCCAGACTCGTTCGAGAGAACCCGCGACCACTGAGTAGTTGGTATTGATCAAGGGGTCGATGGAGAGTCCTTCGACCAAGGGAGTACGGCCTCGGGTAATGGACCTGCGGAAGACGATAGCGACCGCACCCCACCGTAGTTCAGGAACTGCTCGGACCGCTTCCACTGCGACCTCACTAGCGGTAGCACAGAGTTCAACAGGGAAGTCAGCGTCAGCGAGGATAGCGAGAGGCCGACGAGGGGAAGCAAGGACCCAGCAACGGTCCCCAGAAGGGACTCCTTGAGCCATCCAGCGATGGCGAAACTTCTTTGGCCATGTGTCGACATCAGCATACGAGCTGACTGTCCTCGTGCCCCCGGATTCCCAGGGACGTCTGATGCGCACAAGTTTGATATCGCCATCGACTGTGTCAAAGAACTCGCGAAGCTCTTCCCGGCTAGTGACCATACGGCCGCGAGGACGCATAATTCCCGCGCTGTGGAGCAATCCACGGACAATTGCATGCCGCTGTACGGAGCGGTGAACGATATCGAGGTCTCGTGTCGTGGCGCATCCTCGTAGCCACTCCACACGGCCGGAACGAGATACTGCTTGGACAACACCCTTTGCAGATTCCTCGAGACTCCAGCCTGTGGATCGAAGGTAGGTGTGGAACAGGGAAGGGAGCCGAGCCTGGCCATTGTCATCTTCCGTTGCGGAGAAGGCCAAGGGGAGAGGGGTTTCCAAGGCGGACAATGGTTTGATGGAGTTTGCGGCAGTAGTTGACGCTGTTTTCATACGAGCTTTGAACAGCAACTCGTCGATCGGTTGAGGCGTACCGTAAAAGGGGTAGCGAGCTCCTCCAATGCCGGCGTCTGAGTTAACCTCGATCACTTGTGCAACACCGTCCGGGCCGATAAGAACATCGCAGCCTGCCCACGCAAGTCCAGGAATGGCGGCTACTGCCTGAGCCACGGTTTTCTTGACGCTGTCTGAAATATGTGCGGAACACTCGTACGGTTCTCCTCCGCTGCTCAACCCTCCGATGTCTCGAACAACGAGGGCCTGGCCGGCAGGCAAGACGCTTTCCAAAGTGAGTTTAGAACGTCGAAGGTGGCGCTTCGTTCGGGGGTCAACTGGAATGTAGGTCCCCACGGTGCTGGGGCACTGCTGTCTTTCAATGTTCTTTGCTTCGATGAGCTCGGCGATCGTCGAGGAACCATCGCCGAGAACCCAGGGAAGGATACGCCGGACAACGCTCACGCATGTGTCCTTCGTAGCGAAACAGCGGTAGTCAATAGAATTGGCGACGTATTCTTCCGCCAGAACATCCCCGAATTGTCCGGCTCTTTTGAATGCGGTTGTGATTTCGTTTGGACCGCGAAGGTTGACAGTCACACCCCGTCCCTTCATGCCGAAACGAGGCTTGATGACGATCGGACCGCGGATCTTCTCTCGGAAGCTGATGGCCTCTTCAGGGCTTTGCACGAGAAGACCTTCTGGGGTCGGTACGCCTGCTTGCCGCAACAGAGACTTGGTCAGGAGTTTGTCAAAAATGATTCGGGCACCCACATGAGATTCTGTTCCTTTGTGCCCAAAGAAGAGGAATCGATTCTGTTTCATGTGCGAGACAGCCGCGTATGTTCCAAACCACTCGGTGGAAGCCCCCTGTGCTTCACCGATTTGGGTAAGCATCACTACGCCCGGACTTCTCCGGTGGGTCCTATATTCTTCGATTACTTTCAAGGCTTCTTCGTCCTCGAAAAGGTTTCTCGGAGGCAAATGTTCTATAATGTTCAAAGGCAAGGGTTCCGGCGAGGGGCTGGCTGGTGCAACGGCGCTTTGTTGCTCGCGCCTGATTCGAGACAGTCTCAATGTAGCTGTTCCCTCTTTATGAGTCACGGCCAGGAAACCCTTGCGCTTACTGGTATCTAGCCTATTAAATGTACGAAGTAATTCTCTGTAATGTATTGTACAGTCTAATTATTTTCTGTACGTATATAAAAATTTGTTAGATCATGTGGGCGGTTGAAGTCACGTGTCTCGTCTGAAAGATGAACGAGCGGCTCCTCATCGGATACGACCTCATGCTTTCTTAGAGACTTGTCTCCGATAAGAATACCTTCCGTTACGGCTAGTCCGCTGACAGAACCTCCTTCGAGTGGCAGCCCCACGTATGAACGGTATACTTGCCACCCCTTGCAGGTGCTGATCTGCCCAGTGAGATATGCAGTACGTACGACACTCAAATGATGGCTGAACTCTGCACGGTCCCACGACTTGACCGCAACGAGTGATTTCTTTGTCCCAAAAAACGTCATCGTACTACGTTCCGTGCTGAAGATGATGTCCATGGCTTGGTCGGTGTAGTACGTGTCGCCATAAAGGAAACATATGCCATCGCATAGCAGTTCGGGGACGAATCGATCTAGCTCGATTTCATTGCGACGTGGGATATAACGGATGGCGCCAGGGGTCTCGCAACGTGGGTCGGAAGACGAGATGATGATCTCGGCTGTGGGATTTCGTTCGGTCACTTGACGAACGATCCGCTCTAATAGGGTTTCCTCTTCTACGGATATGAGATGTTTGGGTATACCGAGATAGTCATTCCAACGGATTCCCTTTCCATTGGCCATGATCACGTAGCGATGGATAGCCACATTTTTCTCCGACGTCACCGAATTGTCCGACGTCACCGAATCACCCTGTGCGCTCGATAGAAGTCACCTAACTCTCCGTTGCGTTGGGGGCCCCATAGTTGAATGATATTGATACCCGATGACGTATTGGCTTCGATGATGCACGGGCCATCACTGGTTAACAGGATGTCCCAGGCGATGAAATGCATATAAGGGAAGGATTCGGCAAGATCTAGAGTTTGAGATACAAGATCCTGCCATCCTGGTATTACCGCTCCGGAGATGGACGCGCCAGAGTTTGGATGGGTCGGATACGAGTCGAGGGAACGTAGTGACCGTGCTTCGCTGAGGATTCCGGTGCGCATATCGATCTGCGCCACCAATCCGCCCTGGCTTCCGTTGTCGACGGGAATTGTCGCTTCGGTCCCGATCCGTAGCACAGCAAAGAAAGATTTCCAGATGCCTGTCTCGGGTTCACGAAGAGTGATAAGTCTGATGGTATTACTTGTCTTGGGATAGATCGCCGCGAGAGCAGGATGTTGCTCGATGAACTCCGAGAAAAACCAGCCATCTTGGCTTGTGAGGAGTTCGGCGAGGGTGTCGCGGCTAGTCGCAACTCCATCAATCCGGTACTGACCTTCGTTGCACTCGATGCGATGAACGCCAATACCTTTGCCTGCTCCGATCGGCTTCATGAAGACTGAACCGTGCGTTTCCACTGTCCCAATGGCATCAGAAACATGGGCAAGTCTTCTTGGGTTAGCGTACGAGATGAAGCGACCCTTATTTTTGATGAACAGGGTTTCAGGAACCCGTGCGCGCTCTTGGAGTATTTCGGCGCACACCACTTTGTTGTTGAGCATCGGATCGAAAGGGGCATTAATCCACCGTGAACGGTACCAATCGAACTCAGAAAGATAGTCGTCAGGTGAGTTGTTCTTGAAGTCGTAAATAACGTACTGATCAGGGACGAAACCGCGAGGGATTGCCAGCTGTAGTCGCCGCCAGGCCGGGATATTGAAGTGATTTGGCGCCACGAGAATACGCATGACAAATAGATAGGACAGTTTTAACTTCTTGACCAAGATCTTCACAAGGGGAGGCATAGCTTTCCCTTCTCGTCGATGGCGTCGACGATAGATTGAGTCGAATGGCCGAGATTCTCGAACAGGTACTTGTCACGGTAACGTTGGAAGGCCGCCGTCGGGTACTCCTTGTCCAACGCCTTCACCAGACTGCGAGCCTCGAAGAAGACCAGTTCCGGAAACTCTGCGGGAATATCAAGATTGAGGCCGTTCTGTTCCTGGTAGACATCGTAGTCATAGAGATAGTAGAACGTTTTGACGCCCACAACAGCGGCTTCCACAGCGATGGCCGAATAGTCGGTGATGACGAAGTCTGCCACTGCTAAAAGTTCCATGCCAGAAAACCCTTGGCAGTTAAGCACGCCGACGCTATCGGACAATAGAGGGGAATTGGAGTGCCCTTTAACGATGAGCTCATATTTGTTCAGGTCAAGTGCCGAGACTAGACGCTTTGCTCGCAGACCGACGCCTCCACCTCGCCTGAATGTCGGCGCGTACAAGACCACAGGTTTGTTGGCTAGCTGGGGATACCTTGCCAGGATTTTCTTCCTCAGGCGTTTACGGTTGTCGAGGAGATAGTCTGCTCGGGGAAGCCCAAGATTGAGAATCTTGCTCTCGTCGATACCAAAAGACGCCTCATACGCCGCATTCCAGGCTTTGCCTCCGGCGATGACATAGTCGTATCCCTCGTGCATGCGCATAAGGCGTGCAACATCTTTGTTCCATCCCTGCGGCTTACCCACCGTTTGTCTACCCGAGGCCTTGATTTTGCCCATCGAGTGCCACATTTGGAAAACGGTGATCTCTGGTCTGTGTTGAACAGCTGAAACTGCAGGCCAGTAGGACTCGAGAACTGCAACCCGCGATGTAGCCAGGTGGTAGAGGCTGTAAATTTGAGAGTAGGCAAATTTTAGCTTGGACCGATACCCCTTCTCCATCCGTCTGCAGACGAAAACGACCTCGATATCGGGATGGCGTCTTTGAAGCTCCTGAACGACCAGCTGGAAATCAATAGATGGAGAGTTTGACTGGCGACTGAGAAAGACAATCTTGTTGGGATTGGTCGAGAACGTGGTCTTGAATACGAGATGGATGACGCGCGCAAAAATCTGGAACAAGAGCGCAAGCCGTTTCATCGATGCATGCCCTCCCCTCCATGTCGTGGCAAATCGCGGCGAGGTAAGTCTAATGGTTTGCGAGGTAAGTTCCGGTAGTTTGTCCGGATCTTCTTTTGATCAAGTTTATAAAGAAGATATTCGGTGGTGTCGGGCGTGAGCCGTTCGATGCGAGGGTAGTCAGGAAAACGATTGATTTCGGGGATTTTAATGCCATTCTCGGTGATAGCCACGTCGAATCCGAAGTATTCCAGTTGTTTGATGGACTCGGCGATTTTGAGAACCTGTTGCTTGGCGTGTTCCCAGTGAGGAAGGACGCCTTCAATGAGAACTCCAGTGTCAGGATGGCGGGGTTGATCCTGTATCAGACCATCTCGCATGATCCGAGCGTTGCCAAATCGTCCTGTTTCAAGATCGACGTCGGCAAACATGCCACCCGAGGAGGTGTTATCTACGAAGCCCGAAGCGGAGGTGCCAATACGCAGATAAGCATTTCCTATTTGCGGAGTGATGCCGTCTCGTTTGAAGACGATCATCCGTAGAGTATTGACCGCGTGCGGATAGATACGAGCGATATCGGGGTGAGGAGTGATGAACTCTGTGACCAGATAACGGTTCTTCGAATCCGTGAGAATCGCAAAGATTTCCTGCTCAGAGGCGGGAGAATCGTTGAGGAAATAGTGTCCCTCCCGAAAATCTAAACGGAAAAATCCGTCCCCGTGGGACCCCTCATCGGGCTTGAGAGCCAGTGTCCCGACCTCGCGCGCAAGGCGAAGGATATCCTCGGCTGACGCACCGAGTTCTGCGGGACAGTCCATCATGGGGATGAATGTGTTGCGATCGCCGCGCGCGTCTGTCAAGTAAAAGTATGCAGGAAAGCACTCGCTGAATTCGGATCCAACATATTTGATGGAGATTTTGTCTTCTAACCAGTACTTGTACTTATTGTTGATGTGACGCAACCAGCGGTATTCGAGGTCTGAAATATAGTTGTGCCAGGTGGCGTCTGTGATTCCATACTGCGGAATCCGGTACGACAACATGCCGTGTCGGTACGCCCAGAGCTTCGTTCGCGCAGGGATACCGTTCGGCTCGCGGAAGTCGCGTGCCATATCGGCAATCCACCGGACAGATTGGTAGCGGACCAGGCCAGCTGGGTAGAGAGCTTGAGCAAACTGACGGCGACCCCAGAGTTTGGCATTATGGAGCCACGTTCGAACACGGGTGGGAAGGTCTCGGGAACGGCGATACTTACGGGTGAAACGATCGTGGATGAAGTTCGTCGTCGTCGTCGAAAAAGGGTACGGGCCGCAGTATTCCAGGTAGTCGGGAGCCGGAGAGATATGAGTAATGCGCAGTCCGTCCTCGTTGACAACGAGGCGAAACTCGAGAAACTCCAGTTGCGGGGTAAAGCGACACAGTGACGTGAGCGCCTCGACGATCCGGGACCAATCCATGATCGTCCCCTCGATGGGAGTGCCGCTCTGTGGATCATCGACGTATCTCAGCAAGGTGCGTTCGTCCAGCGCGTGCGCGCCGTCGAAGCGCCCCGTCTGGGGGTGTATACGGCTGAACAACCGAAGGGTGCCGGCGTCTTGTGTTTCGTCGACGACGACGAACGCTTCACCCACTTCCGGGGATGTTCCGGACGAGTTAACCATGATGATACGAATGTCGCTGTTGGCAAGGGGAAACTGCTGCGACAGCTGAACGTCAGGTCCCGCGGGCTCGACTAGCACCAAAGAGTGGTGACCGGCTTCCTCAAGGAGAAGCTCATGAAAATCGGGCTCGGATAGCGGCTGCCCATCGATGAATAGGGTGTTCTCGTTGAAGGAGAGCCCGAGGTCAATCGTGGACTCGAATGCTGACATCCGTATTCTCAAGTTCCGAGAGTGACCGTTATCCAACGCTGAATCCGAATGGGGGAAAGGAGAACGAAAGGCATCCTCTAAGAAAGCAACAACACCGGCAAGTGACGGGTCAAACTTCTGCGCGGAAGAGGAGGTCGGGATGACCAAGAGATCACCATCGCGCAGGAGGAAGTGATAATGAACAGGTTCAAAGAGTTCCACGAACGGGGAGAAAACAGCGAGCGCCGAGATGCGGTCACGCACCCATTTGCCATACTTGCCGTTGAGGGGCTGAACAAAAGCGTAATCGCGTGCCGAAATGAAGGACGAGCGGTTGGCCTCGGTAATGTGGAAATGGTCGATTGTCTCAGGAAGAAAACCCCAACGACGAGCTCGCCGTTGTTCAAGAGGCGAGTAACCATCACTTGCAGCACTATGCTCAACCCACCACCGGGCTCCTCGCCCCGAAAACCCACGGGCGCGCAGCTGAAACATCTTTACGCGCTGGAGAAAGGAACGATGAGGGCCTGAATCTGACTGATTCGTGCCTGAGGTGGCCAATTTAGTGGCCCTTGGTGAACTCGATCGTCACAGGACGATAGCTGGAGATAATCTCGTTGAGCATCTGTGAAGCCAGTTCACTCTTGCCCTGTGATTGTGCCTTTGCCCAGTCATCGTAGAGCTTTGTTACCTCTCGCGTTGGGCCGTCGGCAATCACTCGACCATTGTGCATCCAAACAACGCGCGTGCAAATCTTACGAATAGAACGCTGCGAATGGGAGACGAGGAAGATCGTCCCAGATGCTTCCAGCATCTCTTCCATCATCTTGTTAGCGCGTGCCGCAAAGGTTCGATCGCCGGTACCGAGGGCTTCATCAATAAGAAGGATCTCTGGCCTGCACGCGGTATTGATTGCGAAGAGAAGACGGGTACGCATGCCAGCCGAATATGTATTCATTGGACGGTGGATCGCCTTGCCAATACCTGCCAGCTCGATAATTCGGGGCTCCGCTTCAGCGAGTTCCTGAGGCGACATTCCCATCGCCAGTCCACCAATTCGAATATTTTGGAGTCCAGAAATCGTGGGGATCACGGCGGCGGCTACTGCTTGAAGCTGCGGCTGGGAGCGTGTGAGAACTGTGCCGGAGGTTGGCGATTCAACACCGGCGATTGTTCGCAGAACCGTAGATTTACCAGCTCCGTTCACTCCAATGAGCCCGACAGATTCACCGCTATAGACAACGAGACTTACGTCCTTGACTGCGTGAACCCGTTGTTTCCTGCCTCCTGGAATCATCCGGTCGAGGGTACGGGTGAGTTGGTTGCGATGAGGGGTGACACCGCGATCAATTTTGCTTGTGTAGGACACACTCACACGGTCAAGCACGACGGCTGGTTCCCCTAGCTTGGGGATTCGAGGAGCCTGGAGAGGTTTTGCTGACGCTTGACCTTTGGCTTTCGGTTGAGCAGCGGCGGCCTTCTTGCCCGAGTCATCGCGATGTTTCCCATGTGAAGGTTGAAGACCTTGCTTGTTCTGCAGGGTTTCTTTTGGTGCCGGAGAAGGCTGCTGAGGAGAAACCGGTGTCTGAGGCGCAACAATAGGCTGAGATGGTTCCTTGACGCGCGGGGCGTTTAACAGGGGATGGTCGGCGGATTCAGTACCGCCAGCGGTTACGTCCGGTGTGGGTTCAGTTTGCTTCACCGTATCGATCCTCCCGTGTCCAGAAAAGAATGAAGCCGAGAGCTGTGAAAAGGAAGGCCCAACCAGCCATATAGACCCAGGTATCCCATGAGGGCACCGTCTGATAGATAAGAAGATCGCGACTCATGCTCAGGTATACGTAGGCGGGGTTGACTTCCATGACCGTCTTGACTGTTGGCAGTGGATCAAACATCTGCATACTGAAGAAGATTCCGGATACGTAGAACCAGAAACGTCCCACCAGCGGCCAGATGTACTGCATATGGGGCAGTAACGAGGTGATAAAGCTGGTGAAGAGAACCAGTCCGAATACAAAGAGGAATCCGAAGAAGATAACGATCGGAATGAGAAGCCAATGCCAAGTGGGCATGACGTGCGGAGGAACGATCAGCAAGAAAACGATCGTCGCAACAAACACGGGCATGAAGTCAAGGAATTGCCGGATCGTCCAAGAGAGAACGATCGATGCGCGAGGGAAGGCAAACGAACGAATGAGGTTCTGAGACGCTCGTGTATTCATGACCCCACTGCCGGTTGTCAGAGAGGTACGAAGAACGCGGAAGAAGTTGAGGCCTACAACCAGATAGGCAGGGAAGTTCTCGATGCCACGGCTCGTTTGCAGCAACATTCCAAAGACAAGGTAGTAAACCATCGCGTTGAGGAAGGGGCTGAGGACGAGCCAGACTAGGCTCCAACTGGATGAGCGCATGGACCGCTTTGACCTACCACGAGCGTCGCTCATGATGAAGTACCGGCGCTGCCACAGACGCTGGATGTAGTCAATCAAAGGCGGTCGGTGAGAGACAGGCGTGAGATGCGACGTAGAGACCGGGATCCGGTTAGAACTCGATGCGGTGGCAGACATCGGGGCTGTCCACTCGCCCTGATCCGTTGCATGGGAGGGAAGTGGTTTAGGATTCTTAGGCATGCCAATCCTCGAATTCTCGGAACGACTTACCACGCGATTAAATCCTTTGTTCCTCGAGAAGTGCGTCGTTATTGTTCATTGGTGCGAAACCTCGATGTGGTCAAGATGCATCACAAGGCGGCTTTTTAATGACTGAACACCCCTCGCAACATCCCTCGGATATATTCAGAAAAATAGTGTACCGGCTAGTCCTCAATTGAGCGTGTGGGAATCCCCTCAACAGTATGACATATCCAGTCCCATGGCACGGCATATCCGGATGTCAGTGAGGTGTAGCGTCCGATATCACTGAGATTGTCAGTCCTAACTTTTAGTGAGGGGATGTCCTAGATTTGTGTCCGAGGTAGGGTGGATCTCGTGAGGTTAGAGCGAGTTTTTGTGCCAGTGCTTGTCCTTCTTTTGTGTGGACTTCTGGCTTTCCTTACCTTTTGGCGCGTTGACAACTTTGGTGCCAAGGGTAGGTGGAGTGAGTTTGTTGAAAGCTCACCGGCTGTCATCAAGGATGCTAGTGCGCGCGCTGAAACCGCGTCTAGTTTTATTGAGGACGCCACTGCAGCAGGATTTAAACCCGACGATATCAAGCAGCTCAAAGAGAATGCTGACGAGGTCGCAGCTCTCACGCGTGAACTGAGGCCTGTCCTCAATTTTCTTACGGAAATTGACGAAAGTGGCGCCAGCGATATGGATCTCCTTGCCGCGGTCAGTGACAAGTCAGCGACGATCAAGGTGGAAATCCCCGCTGATTTCAAAGCGCAGTACGAGAAACTGCGGAGTGTCCGAACAAAGCTCCAGGTGAGGTCGGATGCTCTGTTGGAGCAGGTAAACGGACTTCTTTTTGAGTTTTCGGACGAAAAGAGTCGTTTGGATACCGGCTGGAATGACGCGCGCGAGCAACTCAGCCAGAGTATGGCTGAATCTCAAGAGGTTTTGGATATCTCAGCTCTCTATACGCTTGATAGCGAGCGAAACAAAGCGAGCCTTGAGTCTGCGATTGCACGGGCGCAGACGCTCTTGGATGGTGCACAGTCGCGGCCGGCTGTTTTTGCTGAAGCTGAGGCGCAGATCGCATCGTACAACTCGGCTGCCCAGAAGATGAGCGATGCTGCTGAAGCTCTCAATGCGGAAATGGTGGAGATCGACAATCGCCCTGTCATTGTGGAGCCCGAGCCGGTTCCGGTTGAAGAAGAAGAGCCCGAGCTTCCCGATGAGGAACCGTCTTTGTCACCGACTCCCTCACCTACACCGGTCCAGCCTTCACCGACGATTCCTTCGACCGGCGGGGGCGAGACTGAGGTTCCTGTCGAGCCGGAGCCAACTGAGGAACCGATTGACCCGGAGCCGACCGAGGAACCGATTGACCCGGTTACTACTCCGGTGGATCCCGCCGATCCCATAACCGGCACGAACTAGAACCGACGAACGACGCACCATGTGGAATGAACTGTGGAATGAACAAGGAGAGACAGAGTGGCGAATGACGTTGAGCAGCATGATGGAGCTGCACCTGAGATGACAAATCAGGCCAAGCCAAAAAAGAAGCGCGGACCCGCGAAGGTGACGCTCATCGTTCTCTCGTCTCTCCTGGGCCTGCTTCTCATTGCCGGACTGGTGATAGGGCTCATCGTCAATAACATGTTCAGCTCCATGAAGAGTTTTGGTGATCCGTTCTCTGAAATCTCTGATAGGCCCACGCGGAGCCAGTCGGCGGAGGGTGAGAAAGATTCGGATAAACAGCCCGTCAACTTCCTCATTATGGGCTCGGACTCCAGAATTTCCGCCGGAGATCCGAATGCTTGGGAAGCCGGTGCACAGCGCACGGATGCGTTGATGCTCGCGCAAATCTCAGGTGATCGTCAGTCGGTCACCGTCATGTCTATCCCACGTGATTCTTGGGTTGATATCCCTGGATATGGTCAAGCCAAGATCAATGCGGCGTTCTCCTTTGGTGGTCCCGCGCTGACGATTCAGACGGTAGAACAGCTGACGGGCGTCTACATTGATCATTTTGCGATTGTCGACTTCACGTCGTTCACCAAGCTCACCGATCTTGTTGGTGGGGTCGAGATTAAGACGAGTGATGGAACGCTACAACTTAACGGCGAACAGGCTCTGGAGTTTGTGCGTGAGCGCAAGAATCTCCCCGCTGGAGACTTCGATCGTGTCCGCCGCCAGCAGGCTTGGCTATCCGCGGTGTTATCGAAGATAGCGACTCCCGAAGTTCTTGGTTCCCCGTCCAACCTCGTTTCGATCTTCACGAATATGAAGGACTACGTCGCGATCGATAGCAAGCTGGGTGTCACCGACGTCGTATCGCTGGGAAACTCCATGCGGAGCTTGCGTCCGGCAAATATCACCTTGCTGACCGCGCCCTACAGCGGAACGGGCCAGTCGGAGGATGGCCAGTCGATCGTTCTTCTTGATGATGCCACTCTGGCGGATGTCTCCAAGGCGTTCCAGACTGACTCCATCGCCAGCTGGGTCGAGATTAACTCGAATAAGGTTGAGACTCTGAATTCGCGACCGGTTCGCTGAGCCGGAGAGACGAACCGGGGGTGTGTCCGTTGAGGATCGCACCCCCGGTTTTTTGCCGACGACGACGCCCGCGGCGCCTATTGCTACCCGGCCACCTTCGTGGGTGACAAAGTATGGGACGGTGGCGGGCGTCGTCGTCGAATCAGACAGAGATAGGCGCGTGAATCGTGGGATGGTGGCGGTATCCCTCGGAGGCGTCGATGTCCTCCATCCGGTATTCGAAGATTGAGGGAGCCTTGTTCAGGTGGAGTGTGGGGAAGGGGTAGGGCTCGCGGGACAGCTGCTCGCGCACCTGATCCATGTGGTTGAGATAGATGTGGCAGTCTCCTCCGGTCCATACAAATTCTCCCACCTCCAGGCCCACCTGCTGAGCCACCATGTGGGTGAGTAGGGCGTAGGAGGAGATGTTAAAAGGGACCCCGAGGAACATGTCTGCGCTGCGCTGGTAGAGCTGGCAGGAGAGTTTGCCGTCCGCCACGTAGAACTGAAAAAGCGCGTGGCAAGGCTGGAGTGCCATCTTGTCGAGGTCGGCCACGTTCCAGGCGGAGACGATGATGCGGCGTGAATCCGGGGTGGTGCGAAGTTGCTCGATGATCTGGGAGATCTGGTCGATGTGGGTGCCGTCCGGGGTGGGCCAGCTGCGCCACTGGTAGCCGTAGACCGGGCCAAGCTCGCCATTGTCATCTGCCCACTCATCCCAGATGGAGATGCCTTGTTCTTTGAGCCAGCCGATGTTGGTCGAACCATTGAGGAACCACAGTAGCTCGCCCTTAACCGCCTTCATGGCCACGAACTTTGTGGTGATGCGAGGGAAACCCTCGGCGAGGTTGTATCGAATTTGGCGGCCGAATACCGAAAGCGTGCCGGTGCCGGTGCGGTCGGTTTTGCGAGTGCCGTTCTCCAGGACGTCGGCGAGAAGATCTTCGTAGGCTCGATTAATTCCCATGCCTGTAATACCCATACCAGCAAGTCTAGCCGCCACGGCGGAGTCGAACATGGTCCGCCACATGTGAGCGCACGATAACGTGCGAGGTAGGACGTGTCATGTGTGTGCGTAACTGTGGGCCCGTACTGAAAGGTACGGGCCCATGTGATTCACTCGTCACCGAGCAACTTCGGTTTTTGGTTGCTCACCGTTCACCGCTCAGGCGATAAGCGGCAAGCTCAGCTCAGCTCTGCTCAATGACGGCGGACTGATCCTTGTGCGCCACCTGAATCTTACGGGGCTTCGATTCCTCGGACACGGGCAGCGTGAGCGTCAAGACGCCATCCGCGTAGTCCGCTTCGATGCGATCCACAGCCATCCCGTAGCCCAGGGTGAGCTGGCGGGCAAAGGTACCGGCGGGGCGCTCGCGGGATAGCCACTTGGTGCCCTCGGTGGACTCGGCGGGGCGTTCGGCTCGAACGGTGAGCGTGCGCTCATCAATGTCGATATCAATGGATTCCGGGTTGACGCCGGGCAGATCAACGCGGGCGATGAAGGTGTCTCCCTTGCGGAAGAGGTCCATCGGCATTGCGGTGGAGGCCGGCGCCCGCAGGCTTCCAGCCATCATGCGCTCGAGGTCGCGGAACGGATCAAAGGTGTTGTTAGCCATTCTCATTCTCTCCTTCTCTGGCGTTGGGGTGGTTCCCCGAACTTCTGGTAATAACCTATAACTCTGAGTGCTGGAGTCGCAACTAAAGTTGAGTCATATTCGCTCAAGGTGAAGGGTGGGGGAGATCAGGAATAAATTCTCCCCATGTCTCCGTACTTTGGTAGTCTGACCAGCGTCATCAGATAACAAGGAGGTTGTCATTATGCGAAGAAAAAAGATGGCACATGTCGGGATAGTGTTGGCGAGTATCGCTCTTCTCGCGGGTTGTACCAATGCGGGGCACGATGATTCGGGAGCGGGGAATGGAGAATCGTCGAACTCCACGGAAGTCCGCCCGGTCATCCAGCCTGCTGTCAGTGTGTCGCAGGGTGACCTCGTGGGCGCATCGACGGATGGTGTGCGTGAATACCTGGGAATTCCTTTTGCTAAGCCACCTGTAGGAGAGCTGCGCTGGAAGGCTCCTGAGCCGGCTGACCCATGGGAAGGAACGCTAGATGCTACCAAACCTGGCCCAGATTGTGCGCAGCAGATTGGCGGCGACTCTGACGGCTCTTTGAGCGAGAATTGCCTCTACCTCAACGTGTACACGCCTGACGCGGAGACGAAGGATCTACCCGTCGTCGTCTTTATCCACGGAGGTGGCTACACGGCCGGAACTCCGAATATCTACGACGGAAGCCGCATGGCTGAGACGGGTGACGCCGTCGTCGTTGTTCCCGCTTATCGACTGGGCTTCTTTGGATTCTTTAGTTCCGAGGGGACGGCCGCAGAAGGCGAATACGGCACGAGCGGCAACTGGGGGATCCTCGACCAACAGCAGGCTCTGCGGTGGGTTCAGGAAAACATCACAGCATTCGGTGGAGACCCGAATAACGTCACTATTGTCGGTGAGTCGGCTGGAGGCGGCGCAGTCTGTGCCCAGCTTGCTTCGCCCACGGCCGAGGGACTCTTCCACAAGGCCATCGTGCAATCAATGGGATGCAGTATCCCCGATACGCCGCGCGATATGACCGAGCAAATTAAATCCTGGGGATGCGAACCCGGCGATATGAGCTGTCTGCGAGAGGTCCCCACCGACAAGATTGTGGCAACCGCCGCAGGTTTCGATCTCACGAATCCGGTGGCCGGTGGCCCCGAACTGCCACTTCCCACCCTCACGGCCGCCTCCGAAGGGACACTCGCGAAGGTGCCGATCATGGTGGGTGTAACACGTGACGAGTGGCAAGGCTTCCTATCCGGCAACTATCCGATGTCCGTTGCTGATTATGAGTCGGCAGTGACAGCTGATTATGGTGCGGATGCCCCACAACTCCTCGAAAAGTACCCGGCTGACCGCGGCGACGATCCTAGTCTGTCCCTCGGCTGGCTTGTAGGCGACTCGTTTATCATCTGTCCGGCCTACGGTTCGGCGCAGACGTTTGTCGATGGTGGATATGATGTCTACTTCTACGAGTTTGCTGATGAGACTGCTCCTGGGTTCCGCAGTCTTGGTGACCCGTTCCCGCCGTCGACTCGACATCTGGGAGCTACGCATACCAGCGAACTGGTGTACCTCTTCGATTACCAGGCCACGCAGCGCAAGCTCAACGCGGAGCAAGAGGGCCTAGCGGCCGAGATGGTTTCGCGTTGGATTAATTTTGCCAAGACAGGGGAGCCCACGTTCGAGGGCGGAACTGAGTGGAAGCCCTTCGATGGCACCTCTGTCCTGGAGCTCGCGACTGCAGAAGCTGGCGGCTCGACGATGGTCAGCGATTTCTCTGATCGGCACCAGTGCGAGTTCTGGAATTCTGCGTCTGGTGCCTCGCAATCGCAGGACTGAGTTAGGGCGCGTCTCCTTCCTTCCGCCTTGCGAACCATTCCACACACCACCGCTCGCTACGGAAGGGAATAAGGAGGCACACCCTAGTCTGCATCGCGGTACTAGGTGAGCGAAACAGGTGCCCCGAGTGAGAGAAATCCTCCCTGGGTGGAGGAACATCACTCGGGGCACCTGCCTGTGTTGTGTCATGACGCTCGAGAGCGGCTACGCCTCCGCACAGAGAAGCGCCGCACTATCACCTGACTTACCCCTGCTCAGCAATCACATCGGCGATAAGCTGTGCTTCCTTCGCGATGAGCCGGTCCACGCGCTCGGCGGCAGCGGCTTCGACGCGAGCCCCGACAATGGGAATCTTCACCTTGAGGTCACCATCGATGTTGGCCACGGTGGGAGTACCCTCGTTGAGGGAGACTGTCCAGACGAGCGATACCGGGAAACCTTGAGCCTTGAGTGTGTTATCGACGGTATTTCCGGAAGCTGTTGTGGTGAGGATAGCATTCACTCCGTTTCTCGCCAGACTCCGTGCTTTGGACGGTACCTGATCAGCCGAGATACGCACGTGAGTTACCGCAACGTTGCCGTCGGCTTTGTGCTGGAAATCCTTAATGGCCAGCAGTTTCATCCGCTTCGCCGCGAGTTCCTCGGAGAGGAGTGCGGTGACGATCTGCTCGGTGCTGGCATCGAGAGTGATGCTTTGTTTAATACGCATAGGCCCATTGTGCCCGATTGTTTTACGCTAGTGAGATGCCAACGCTGACGAATATTCTTTCTCGCTCTTCGATGCTCGCTCCTTCGGACCGAGAATGGTTGCATCAATTGGTGGGTGATTGGCAAATTATCGCCGATGTAGCTTTCGCCGATCTCATCCTCATTGCCCAACGTAACGACGGCGGCTTTACCAATGCCGCGCATTGTCGCCCGGCTACTGCAGCCACACTCTTTGACGACGACGTCGTGGGACGTCCCGCCGTTGCTTCCATCGTCGAAGCTGCCACCCTTGTCATGAAAGATGGGCTACAACGCGAAGTGGACTTTGAAGGGCGTTTTTCCACCTTGCGCCCGGTTCGTCATTTGGGCCGTATTATCGCGGTGCTCAGTGTGGTGACTGCCTATGAGCCGGATGTTGTTCCTTCCCAGGTGCATGAGAATTACGAACAGGTGGCGGGAACTCTCCTCCATATGGTGACCACGGGTGAATTCCCCTTCGAGAACATCCCCACTGGTGTGCGGCATGGAACGCCGCGATTGACGGATGGTTTTGTCCAGATCGACGAGGACGGTGTGGTGGTCTATGCGAGCCCCAATGCGGTGTCGAACTTCCACCGTCTGGGTATTCAGGGCTCACTTCGCGGGCAGATTCTTGCTGAGTTGGTGACCGAAGCGATTGAGGATCATTCGCGTGTGGAGGAATCCCTGGCGGTGGTGGTCATGGGCCGAGCGCCCTGGCTCACCGAACTGGAAACGCACGGGGTGATTCTGTCAATGCGAGCCGTGCCGTTGCGGGATCACGGTGAGCGCCTGGGCGCGATTATTCTCTGTCGTGACATCACTGAGCTGCGGCGACGCGAGCAAGAGTTGCTTACGAAAGACGCGACAATTCGCGAGATCAACCACCGTGTGAAGAACAATCTTCAGACGGTATCGGCGCTGCTGAGAATGCAGGCTCGGCGCGCAGGCGATGAGGTGACGCGTCTGTCGTTGGAAACGGCGCAGCGTCGTGTTGCCACCATCGCTCTGGTCCACCAAACCTTGTCGCAGACCATCAACGAACGCGTCAACTTTAACGAGGTATTTGTGCCGCTACTGCGTATGTCCTCGGACATCGCTACGACAGGTGCCACGGTGACCACCAATATCACGGGGGAGTTTGGGGAGATTGGTGCAAACCAGACCACCGCGTTGGCCGTCGTACTCAATGAGTTGGTGACGAATGCCGTCGAGCACGGGGTAGCTGACGGCGGGCACATTGAAGTGACAGCCACTCGTGAGGGCAATCACCTGAACGTCGAAGTGAACGACGACGGTGTGGGCCTGGGAAGTCGAGGGCCTGGTACCGGGCTGGGGACAAAGATCGTGCAGACCATGGTGATGGGTGAGCTGCACGGGACGATCGAGTGGCGGCCTAGCGATATGGGTGGGACATGCGTGGTGCTTGACATGGAAATTGATCCGTACTGACAGCAGGGAACAAAAAAGCTGGTGGGAATAACTGAAAAGTTATTCCCACCAGCTCTGCTGTGACTACGTGTCAGCGCCGACTGTCAGCCGACGTTGGAGCGGCGAGCCCTCGCCGTGCGTCGCTTGAGAGAACGACGCTCATCCTCAGAGAGTCCACCCCACACGCCAGCATCTTGGCCGGTCTCCAGTGCCCACTTCAGGCAGACGTCAGAAACTTCGCAGCGATTGCAAACTCGCTTTGCCTGCTCAATCTGGGCAATGGCCGGACCGGAATTCCCGATAGGGAAGAACAGCTCGGGATCTTCGGTGAGACACGCTGCCCGGTGGCGCCAATCCATGTGATGTACTCCTTTTACCGGCAACCAGTCTGAATCGTTCATTCAATGGTTGCTTGGTGTTACTTAAGCCGTATTTAAGATTCGCAGGTTTTGGGTAGTGGGTAAAGAGATAAAAACGTGATCTTTTCCCTGCTAAGAGGCCCTTCACAGCGGAGAGAAAATGCGCCATGCGTTCTGAGGATTCAGTGTTTTTGCAGGTAGGGATGCCACGTCGCGAGAATTTGGGCAGCATCGAGTCCTAGGACTCTTCCCCAAGGACGTGACATTTGGGCGGTGGTGCATGAAAGAACACATCGCGTGCACAAACGATCGCGGCGTGGTAGATCCGATGAGGCTTGTCGTCAGTATTCTCCTGGCCGTACGAGGCCGCTCTCGTAAGCGAGGACAACGGCTTGTACTCGGTCGCGCGCTCCCAACTTGGCGAAGATTCGCCCAATATGGGTCTTAATCGTTGCTTCGGCGACGAAGAGTGCTGCCGCGATTTCCTGATTGGACTCGCCATGCGCCACATGTTCGAGAACCTCGCGCTCGCGGTCGGTGAGGTGAGCAATGATGGTGGGATCAGTGGCTCGCATTTGCGCTGCCTCACGCGCCAGATGCTCCACCAGCCTACGGGTCGACGACGGCGCAATGACAGCATCTCCTCGGTACACGGTGCGGATGGCGTCGAGCATCTGTTCGGGTGGCGCATCCTTGACAAGGAAACCGGAGGCACCGGCCTGCACCGCCCCAAGAATGTACTGGTCCTCTTCGAACGTGGTGAGAATGATGATCTTGGGGTTCACTCCGTGTGCATAAACCTGCTCGGTGATGAGGCGGGTAGCCTCAAGACCGTCCATGACCGGCATGCGAATATCCATAAGGACCACATCGGTGGGAACCACCTCAAGGCGCTCGGTGGCAAGTTTGCCATTGGCGGCCTCGACCACCACCTGCATGTCGGGCTGTGAATCGATCACCATGGCAAATCCGGTGCGTACAAGGTTCTGGTCATCTACCAGGCCGACCCGTATAACCTGCTCGTTCGTCGTTGTATTCATCGAGTTCTTTCCTGTCTGTTAAACCGCTGCGGACCACATCATTGGGGAGCTTTTCTCTAGCGGGATCGCCGCGATCACACGGAACCCACCGCCCTCGATCGGACCCGTGTAGACCGAGCCTCCGAACGTGCTCGCGCGTTCTTTCATCCCAATGATCCCGTGTCCTTTGCCGTCGTTCGGACTGGGCCCGGTGCCGTCGTCGTCGATCTGAACGATAAGTTGGTGACCCATCCACTGCAAGATGATGGAGATGCGTGCCTCCGGGCCAGCGTGCTTGAGGGTGTTGGTGATGGATTCTTGGCAGATGCGGTAGATCGCGGCACCCACGCCGGTGGGCAGCGGCCGGGCGGTACCGATTCGGGTGAGGGTGATGTCGGTCCCGGATGAGTGTACTTTCTCCACCAGGGCATCAAGATCTTCAGCGACTGGCTGCGGAAGAAGCGGTACCGGTTCGGGTGTGGAGGATCGGAGAACCCCGATAATGGAGCGGATATCCTTGAGGGCGCCGCGGCTCATGTCGGCGATAGTTTCCAGAGCTTTGACAGCTGCTTCGGGGTTCTTGGCTGCCGCGTATCGTCCGCCGTCGGCCTGGGCGATGACAACGGAGAGCGTGTGGGCAACGACGTCGTGCATTTCTCGGGCGATCCTGCTTCGCTCTTCTAAGACGGCAAGTTCCGTTTCTTGCTCGGCGCGGCGGCGTGCGTCCTCGGCTTCTTCGACGAGGCGGGTGACCTGCTGAAGTTGGTTGCGGCGTAGCAGGGCCACGGTGTACACGATGACCACGACGAGCATAAGGAAAATAAACTGGGTGAAGTTCTCACTCCACCAGTTACCGGCCAGCCCTGATCGCCAGTCGGGCAAACCAAAGCGGAATGCTTGATCGAAGCTGCGGTACAGAGTCTGCCACACAAGGAGGACCCCCAGGAATGTGGCGATGAGGGCAGTCCGATGGGCCCATTTTGCTCCGTAGACGGTCACCGCATAGAGAGATATAAGGACGGCGAGGTCCGGCGGGATCGTGTCCCAAGGGGCGACCGTGTATCGCAAGAGTGCACCAACAAAGATGAGCGCGGCGCTGATTTCAGGTTTTGTTCGGCGGAAAACCGTGGGAACCGAGTACAGGATGCCGGCAACGATGGCGAAGATAGTGAGTGTGGTCTCTGAGAAGGGAGAATTTTCTCCGAGGGCAAATGTCAGCTCGTGGAACGGTAGGTTGTGCCAGTAGTTGGGGCCGAAGTACAGGTAGGCGATCCCCGCGGAGAGCGCAACGTCAAAGGGACTGATTCCCTTGAAGGTATAAAACTTCCGCCACCGTGTTGCCATGTCTCTAGGGTAAGCGGCAGTCCCCGGTCGTGGGGAGGGGCGGGTAAGTCCGCGGGTGGATACGCTTTCCCACCTGAGCTGCACGATGGTCAGTTGGTGAGGGGAAGGATATTTTCGGGTGAGTTATTTCGGACGTTTCCGACTGCTTTACCGACGACGTCGGCCTGGAGCGGCTGGTTGGGCCGGTCGATGAGTTGGAGGGCCACCAACTTGTCCTGTTGGTGGGGGTCGAGCCATTCGGTGAACTCGTCGGGAGTGAGGATGACGGGCGTGCGATCGTGAATAGTAGCTAGTTCACCTTGAGCAGCGCAGGTAACGATGGTGGTGCTCAGCAGCCAGGAGCCGTCCGGCTTCTTCCACCAGCCGTAGAGCCCCGCGAAAGCAAGTGGCGTGCCATCTACTGAGTGAATGTAATGAGGGATCTTGCCACCCGCGGCGGCCTGCCATTCGAAGTAACCATCTGCGGGAACGATGCAGCGGCGAGTGGCAAGCGATGGTGCGAAGGTACGCTTCTCAGCGAGAGTTTCGATGCGGGCATTGATCATTTGTGGTCCCTGAGAAGGATCCTTGGACCACGGAGGCACGAGGCCCCAGCGGGCCACGTGGAGTTCACGAGTGACGCTGCGCGAGCCTTGCGTGGAGGAGTCTTTTTCCTCCGAGGGCACCCCAGCGATCTGTGTGCCGTGTTCCGCATGAACATCACCCTCACGCCCATCGAGGATTCGTTCCACAATAATCCCCACGTCCTGCGTGGGCGCAACATTCCATGAGGGAGTGAGCACCTCGCATTCGGGGCCGAGCGCGTCAAGGTCGAAGGTCAGTTGGATATCTGTGAGAGCCGAGAAAGAGGCAAAGCGTCCGCACATGAGCCAAGCCTATGTGGAAGGTGCCGGGGTGGTCCATTGCGGATGGTTGGGATGGGTTGCCGGGGCGATCGGGATGGGTTGCGAGAGATGTGGGACATCAAGCGAGACGTTCGTCCGTTCTCATTGGAAATCTTGTTATGCGCTAGGGGAGAATGGGACCCGTGAACAGCGAACTGTCGGAAACCGAATCCGTGACTCAAGTGCCAGGTCAGGCCGAGCTACCGGCGAGCCTCGAGGAGGCCACAGTCCGGTGGCGTGAAATCGCGCCACTGCTGAAAGAGGCGCAAGTCGCCTACCACTCGGGGGATACTCCCGAGATCACCGACGAGTTTTATGACAAGCTCATCCATGAGCTGCGTGCCATTGAGGCCGTATTCCCAGATCTTGCAGTGGACGATTCCCCTGCCAGGGTGGTGGGAGCACCTGCCGAGACCACCGGTTTTGCTACGGTGACGCACCTGGAGCAGTTGTACTCTCTGCAGGATGTGTTTTCGCTGGAGGAACTGCAGGAGTGGTACAACAGCAGGCGTGCCGAGCTGCCGGGAGGGTTCCTGGTGACCGCGGAGACGAAGATTGACGGCCTTGCGCTTAATCTCCGTTACGAAAATGGTGAGTTGACGGTCGCGGCTACCCGGGGCGACGGCGTCACGGGTGAGAACGTCACGGCCAACGCTCGCACCATCGGCGTGATTCCCGAGAAGCTTGAGGGCAGTGGCTGGCCTGAAGTGCTCGAAGTGCGCGGAGAGGTGTTCTTCCCGCTCAAGGAATTTGCGGAGTTTAATGACAAGCTCCGAGCAGCTGGCCAGAAAGAGTACGCCAACCCGCGCAACGCGGCGGCGGGATCACTGCGCCAGAAAGACGCTCGCAACACGGCCGCCCGTCCGCTCTCTTTCATCGCGCATGGCATCGGAGCCTTGCAGGGGGTGCCCGAGTCTGCTGCGGCGTTGCTTGCAACCCAGGAAGGTGTTTACGAGGCATTCCACGAGTGGGGCTTGCCGGTTTCGCCCTATACCGAACAGCTGGACTCGTGGGAGGGCATTGAAGCTTTTATTGCTCGTCACGCGGATGATCGCTACTCTCTCATCCACGGCATTGATGGGGCCGTGTTTAAGGTCAATGACCGCGGGTTGCAGTCTCGGCTTGGCTTTACGTCGCGTGTGCCACGTTGGGCGGTTGCGTACAAGTACCCACCGGAGGAAGTTCAGACGCGCCTTCTCGATATCCGTACTCAGGTGGGGCGCACCGGCCGTGTCACACCCTTCGCAGTGATGGAGCCTGTGCTTGTTGCGGGATCGACGGTAGCTCAGGCCACTCTCCACAACCCCACTGAGGTGGCTCGCAAGGGTGTGAAGATTGGCGATATCGTCATCCTGCGTAAGGCTGGCGACGTCATTCCCGAGGTCCTTGGTCCGGTCGAGGCGCTGCGCGATGGCTCCGAGCATGAATGGCACATGCCCGAGACCTGCCCATCGTGTGGCTCACCGATCGCCCCGGCCAAAGAAGGCGACGTTGACCTGCGCTGCCCAAATACCCGCTCCTGCCCGGCACAGCTCACTGAACGTGTGAGTCATATCGGCTCGCGTGGCGCACTGGATGTGGAATCGTTGGGGGACGTGACTGCCCAGTGGCTGACCGACCCGGAGGCCTCCCGAGGTGCTGCCCTCATGGCGCTCGCGACCGGGCATCAGCTTGTCATCGAGGACCCGGCTACCGGCCGTGATCGGAAGATTTCGCTGGCTCATGAGAAGCTCACGGAGCTCGGTATCGTAGATGAGGATGGCGCGATTCTCCATCACGAGGAGATCATTCCGGCCGATGTGCAGCGCGAGCTGGGCATCCCCACCCCGCAGCAACCGCTGTTGGAGACAGAGGCTGGACTTTTCGAGTTGAACCCCGATGACGTGCGCGATGTGTGGATCTGGCAGGAGATACGTGTCAAGGGTGAACCCACCGGTGACTATCGCCGCGTGCGCGCGGCGTGGACCAAGCCCAAGTGGAAGTACCCGCGTGGTGGCGAGCCCGAGTTGGTCACCACGTCCCAGCCCGGCAAGGCGATCACCAAGATCGTTGACGAGCTAGAGAAGGCCAAGACGAAAGAGCTGTGGCGCAAGTTGGTTGCCCTGTCCATTCGTCACGTTGGCCCGACGGCGGCGCGTGCGCTCGCTGCTCGTATCCCCTCGCTTGAAGCTCTGCGTTCCGCATCTGTCGAGGAGCTCGCGGAAATCGATGGAGTGGGCGCGATCATTGCTGAGTCCTTCTCGCAGTGGTTCGAGGTGGAGTGGCACCGCGAGATTATTGATCGCTGGGAAGCCTGTGGCGTGGTGTTTGAGGACGAGGTGGGTGAGGAACTACCTCAGACCCTGACGGGAATGACGATCGTAGCCACCGGGTCTCTCGAGGGCTACACACGCGACAGCGTTAAAGAAGCCATCGTTCTACGCGGAGGAAAAGCGGCCGGTTCGGTGTCCAAGAAAACCACCGCCGTGGTAGCTGGTGAAAATGCCGGATCGAAGGCTACCAAGGCAGCCGACCTAGGCGTGCCAATTCTCGACGTTGAGCAGTTCAACGAATTGCTGCGCTCCGGTGTGCTGCCTGGTGTAGACGATAGTGTCGAAAGTAACTCTACGGGGGAGCCGGGGACGACCAGCGCAGTCGACGCTGCTATCCAAGGAGAGCTGGAACTCTGAGTCGAATGATGAGAAAACTAGGCCTGTGGTGGCGTTGGGCGTTGGTCATCATGTGGATGGCCGTGATCTTCTTCTTCTCGCATCAGGTGGGCGAAGACTCGGGTGGCCTCAGCGATTCCATCGTTAACTGGCTCTATTCTCTGGGGATTCATATCTCGTCGGAAACGCTATCCTTCCTGGTGCGCAAGGCAGCCCACATGAGCGAATACGCGGTACTCGCAATTCTTTTGTTTGTGGCGTTGCGCGGAAGCCATGGCCAAAGACTCATCGAACCGCGAAACTCACAGGAACCTCGAGAATCTCACCGACTCGAAAAGCGGGCAGAGGCCCGTGGGTATCAGGCGCTGATCAGCGCCTTTGTCATCTCGGCGATCTATGCCGCGACGGATGAGTTTCATCAGCTCTTCATCCCTGGGAGGACAGGAACGCCCAAGGATGTCCTCATCGACTCGGCAGGTGCCGCGATTGGTCTCGCGTTGGCGTGGCTTGTAAGTAGGCGACGCCCACATTGAGACAGGTCGCAGCAACCGAGCGTGAACGGTGTAACTGACCGGGAGTCTTGGTTGAATAACCGAGCCTTCATGAAATAACCGCGCGAAAATTCGGCGGGATAGCCCTCGGTTATTTCCTCTTCCCTCGGTTATTTATCGAGCACAGCTATTTATCCAGCTTGGCGTTTCATGTTTACCTGCCGAGGCGGGCCGGCTACTTCGTGACCGGTCCGAGGATCACGTTCGCCCAAGCGCCGTGCAGTGACTCTTGGTCAGAGGGCTGGAACAGCCCGGCCACCACGTCGCGATACAAGCGCGAAAGCTCCGAACGGTTGAAGTACGAGGAGCCACCGCAGGCACGGATGGCCTGCTCAACGGCCCGAAGTGAGGCTTCAGACGCCGCATTTTTCACGGCGGACAGCTGCGGCATCCAGATCGGACCACGGTCTATACCATTCTCTACGTCGCGTGCCAGTTCACGAATCTGTGGGCCCACAGCGTTCATCTCGAGTGCGGCCGTGGCGATGCGCCAGCGGATGTCAGGATCGTTGGCGTAGACGGTCTGGTTCTTCACCGACTTCCGGGTCTTGACGTGCTCCGCGGCCACGTCAACAGCCCGTTCACCCACACCCGCGTAGGTGGCTGCCAGCAGGATCTCGAAATGTGCGAAGATCCCGAACACCACCGGATCCGCAGACGGCCCAGGTTCGCACCGCGTCAGCACTCGGTTCTCCGGTGCATGAGCGCCCTGGAGCAACAGTGTTTGTGACTGCGTGGCGCGCATACCCAACGTATCCCAATCGTCCTTGAGCTCGAATCCGCCGTCGTCCCTCGTCAGGATGGCGAAAACGGAGTGCGGGCCGTCGTCGCCGGAATCGTCACGACCGAAGGTGAGGAGACGCGTCCAAGCCGGAGCGAGTGAATTGAAAATCTTGACGCCGGTGAACGAGTAGCCGCCGTTGCCGTCGGGTTCGGCGTGTGCGGTGGATCCGAAGAGAACCAGATCGTTGCCGGGCTCAGAGATACCGAAACCGAAGAGTTCCCCCGCGGCGGCCTCGCGCAGAATCAACTCACCGCGCGGATTCCCGTGGCGCACGAGGTGACGCCCCAAGCCCACGATGATTTGGTGCATATTGATGCCGAGAGCGGTGCCGGGCGCTGCCTTGGCGAGACGCGTTTGCTCGGCGGCGATCTCCTCAAGGGTGAGGCCCGCTCCACCGAACTCGGTGGGCACGAAAGCGGCGAGATAGCCGGCCTCGCGAAGGTCGTTGAGGTCCTCATATGGGAACGAATTGTCCGCGTCGTAGCGGGCTGCCCGCCCATGAATAGTTTCCCAAAGTTCGTCGGTGAGGAACACCATGTGTATCTCCTTATTACATGAGCGGCGCGAGCGGTCGCAGTACCCTCTCGATCATCCACGCGGTGTAGCTGCGCTGGTCCCACATCTCGCGGGTCAGCTCGTGTGAATTGTCCAGATCCACCTCGAAGATTCGCTGCATTGCCTTGGCGAAAGGCTTCGCGTAGATCTCCATATTGATCTCGAAATTTCCCGCAAGAGAAAGACGATCGATATTGGCTGTTCCCACCGTGGACCACTCGCCATCCACCGTCATCGTCTTGGCGTGTACCATCGCTTCCTCATAGAGGAAGATCTTGACCCCGCTGCGTAAGAGTTCGTCGTAATGCGAACGAGCCACCCAGTCGGCATAGATGTGATTTGAATATTCTGGGATGAGAATGCGGACATCCACGCCGCGTTGTGCGGCTGCCGTGAGCGCGTGCATCATGGACTCATCGGGAATGAAGTAACCCATGGTAATCCAGGCGCGTTTGGATGCCCTGTTGAGGACCTCAATGTAGAGCGCGCGGATAGGGTAGATAGCACGCGACGGGGCGTTTTCCATCGTGCGAATGGATGCGTCCCAGTCATGGGAGGGCGCCATCTCCAGACGCGGCTGGTTGTGCTTGCGGTAACTATTCCACATCGTAATGAAAGAAAGCTCCAGCTGATGCGCAGCCCCGCCTTTGACGCGCAAATGGGTGTCGCGCCAGTGGTGAGCGTAGAGCGTGCCCACGTTGTACCCGCCGACGTACCCGATCTTGCCGTCGATTGCCATGATCTTGCGATGGTCGCGGCCTTTGTCGCGCTCGCGGCCGGTGAAAATGCCGGTGCGTACCAGGGGGAAGTTGATGAAGTGGAGGTGTGCCATCTTTGGGAAGTGACGGAAGCGCGGGTCTGAATTGAGATTGCCCCAGGTGTCGAGGATGATGTACACCTCGACGCCGCGGCGCGCGGCATCAATAAGCGCCTTCCTCAACTCGTAGCCTGTCTCATCTGCTTTGACAATGAAGCACTCGAAGTAGATGGTGTCGCGGGCCGCCCGAATGTCGGCGAGCATGACATCGTAGAGGTCCTCGCCATAGGTGAAGATATGGAAATCGTTATCGCCGACAGCCACGTGTTGTGGCGGTAGGTGAGGGAAAATTCCCGATTGCGGGCGGCGGCGTTTACGCATTGAATCTACGACGGTCACGGCGCTAATCGCGGCGGCTTGTGCCGCGACGGTCGCGAGGCCGGTCCACTTCATGGCGGTCCACGCCTGCTCGCGTGAGGGGAGGGAGAATCGCACCATAGGGAATACTTTACAGTGAGGAAAGCCGAGCGCACACCGAGCCTGTTTGGTGTGCCGAGGCTGACGAAACTGTTTATCACCGCGCAGCGGTGTTCAGGAGGAAAGCCGAGCGCACACCGAGCCTGTTTGGTGTGCCGAGGCTGACGAAACTGTTTATCACCGCGCAGCGGTGATAGGTCAACATCTTTCCGTCGAGAACCAAAGTGGGCGAACGTCACCACGTCGTCTCAGGAACGTAACAATAAACAAAGTAGAATCGAGGGCATGTCGTCATTCTCTGTAGACGAGGTCGCCCGTCTGGCGGGCCTCGCACGAATTGCCCTTACACCGGAGGAGGTGGAGCGGCTCGCCGGTGAACTGGCTGTCATCGCCGACGCCGTCGCCAAGGTGTCCGAGGTGGCAACCCCGGACGTCCCGGCCACCAGCCACCCGATTCCCCTCACGAACGTCTGGCGCGAGGACGAGGTCACCGCCACCCTTGACCGCGATGAGGTTCTCGCCTCGGCTCCCGCGGCTCAGGATGGTAAGTTCCTGGTCCCGCAGATTCTGGGGGAGGAGTGATGAGCGAATTGTTGAAGAAGACCGCTCTCGAACTGGCCGACCTGCTGGCCGCCGGCGAGATCACGTCGGTTGAGCTGACCCAGGCGTGTTTGGATCGTATCCATGCCTTGAATCCGAAGCTTAACGCGTTCCTTTTTGTCGACGACGACGGCGCCCTCGCCACCGCTCGTGACGTGGATGCTCGCCGTACCGCCGGTGAGAAACTGC
>RRZU010607423.1_pt1 | contig 32845 bp, 22 predicted proteins | sample 2165561 | NCBI WGS metagenome assembly RRZU01 (sample SAMN10456909, study PRJNA506462) | wastewater metagenome | isolation source: wastewater sludge | place: USA: Moscow, Idaho | reverse complement strand
GGTGTTCTTCGGCTTCTCGATAGCCTCGGTCGTCGGCGTGCCTGTGGGCACATGGGTCGCGGGAACATTCGGATGGCGAGCCGCATTCGCGCTGATTGTCGTGCTGACCGTTGCGCTCATGCTCGCCATGGTCCTCGTGTTGCCGCGCAACAGCCATCCGATGACCATCGGTTTTCTGCCGCAATTCCGTTTGTTTGCCGATTGTCGTATCCGGCTGGGCGTGTTTGCGGTGCTGTTCGGGGCGGCGGCAAGCTATGTGTTCTATACGTATCTGACCCCGATTCTGCGCGACGAAATCGGGATTCCCCAGCGCTTTGTCAGCATCGGCCTGATGATATTCGGTGCGGCGTGTCTGTGCAGTAATCTGTACAGTGGCAGGCTTGCCAATCGTGGGACCGGTGTGGCGCCTCTCGCTCGCATCCGGCCCATCTACCTGATGCAGGCGGTTCTGCTGTGTTTGCTCGCGTTCGCAAAGCTCCTGCCGGTCGCCGGGGCGTTGCTGCTCATCGTGCTGGGCCTGTTCATGTATCTGCAAAATTCCGCATCCCAGGTGCTGTACATGGACGTCGCAGCCCAAGCCCATCCGGGATCGATGAATCTCGCGGCATCATTGAATTCCATGTCGTTCAACATCGGTATTGCGCTTGGGTCGGCAGTTGGCGGTGTCGTCAACGATGAGCTTGGATTGACTTGGCTTGGACCCTTCGGTGCGATGTTCGCGCTGCTCGCAGCCTTGACGGTTAGCGGGCTACACCCGACGCGCGCGGAGCTCGGAGCGTAGCAGTTCGGCGATAGTTGAGCCTGTCAGGCCGGGCACGCCTTACAATGACAGTGATGACAGCGATGACCTTGAACGGGCTGGCATGATAAGGGCGCAACGACCCTGGTACCGGGGATGGCGACGTTCGCAATCGTGTGGAAGAGCCGATTTTTAGCAACATGCGGCGAGGGCTGGAATGTTAGGCATCGTGCCCCGCGTCATCGGAGGACATGGATATGATGGCAGAACCTGCGGATACGACGGATGCGATGGAATCAACAGCAGCAGAAACGATAAAGCCGGGAGCATCGACGACATTGGGTAGCACGACGAACACGGAGACGAAGACGGAAGCCTCGACATCTTCGAGCAAGCCGAAATCGGGACATGCAGTGAAATCATCCGCAGGACGCGACTGTGGACGGCGTACCGGTGGTTCCGGACGGCGTGCCGGCTCCAGCGCACAATCCGCGAAGCGTTCCAAGTCTGCGCGTGGGTCATCGTCAACGGGGTCGTCGTCGCGTGCCTCGTCCCCGCGCGGCGGTGGTCGGAAAGCCTCATCGTTCTCGAAAACAATACGGCAATTGCAAACCCGGTATCGCAAGGCATGGAAGAAAGCGAATCCCGGCAAACGGTGTCTGATTGTGCTGGAAACCATGGTAGCGATTATCTGCGCGATGGCACTGGTCATGGGGCTGATTCGCGTCGTGCAATGGCGGACGGAAATCGCCATCGTCCAATACCGGCAGAATCAAACCGCGGAAAAGTATGGATTCAACCCCGGCAACATCATCTCCGATGGACAGTTCTTCAACGGCAATGCCATGAGCCAAGCGGAAATCCAAGCGTTTCTCGATAAGGAAGGCGCATCATGCACGGGAAGCCAATGTCTGCGCGTCATGACATTTGATAGCGAGAACGAGCCCGCCGGCAGCGAATGCGAGGCGTACCGAGGGGCGCAAGGCGAAACCGCCGCCGAGATCATCAGCAAATCGGCGAAAGCCTGCGGAGTCAGTCCGAAAGTGCTGCTCACCGTGCTGCAGAAGGAGCAGCATCTGGTTACCGCGACCAGTACGACCGCCTTCCAGTTCAAAGCCGCGATGGGCTTGAGCTGCCCGGACGACACGAGCTGCGACCCGCAGTACGCTGGGTTCTTCCGGCAAGTGTATGGGGCGGCGAAACGCTACAAGTACTATCTGCAGCATGAGGATACGTACGGATACCATGCCGGCAGCATGAACTACATCCAATACAATCCGAACGCCAGTTGCGGGGGCAGCCAGGTGTACATCGAGAACAAGGCGACCGCGTTGCTGTACATCTACACGCCTTATCAGCCGAACACGGCGGCGCTCGCAGCCGGAGCGGGGGAGGGCGACTCCTGCTCGGCGTACGGCAACCGCAACTTCTCGATCATCTACACCGGCTGGTTTGGCAATCCGCGCTCGTAGCAGGGTGGCTTCGGCGGCAAGGTCGCCGGGCTGGTCATATGGCGTTGTGTGAGGATTGGCTCGCACAACAGCTCCCGGGAGTCGAGAGCAGCCGGTTTGTGACTCTCTACCCGGCATCATGTGAGGATTGGCTCGCAGAGTGACGGTTGGAGTGGGTTGCGTCGGTGGTCTGTGGGTGTCCGGCCGGTTCTGTGTGAGGATTGACTCGCACGGTGGCGGTTTGGACGGTTGGAATTGGCTGGCTGATTGGGTCTGTCAGGTGTTGTGTGAGGATTGGCTCACACAACGCCGGCTGGGGCGGCTAGAATCGGCGATTCAGCCTCTCGAGTTGTGATTGTTGCGGGGATGATGAACTGATCAGCAGTTAACAGCGCGTAACCGATTCGGGTCATCGTGCTGCCCATCCGCGATGCCCCGCAGCTGCCGCTTGATTGTGCGGTATACGTATACCGAGACATGCGCAATCCATCGGTACGGACAGCACATTCTGCTCAACGTCGGCGATTGTTCAGATGATGCATGTGACGAAATACAGAACTTGCCGGACGTAGCGATGCCTGGACCCGTGAGTTGGCGAACCGACAAACCGTGTGTGTCGTGGCATGCGCGCGTTGCCGGATACAGCGATGTCCGGACCCGCGATGTAGTCAATCAGCAAACCGCGTATGTCGTGCCATACGTAACATGTCGAATCGGAGAGATTGACGGCTGAACGATGCCAATCGTTGACCCGCATATACAACCTACGTATGCGGCGGCATACGGGATATGCCGGATGCCGCCGCATACGAAGACAACGATTGGCGATGGCGCGTGTTGCGTATGTTCGGGCACACAGCGCGCGACAACTTGCAGAACACTCCTGCAGCGTACTGGTAAGTGCCACAACTAAGCACCCGCAACCTGCCTACGCGAGCACCTTGCGGATTCGCTGGATGCTCACCGGTTTCGCCGTGCCCAGCTCCTGCGCCCACAGGGACACGTAGAACTCCTCGAGCATCCAGCGGGCTTGGGTCGCCTTGCCCAGCAGTTGCTCGTGACGTGGTCCGGCCGGCTCGGCCTTTGCGCGTTCCATCGCCTTGTCCACGAGTCCGCGCGCTTCATCGGCCTGCCACGCCCAGCGCACGTCCCGGTTCTTATCAGTCCTCGCCTTGGCCAACCGCATCAGATCAGCGTGCAGATACCGTTCGATATTCGGCAACGCATCCGGGGGAGCTGCCCCGATGAACCCGGGGAACACGAGCGTGGCGATATGCTCACGCACCGATTGCAGCACCGAGAGCATCGGCAGGTCGGCCTTACCGGACACCGCCTTGTCCACTTCGGCGTACCGCTTGAGAATCGCAATCACATCATGTGCGACCGCATACACGGTATCCTCGAACACTTCCGACACCCCGCTGACCGCTTGGGCGAGCGCCTCATCGTCCGGCAGCTTGTCCACACGCGGCAGCAGGCGCTTGACAGCGGCGAGCTGCAAATCCTCGACCAGATCGGCGGTGGAACGGTATGGCGCGCTCGCCAGCATGAGCGCTTCGGCGCCCAGCCACCGTGAGGAAATACGTTCCGACGGCAGGCGTAGGGAGTCCAGTGCGCCTGCCCACAGAATGTCGGCGCGCGGTTTGGTGGTTGCCCCCGCTTTGTGCAGCAGATTCGCCTGTTGGACGATTTTTCCTTGTGCTTCGGCGGCTTTCGCCTGTCGCTGCACGACTTTGCGCGCGGATGCGGCGGCGAGCTGCGCGAATTGCCGTTGCAGCCCGACCAGGGATTTGCCGGTACCGAGTACTTTGACGGCCTGCAGTCCGCCATGCCTATGCCCATTGCCGTGCCGATGTTGGGATTTGGCTTGCGGCAGTGGCTGTTCGATGCTGAAGGTCATCCTCAGGTAGGGGGCGAGTTTGCTGATTTGCTCGTCGGTATAGACCTCCGGGTGAATCTGCGCGCCGACTGTCGAAATCGCGGCCGCGGTGAACGCGTGGATGATATCCGGCCACGTGCCGGCACCGGCCGCCTGCGAGCCGACTGGCGAACCTTCCCGCGCGCTTTCTTGCGTATCGTCATCAGGCAGGTTCGGATGCCCCATCTCCCCGGATCCGGGCAAATCCGGGTATCGTTCGTCAATCGCCTCGCGGATTGCCCGCGCGGTGTCGGGGGCGGGCACGAATTGGACGCGCAGCGCCTTCGGCAGGGATTTGATCATGCCGAGCAGCAGTTCGTCAAGCAGACCGGGCACGTTCCATGTGAACTGCTCAGGCGTCAACCGTGACAGTTCCTTGATGGGGATGTGCACGGTCACACCGTCGTCCGGGGCGCCCGGCTCGTACTTGTAGCTCAGCCGCAGGTCGATCGGCGTGCCGTCGGTGCCGAGCGTATGCCAGTATTCCGGGTAGTCGTCCATACTCACGCTGCCGGATTGCTGGAGCCGCTCGACGTTCTCCGGGTCGAAATCCAGCAGGTGCGGCTGCTTGTCGCGCTCGCCCTTCCACCATTTCGCCAGATCAGCGACACTCGTGATATCCGCTGGGACGACGGCATTGTAGAAGTCGAACAGATCCTCATCGCTGACCGTGTCGGCGACCTGCCGGGTGCGGTCGGCATCCTGTGCTGCATCCTCAAGGATGTCCCGGTTGCGTTCGATGAAGCTGTCATATGGGAAGCGCTGCTGGATATCCCCTTCGACCAAGCCTTGCCTCAGCAGGAAATCACGTGCTTCGGGCGGGTTGATGCGTCCCCATTGCACCGGACGGTCCTGCACAATCGGCAACCCATATAGTAGGACTTTCAATTGTGCTACCGCCGACCCGCGCGAGCCGGACCAATGCGGCTCGGCGTAGGTGACGCGGGTGAGTGAGCCGGCCAGAGGTTCCGCCCATGCCGGGTCGATTGCGGCGGAATACCGCGCCCACAGGCGGGAGGTTTCCACCAGTTCCGTGCTCATCACCCACGGGGGAGTGGTTTTTGCGACCGCGGACGCGGGGAACAGCGCGAAACGTGTGCCGCGAGCGCCCTGATAGTCGTTTTTCGCGGTTTTCTGCGCGCGTTTCATCGCTCGAGCTTTGGCCGCCCCCTTGAGACCGGTGAAATCCGAGGCTTTCGGCTCGCGCACCACCTGCATGCCCATCATGGACAGCAACCCGGCGAGCATTGATTGGTGAATGCCTTGCGCGTCCCACGTGCAGCACATGGAGTGCGCGGCCTGCTGATTCATCGGCAGATTGCGGATGTCAAGCCCCGGCCGGGAGATCGGCTGTGGCTCGCCCACGCGGAATTTCAGTTCGCGGCACATCTGGGACAGTTGCGCGACCAGGTCTTTCCACTGCCGCATGCGCAGGAAGCTGAAATACTCGGCTTTGCAGATGCGACGCAACGCATTGTTGCCTGGCTCGCCGTCCACTTGGAACACGCGGTCCCAAATATTGAGCGCGGTGAGGAAATCACTGGTCGGGTCAGCATACCGATTGTGGATCCGGTCAGCTTCCTCGCGTTTATCTTCGGGGCGCTCCCTTGGGTCTTGCAAGCTGAGGAACGCGACGACGACCAGCACAGCGGCAAGCGTGTTCGGCGTGGTGCGGGTGGCCGCTTCGATGACCATGCGCCCGAGCCTGATGTCGATTGGAATATGAGACAATTGTCGGCCGATGCGGGTCAGTTTGACTTCGCCGTGTTTATGGCTGACGGCCTTGAGCTCGGTCAGCTCGTTGAACCCGTCGGACACGGAACGCACATCCGGTGGGTCGATGAAGCCGAAATGCGTGATGTCATCGACCGTGTGCGCCACGCCGACCGACAGCATGTGCAGCACCACCGCGCCCAGCGACGTGCGCAGGATTTCAGGCTCCGTGAAGCGTGGCCGCGTCTGGTAATCCTCGTTCGAATACAGGCGAATCGCGATGCCGTCGGCTACACGCCCGCATCGGCCGGAACGCTGGTCGGCGCTCGCCTGCGAAATCGGTTCAATCGGCAGACGCTGCACTTTCGCCGTTTTCGAATACCGTGAGATACGCGCGGTACCTGGGTCAACGACATAGCGGATTCCCGGCACGGTCAGCGATGTTTCCGCCACATTCGTAGCGATGACAATGCGTTGGTGGGTGTGCGGTTCGAACACCTTGTGCTGTTCCTTGGCGGACAACCTGGCGAACAGCGGCATGATCTCGATCGCGTCGGGGCGGCGCATATCCGCGGTGCGCGGACCGAAATGATGATGCAGGGCGTTTTCGAAATCATGGATATCGCGCTCGCCGGACGCGAAGACGAGAATGTCTCGAGGCCCGTGCTCATGGCTGGAACGGATGACCAGTTCGGCGCAGGCGCGCGCCACGGCGGTCGGCACATCGGTCTGGTCGTCGTCACTGTTGCCATTGTTGCCGCCGCGCCCGTCGTCCCCGCCGATTGCGGGATTGCGCGGATTGGGGAAGCCGGGCACGTGATTCATGAGAGCTGGCAGCGATCCCAAGGGCTCGTAGACGATCTGCACAGGATAGGTGCGCCCGGAAACTTCGATGACCGGCACCTTGGTGTGCAACGCGTGCTCGAAATGGTCGCGGAACTTCTCCGAATCGATGGTCGCCGAAGTGATCACGAGCTTCAAATCACGGCGTTTGGGCAGCAGCGCGGTCAGATAGCCGAGCAGGAAGTCGATGTTGAGGCTGCGTTCGTGCGCCTCGTCAATCACGATGGTGTCGTAGCGGCTCAGCTGCGGGTCACGCTGAATCTGCGCGAGCAAGATGCCGTCGGTGACCACGCGCAGTCTGGTATTAGGGGAGCTTTCGTCGGTGAACCGCACCTGGTAGCCGATTTCATCGCCGAGTTTCGTTCCCATTTCCAAGGCGATGCGTTCGGCGACCGTTCGCGCGGCAAGCCGGCGCGGCTGCGTGTGCACAATCTGGTGGCCATGCGCGCCACGGCCCATTTCCAGCAGCATTTTCGGAATCTGCGTGGTTTTGCCCGAACCGGTCTGGCCGGAGACGATGACGACCTGCGAGCGTTTCACCGCGTCGATGATTTCGTCATGCGCCGCGGAAATCGGCAGTTCCTTTGGATACGTGAACTTCATGCCTGACGCAGCACCTCGATGACGCGATACCCCTTGGAACTGGCGTATTTGCTGACCGAATAGCCGTCGCCGAGCGCTTGGACGAGCCAGGTGATGAGTGAATCGGAGCCGAGGTTCTTCTGCACCACCAGATACGCGGCGCCGCCTGGGTTGAGCCGCGGCAGCCACGCCATGAGCAGCTCGTGCAACGCGTCTTTGCCGATGCGAATCGGCGGGTTGGACCAGATCACGTCGAAGGTCAGGTCGGCGGGCACAGCGTCGGACGTGACGGCGTGCACATGCTCCAAACCGTTGGATTTCGCGTTTTCCGCGGTCAGATCGACTGCGCGTTCGTTGATGTCGATCGCCCAGATGTCAAGGTTGGGGGATTCGAAGCCCAAAGCGAGTGCGATTGGCCCCCAGCCACACCCCAGATCGAGCCCGGTGCCTTGCTGCGGCGGCATGGGCGCATGGCGCAGCAGCACGGACGTACCCAGATCGACACGATTGCCTGAGAACACGCCGTTGGATGTCTGGACCGTGGCATCGTAGCCGCGCAAGGTCACCTTGCGTTCGCGCCTGACGTCGGCCGATTGGGGGTTCGCCGTGAAATACTGCTCGTCGCCTGTGCGCTGTTTCTGCGCGGAGCGTGTGCCGTTCTTCTGTTTAGCGTCACGCTCTTCGGCGCCATGATGTGCCTTCGATACTGCCATATCCTTGTGTTCTTCCTGCAAACGTCCGTTGGTCGCGCCGGCGTGCTCGCCTGTCGCTGACGGCGGAACCGGCTTGGTGTTGTCGTCCAACATGTTGATAATAAAGACAATAGTTGATACTAGGAAGATACCGTCGGTCGTGCCGCCGATTCGGCGGTGCGAGAAGAAGGAACCGCCATCACCACGACAGCTTTCGCACATACGGACGACGTTGAAGACAACCGGGAAACCCAGACCAGTCAGGAACGGCAGGGGAGTGCGACGGGTATGACACCGCAACAGGCAGGGCACCAAGGTGCGGCGGAGCACGCTTCGGACGGCACCCTGAACCAATCCGAGCAATCGGGCCAATCCGCCCCTGTCCAAGACGAGGACGTGCTGTCCGAACATTCCGAGGTCCTGCTTGACGATGCCGCGGCCCACCCCTACGCCCATGAAGACCAGGAGTGGCGCGAACGCGAGGCGCGCAACGAACTCAAACGAGTCGCCGGTCTCGGCGAATTGCAGGATGTCACCGAGGTCGAATACCGCAAGGTACGTCTCGAACGCGTGGTGCTCGTCGGCGTGTGGTCGAGCGCGAAAACCACCCAGGCACAGGCCGAGGAATCGTTGCGCGAGCTCGCAGCACTCGCCGAAACCGCCGGCGCCCAGGTGTGCGACGGCCTCTTGCAACACCGTCTGCGCCCGGATTCCGCGACTTATGTGGGTTCCGGCAAGGCCAAGGAAATCGCGGGTGTTGTCGCGCGTGACGAAGCCGATACCATCATCGTCGACGACGACTTGCCGCCGAGCCAACGGCGAGCCTTGGAGGATGCGACAAAAGTCAAGGTCGTCGATCGCACGGCCGTGATTTTGGACATTTTCGCCCAGCATGCGACCAGCCGCGAAGGTAAGGCGCAAGTCGAGCTCGCCCAATTGCAATACATGCTGCCGCGATTGCGCGGTTGGGGCGGGTCGCTGTCCCGTCAGGCGGGTGGTCGTGCGGCGGGCGCCGACGCGGGTATCGGCTCGCGTGGCCCCGGCGAGACGAAAATCGAAATGGACCGCCGTGTCATCCGCAACCGGATCGCCAAATTACGTAAACAGATCGCCCACATGGCCCCCGCGCGCGATGTCAAGCGCGGGTCTAGACGTCGCTTCGGTCTGCCCACGGTCGCCGTGGTCGGGTATACCAACGCGGGCAAATCATCATTGACCAACCGGCTGACCGGCTCGCGTGAGCTGGTGGAGAACGCGCTGTTCGCCACGCTTGACACCGCGGTGCGACGCGCGAGCGCGAAGGACGGCCGCCAATACGCTTACGTGGACACCGTCGGATTCGTCCGCCGTCTGCCCACGCAGCTGGTCGAGGCATTTAAATCCACGCTCGAGGAAGTCGCCGACGCCGATGTCATCGTGCACGTGGTCGACGCCTCACACCCGGACCCGTTCACCCAGATCGACGCGGTCAATGCCATCCTCGCCGATATCAACGGCACCGAAAGTATCCCGCGCATCCTGGTATTCAACAAAATCGACCGGGCGGATCAGGCGACCCGTGAGCGTCTTGCGGCGCTCGCTCCCGAGGCGCACCTCGTATCCGCGTTCACCGGGGAAGGCATCGACGCGTTGCGTGAGGCGGTCGAGGCGCTCCTGCCGGTGCCTGACGTGCATGTCAGCGCGTTGCTGCCGTACACAGCCGGGTCGCTCGTCTCGAAAATCCGCGAATACGGTCAGATGGACTCGATTGAGTACCGCGGGGATGGCATGATGATCGAAGCGCAGGTTGACAGCCAGCTTGCCGCCCAGGTGGTCGATGCCGCCGTCGATGAATAACCGCTGAACGACTGCAATACTTAATACGACTTCATTGTGAACGCTCTCATATTTTTCCTTCCCTTGGCCCCGTGTCAAGGCGTTTTCCCTGCGTAAACGTCACGGAGAGCCACTAGAGTGGAGATGTTACTGAATGAAGCCCGTCACAATCGGGTCATTGCCAAGGAGAAGTAGCAAATGGTGAATTCAGCTGTAAAGCCCACGAAGCTCGCTATCATCGGTGCCGGCGCTGTCGGCTCAACGCTTGCCTTCGCGGCCGCCCAGCGTGGCGTTGCGCGCGAAATCGTTCTCGAGGACATCGCCAAGGAGCGTGTCGAGGCCGAGGTGCTCGACATGCAGCACGGCTCCAGCTTCTATCCGACCGTCTCCATCGACGGTTCCGACGATGTTGAGATCTGCCGTGACGCCGACATGGTCGTCATCACCGCGGGCGCTCGCCAGAAGCCGGGTCAGTCCCGCCTCGATCTTGCAGGCGCGACCATCAACATCATGAAGTCCATCATCCCGAACGTGGTGAAGGTCGCCCCGAACGCGATTTATATGCTCATCACGAACCCGGTGGATGTCGTCACCCACGTGTCCATGAAGCTGTCCGGACTGCCGGCGAACCAGATGTTCGGCTCTGGCACGAACCTTGATTCCGCTCGTCTGCGCTTCCTGATCGCGCAGCAGACCGGCGTGAACGTGAAGAACGTGCACGCGTACATCGCCGGTGAGCACGGCGATTCCGAAGTCCCGCTGTGGGCTTCCGCCACCATCGGTGGCGTCCCGATGTGCGATTGGCAGCCGCTGCCGGGCCATGAGCCGCTCGACGCCGCCAAGCGCGAGGAGATTCATCAGGAAGTCAAGAACGCCGCCTACAAGATTATCCAGGGCAAGGGCGCGACCAATTACGCGATCGCTATGTCCGGCGTGGATATCATCGAGGCTGTGCTGCGCGACACCAACCGCATCCTGCCGGTGTCCTCCATGCTCACCGACTTCCACGGCATCTCCGACGTGTGCATGTCCGTGCCGACCCTGCTGAACCGTCAGGGTGTGAACTCCCGCATCAACACCCCGCTGTCCGACCATGAGCTCCAGGAGCTCAAGAAGTCCGCGGAGACGCTGCGCGAGACCGCCGCGAAGTTCGGCTTCTGATACGTTCGCGAGCCGTATGGCGCCGTGACTGACTTGATGTCGTGACGCCATACCTGGTACACTCGGAACAACAAGGAAACCCCGGCCGTTACGCCGGGGTTTCGTCGTATCTGCACGGATGAGAATGGTAATGAGAAGCGGTTTCGACAGTGCGCAGGTGGCAGTGCGCAGTGCCTATACGCAGGCGGCAGGGCGCTGGCGGCAAGGCGTACGGGCTCTGTGCAAGTACGGCTGCGGAATACCCAAGGAGAGTATGCGATGACGCACGGTGAAGGAACGTCCCGGAAAGCGGGAAGCAGCAAGGAACATCAGCGCAGGCTGACCATGTCGCTGGTGCTGACCTCGACGGTGTTCATCGCCGAAGTGATTAGCGCGGCATTGACCGGATCGCTGGCGTTGCTGGTGGATGCCGGGCATATGCTCACTGATCTTTCAGTGCTGGTCGCCTCGGCAGTGACGGCGATGCTGATGCGGCGCAAGCCCAGCAACACCCGGACATGGGGGTGGGCTCGGCTGGAGGTCATCACTGCGGCGCTCGGTGCGTTGGTGTTGTCGTTCGTCGGGGTCTATGCGCTTGTCGAGGCGGGGATGCGCCTGTTTGGCGGAGCAGATGACGGTGTGCGCAGCGTCGGGCTGCTGATGTTCATGGGCGTGTTGGGTCTGGCGGCGAATATCGGTTCGATTGTCATTCTTCACGGGAACAGCGATGACAACATGAATATGCGTGCGGCCTTTCTCGAGGTGGTCAATGATGCCCTGGGATCGGTTGCGGTTATCGTCTCGGCGATTGTGCTGCAATGCACGGGCTGGGGCGGCTTTGATGCGATTGCGGGCGGCATCATCGCGTTGATGATGATTCCGCGCGCGGTGTTGCTGCTGCGCAAGGCGGTGCGCGTGCTGTTGGAGGAGACGCCGGAGGGGCTGGATCTCGATGAGGTTCGAGCACATATGGAACGCGTGCCGCATGTGGTGGCTGTGCATGACTTGCATGCGAGCACGGTGTCGACTGGCATGCCGGTGCTGATGGCGCATGTGGTGGTCGATCCGGGGTTGTCGATGGCGCAGGGGGCGCAGATTCTGGCTCAGTTGCAAAGCTGCCTGCGTGAGCATTTCCCAGTGTCAATTCCGCATACGACCTTCCAGCTTGAGCCGGCCGGGTGCGAGGCGACCCGTGCGGAACATTTGCACGACGCGCCGGAAGATGAGGGTGACAGCGGTGATGGTGTTGGGGTTGGTGACGCGGCTGATTGAGCTGATGGTGATGTGCCCATTTGAGGGAATGTGTGAAGATTGAATCGTACGCCGGGCTAATCGGTCATTCCGAGCCGGTGTGCTTGGCGGTTATCTGCCTGTCGTGTGACTGTTGTGTCGCGTGATGTCGCGACAGATGACTGCGACGTGCGACACCACCGGCAAGACTTAGATCTTGCGCAGAACGGTGACTACTTTGCCCATGATTTGTGCATGGGTGCCATCGATGGGGGAGTATGCAGGATTGTGAGGGATGAGCCACACGTGGCCGTGCTCCTTGCGGAAGGTTTTTACGGTGGCTTCGTCATCGAGCAGCGCCGCGACTATGTCCCCGTTTTCGGCGTTTCGCTGCTCGCGTACCACCACGAAATCGCCGTCGCAGATGGCCGCGTCCACCATGGAATCCCCGTGGACTTCGAGCATGAAGAGATTACCCGTGCCGGTGAGCCGTTCCGGGAGCCTCATGACATCTTCGATGTGCTGCTGGGCGGTAATCGGAGTGCCTGCTGCAATCCTGCCCACAAGGGGCACGTCGCGCGACTCAAAAATGGATTCCTGATCGTTCGTGGATGCTGCCGCCGTGGGAAAGGGAAAAATCTGCGCGGCCTGTTGATGTATGGATTTGGACGGAACTGATGGTGTTGAAGCGGACTGATCCTCGACAAGCTCGATGGCACGGCCTTTTTTGGCGCCGATGCGGATATAGCCGCGGTCGGCGAGAACCTGCAGCTGATGCTTGACCGACGACGGGCTTTTCAACCCCACCAAATCACCGATTTCCCTAAATGACGGGGCATAGCCGTGTCTGGCGACATGGGAGCGAATGGCGTCCAGCACTTGGCGCTGGCGGTTGCTCAACGCCAATGATTGTTGGCTGTGCTCGTCATCATGCCTAGACGTGAATGCGATGGTGCCCACATCAAATCCTTTCGTTCTCCACTAGCATAACCGAGCCCGCAGGAAAAATCAAACAAATGTTCGACACGCCACTTGTCAACTTCGAACGTCCGTGTCATAATTAGAACACCTGTTCGATAGAACATATGTTCGAACGTATTGCGAGTGATCGCAGCGTAGCTGTATGGCGTCGCGGGTTGCAAGGCAGCTGGCACATGCGCATGGCTGGTATTGCGGATTGGACATGCGCATGAGGCATAACGCACGGGAAAGGTGGAGAGGTATGCGAGCTCAGGAGTATATGGGGATGCGTTCTGTTGGCTATCGCGCTGTCCAGACGCGCCCAGGCGAGGGGGTTGGTGTGCTGCATCGGCGTGGAACTGCGCGAGCGTCCGCGATCGCTGCAGCGAGCAGCCGGTCTGTGCTGTCGAAAGGTTTGATTGTCGCCTTGCTGGCGATTGCGGTGGTGTTCGGGTGGAGCATGCTAGAACCGCGGACTGCGGAATCGGCAACCCCGGTGCAAACCGTAACCTACCAAGTGCAGGCGGGGGATACCTTGTGGCAGTATGCGCAGGAGGTGACTCCTGCTGGCGGTGACGTTAACCAGAAGGTTGATGAAATCGTCAGACTCAACAACTTGCAATCCACTGGTCTCAAACCGGGGGAATCAATTGTGGTGCCCATTGACTGACGGTGGTCGGCTGGTTCGCGTTGATACCGGCCACTGGTTGACAAGTGGGAACGGCAAGTTGGGGCTGTCGACTATGGTTGGAGATATGCATTGCCCGTTTTGCCAGAATCCTGACACCAAGGTGGTCGACACCCGTATCAACGAGGACGGTCATTCCATTCGTCGTCGTCGTGAATGCCTCAAATGCGGCAGGCGTTTCACTACGGTGGAAACCACAATGCTTCTGGTACAGAAACGCTCGGGCAATGTGGAGCCGTTCGACCGCAACAAGGTGGTCAACGGTGTGCGCAAAGCTTGCCAGGGTAGGCCTATTGACGAGGATCAGCTCAAGATGCTCGGTCAGCGGGTGGAGGAAGATCTACGATCCCGCGGTCTGGCGACTGTCAAATCCGACGAGGTAGGCAAAGCGATTCTCAAACCGTTGCGCGATTTGGATGAAGTCGCGTACATGAGATTCGCCAGCGTGTATCAGAACTTTGAAAACCTGCAAGACTTCCAGCATGCCATCGATGAGCTGAACGCCAGCAAAGCTAAGGAACTCAACGGCGTTCACTGACCATGTGTCGGTGATTGACATGGTTGCTTTCGCAGAAGACTCGCATCTCGCTGTTCTCAGTCAGATGTGATATGTTGACAGTGATGACACAGACCCACATAAGAAACCGGTCAGGCCCCCTAGGAGCCTGACCGGTTGTGATATCAGCTGAATACAGCTACTTGAACCGCGCCTACGAACTCACTCGCATTAATAAACGCGTCACGAGTGTCAGTGTTCAGTATCTTCTGCAGTGTTGCCGTCGGTGAGGACACGCATACGAATTGTGCCTTCGATATGGCTCAGCGCGTCAATCGTCGCCTGATCTGGGACTTCGGCGACGTCAGTGACCACGTATCCCAACTCACCTTCAGTGCCGAGGGACTGTGCTGAGATGTTGATGTTCTCCTCGCCGAGGATGTGGTTCATCTTGCCCAGCACGCCAGGCAGATTGGCGTGAAGATGCGCGATGCGTGCGACGCCGCGGTTGTTGCCGAGGTTGAGCTGCGGGAAGTTCACGGACAGCGCTGCGGAACCCTTGAACCAGTAGTCTTCCAGACGCTGCGACACGAAATGGCCGATGGATTCCTGAGCTTCGAGCGTCGAGCCGCCGATATGCGGTGTCAGGATCATATTGTCCTCGTCAGCCAGCGGCGTGGTGAACGCATCGCCGCTCTTCTTAGGCTCGACCGGGAATACGTCAACGGCCGCACCGGAGATATGCCCGGAATCCAGATGGCACTTGAGCGCGTCCAAATCCACGACAAAACCGCGAGACAGGTTGATAAAAATAGCGCCCTGCTTCATGTGGGAGAACTGTTCCTCGCCGAAGAAGCCAGTGTTCGACTTGCGCCCGTCCACATGCAGCGTCACGGCATCGGACTGCTCAAGGAGCTCATTGAGGCTCGACATGCGCTTGGCGTTGCCCATCGCGAGCTTCTCCTCAAGATCGTAGAACAGGACGCGCATGCCCATGGCCTCGGCGAGAACCGAAAGCTGGGAGCCGATATTGCCATAGCCGATGATGCCAAGCGTCTTGCCACGCACTTCGTGGGAACCGCTGGCGGACTTGTCCCACACACCGTGCTTCATATGGTGCGTGTGCGCGGGAATGCGGCGCATCAGGCAGATGATATCGCAGATGACCAGTTCCACCACGGAACGGGTATTCGAATACGGCGCGTTGAACACGGCGATGCCGCGCTTGCCCGCGTAATCGAGATCGACCTGGTTGGTGCCGATGCAGAAGCAGCCGATCGCGGTCAGGTTGGGACGGGCGTCGATCACCTTGCGCGTGACATTCGTCTTGGAGCGAATGCCCAGCAGATCAACACCTTCGAGCGCGTCGATGAGCTCATCCTCGCTCAGAGCGCCCTTGAGCGTTTCCACTTCAAAACCGTGGTCTCGCAGCGATTGCGCCGCGAACGGATGAATATTCTCTAATAACAATGCTTTGGGCATACTACTACCTTAAATCATCAATTGACGTTCGTCATCCTCTGTCCGCACTATAAGCAGACGTTGTGTTGGACGGGTCATCGCCACGTACAAATCCGCGGCGGCCACAAGTCGTGAAGGTGCGGTCTGTTCAATCTCTCCGGGCTCGACGACAATGACCGCGTCGAATTCCAAGCCTTTGACTTCCTCGGTGGTGCACACCATGACCTGTCGATCCCAACTGCTCTGCTCCGCAAGCCGCTTGTAGCGATCTTCGGGCAGTCCATCGCGCAACGTGTCGTCGATCGTTGATTGCATGGCGGGAAGCCGCTCGGGGGAGCATATGACCGCGATGCGTCCGGTGCCGTCATCGCTGATGAACTCCTTGACCAGGCCGAGCGTGCGCGAGGCGACATCTGCGTTGAGCTCAGCATCGGAGTGCACAAGAACGCGCCGGACGGAATCGTCTACATGCCGAACGGCCTTGACCGTCGAGACATACAGGCCCTCCCGCTGAGCGAAATCAGAGGCCAAGTCGGAGACTTCCTGCGGATTGCGGTAATCGATGGTCAATTCGTTGAGATCCCAATGATCAGGCCCGAACAGCCGGTCCATGGTTTTCGCCCACGAGCGTGTGCCGCCGAGTGCAGAGGTTTGCGCGACATCTCCGACGATTGTGAACGAACGCGCCGGACAGCGTCTGATGAGCATCCGCCAATCCATGGCGGTCAGTTCCTGCGCCTCATCGACGACGATATGCCCGTAAGTCCATTCTCGGTCGGCTGCCGCATGCTGGGCGATGAGTTCGTCGTCGCCGCCGTTGATATTGTCAAGCAGCATTTGCGAAGTGACGATACCTGTGCCGATGCCGGCCTGTGCGAGCGTATCGCTGGCGAACTGTTCCTCTTCGGCTCGCTTGGCGTCCTGCGCCGCCTGCCGTGCGGCTTGGCGGGGGTCGGGGCCGAGCAGCTCCAACGCTTCGTCGAGCAGAGGGATGTCGGAACGGGTCAGCGGCGAGCCTTTCGGCCTGATAAGAATGCGGATATCGCTGTCCGTCAGCCATGGGGCATATGCGCGCAGCTGGTGCGGCTTGGCGAACATCTGATCGATCAGCCATTCGCCGGTCATCGGCAACCATGCTTTGTTCAGGGTAATTCGGATCTGGTCGTTCATGCGCAACTGCGAGACGATGTCGGACAGTTCTGCCTGATTCGGCTGATAATCGAGTTGCTCGACGTACCGGTTGCACAACGCGCTGAGCATGCTGCGCACGAAGGTTTCACGCGCCTTGTTGTGTGGCTGGCGTGTACGTTTCGCGTCGGCGATCGCCTGTTCAATATCCGTACGGAGCATGGGCACTTTGAAACCGTTGAGCGTAACGACAGGCAATCGTTGTGGAACGCGTTCACGCGCAGCAACTGCATGCTCGATCGCGTGGCGCATGCGATAATCGCCTTTTAGCATGGCGGCTCTCGCGTCATCCTCGTGTGTCGCGACGACACCGGGGATGAGGTCGGCGATGGTGCGGCTGACCACGCCGGTCTCGCCGAGTGAGGGGAGCACCTGATCGATGTAATGCAGGAAGCTTGTGCTCGGGCCGATGACCAGGACGCCGGAATTGGCGAGTCTGCGACGGTGCGTATACAGCAGATATGCGGCGCGATGCAGCGCGACAGCGGTTTTGCCGGTTCCCGGTCCGCCCTGAACGATGACCACACGGTCGAGCGGCGCGCGGATGATGCGATCCTGTTCCGCCTGAATGGTGGCGACGATATCGGTCATCTTGCCGGTACGCTTCGAGTTGAGCGACGCGAGTAGCGCGCCCTCGCCGGTCAGTGTGCCGGCGTCGGAGGCTTTACCGACCTGATCGGCGTGTACGTCGAGCACCTCGTCCTCAACCCCGACGACCTCGCGGAAATGAAGTGTGATATGGCGTCGCATGACGATATCGCCATGATGCGACGGGGTCGCCTCATAGAACGGTCGGGCGGCTTCGGCACGCCAATCGGTGAGAATAGGTTCATGGTCGGCGCTGGACAGGCCGATCCTGCCGATGTACCGGCGTTTGCCGTGCACGTCGTCAAGACGACCGAACACCAGACGATCCTCGACTGCGCGCAGCTGCATCAGCCGATCCTCGTACATGGTGGCGAAGGAATCACGTTCGGTGCGCTGGGTCGGCGAGCCGTGCGACCCCGCGGCACGTACTTTCGCCAGACGCTGCCGGGCTTGGTCACGCAGTGCGTCAAGCCGATTGTAGGCGCGGGTGACCGCCTGCTGTTCCTCGTGAAGCTGGGAGGAGTATGTCGTCATGCTGTTCCGTTTCTGCATTTCGGGTGCTGCAATTCAGGCATTCCAGTGTAGCGCGAGGCTTCTACGTTGTTCCTGCGTTGTCCCCTGTTGCCGCTGATTTTCAGCTGGGCTTGATGTTGCTGGTGGGGCGGCGAACAGTCGGGTGTCGTCGGATTACTGATGTGCTGGTTTCGACATGGGGGTGTGCCGCCGCCGGTGCTGCGTTTCGTGGCTCCGCCTGCTGGCGCGTGGGGGCGCGTCGAGCTGCGTTGTGTGAGTGAATCCTCACATGATGACGAGTCGGGACGCTCTGCCGGACAGATTGTGGGTGTATCTGCCCGGCGTGCGACTCTGCGGTTGCACCGTGGGGAGGTGGAACGCCTAGCTGGTTTCAATTAGTGGGTTATCTGTCTGCCGTGCTACTTGGCGATCGCACGGTGGGGACATCGGCGCGGTTGAGGCGATCAGTTGGCGCGCTCTGCGTTATCAGCTTGCTGTGCGACCCGCGTTATTTCCTCTCGCATGGCTGGTGACTTGCATTTAGAGATGGGTGATACAGCCGATTTTAGGGATGATTCACCGCAAAAGCATCAATCCCTAGCGCAATCCGTAATGTATGTAGGAAAAACGGTGATTGCATCACCATAGATATGGGATTGATGTGGGAGACGCTTGTCGAACGGTAATCTGAGTGCGATGGGGTCGAGCGGGGAATTGGCGGGATTTTCGAGCGAAACGCCTGTGTCGAACCGGTTTTCGAATGATGGCAACGGTTTGAGCGCGATATCGTGAGTTTTTTGTGTCGTGATGGGGAAAATTGGTGAATTGTGGGGTAAAGTGGTGAGTCAGCTGTGGCGACGCGAAACAACATGGTCAAAAGGAGGTGGGTCCAGTGGCAGAACAGCGCGATGATGACAAGCCGGTGACCCCCTCCGAATCCCAGACTTCCGGCCAAATTCCGCCACTCGACCAAACCTCGGCGACCCCGCAACCTTCATCGGACTGGCCTCAACCCATCACCCCAGCCAGCGCTATCAACGGTGTCGCTAATGGTGCCGCAGACGCGGCTGCAGCAAATGTTTCCAACGGTTATCCCGCGTCGCAAGTCCCGCCCGCCTTCCTTCAGCGACCCCAGCCGCAGACTGCTGCGCCGCAATCGCCAGCCGTGCAAATGCCGCCTGCCCAGCAGTCGTCTGCGTCGGCATATCAAGTTCAGGGCTATCAATCGATGACCCCTTATGCTGTCATGCCGCAGCAGTCCCAGACGGCTCAGCCATCCCAAGCCGTCCCACAGCCGCAGCACGCCGCACCGCAGCAGTATGCCGCGACCCAGCAGTCCATGCCGCCCGCCCAGTTCCCGGCCTCCTATGCCCAGCAGCAGCCCCAGCAATACGTCGCCATGCCTCAAACCATGGCCGGCCAGCCGTTGACCCAGCAGCCGTTTGCCCAGCAGTCGCATATATCCGCGCCCGCCCAGCTTGCCGCAGCCCAGCAAGCGCAAGCTGTGTACCCGCAGCAGTCGCTAGGCACCATGCAAACGCAGCCGCAGGCGGCCCTGCCGCAGTCCGCCACCAGCCCCGTCTTCGTCTCCGCCCCCGCACCCGCCCTCAACTCGGCTTCACCTGCCGCACCCATGCCCACAGACAGCGGCGAAGTCATGCTTTTGGGCACGTACACCCCGAAAATCGACGCGAAAGGCCGTATGGCGCTCCCCGCGAAGTTCCGCACCCAGCTCGGCCCGGGCCTGATTATGGCCCGTGGTCAGGAACGCTGCGTGTACCTGTTCCCGCAGGCAGAATTCCGCCGTGTCGCCATGCAGATCCAACACACGTCATTGGGTAACAAGGCCGCGCGCGAATATCTGCGTGTTCTGCTTTCCGGCGCCGTCGATCAGACCCCCGACAAGCAGGGCAGGGTGCTGGTGCCGCAAATGTTGCGCGATTACGCCAAGCTTGGCAGCGATATCGTCGTAATCGGCGTGGGCACGCGTGCAGAAATCTGGGATAAGAAGGCTTGGGAGCAGTATCTCGCCGACAACGAGCAGGGGTACTCCGATATCGCCGACGATGTGCTGCCGAGTGTGGAATGGTGATGACGCGATGACTGATTTCTCTCAAATCCACCAGCCGGTCCTGCTTGAGGAATGCGTAGGACTTGTCGCTCCGGCGCTTGAACGTCCCGGCAGCATTGTCGTCGATTGCACCTTGGGCCTGGCTGGGCACGCGTGTGCGTTCCTCAAGGCAGCCCCCGAGGCCCGCCTGATTGGCATCGACCGTGACAGCGAGGCGTTGTCCCTTGCCACACAGCGGATGCATGAAGAAGGTTTGGATGACCGGTTCACCCCGGTGCATGCGGCATTCGACGAATTTGACCGGGTTCTTGACAATCTCGGCGTGCACAGCGTGCAGGCTGTGTTCATGGATCTGGGTCTTTCCAGCTTGCAGATTGACGAGACGGACCGTGGTTTTTCCTACTCACATGACGCCCCGCTCGACATGCGCATGGACGTGACGCAGGAACTCACGGCAGCCCAGGTGCTTGCGCAATACGATGAGCGTGACCTGGTCCACATTTTCAAGACCTATGGCGAGGAGCGGTTCGCCCGGCAGATTGCCCACGCAATCGTGCAGGAACGTGGGGAGGAGCCGTTGACGACGTCTGGCCAGCTCAACCGCCTTGTAGACCGCGTGGTTCCCAAGGCGCACCGCCCGGCTGGCAATCCGGCGAAGCGCGTGTTCCAGGCGTTGCGCATCGAAGTCAACGGTGAACTGGACAAACTCGCCCATACCCTGCCACAGGCCGCGAATCATCTGGCGGTCGGCGGCAGACTGGTTGTCGAGTCCTATCATTCGCTTGAGGACAAGACTGTCAAATCCTTCATGCGTCACGGTCTTGAAGCGGACGTGCCCGCGGGTCTGCCTGTAATTCCCGATGACGCGAAGCCGTTCTTCACCGCGCTGACCCGGGGCGCTGTCATGGCCGACGATCAGCAGATCGCCGAAAATCCCCGATCTGCATCGGTACGGCTGCGTGCAGTCGAGTTGAATCGTGAACTGCCTCAACGATGGCGTGAACGCTTCGAACAGATGGCTGTCGAAGGCGGTGGCCGTGACCGGCGTGCCTCGCGCGGCCGCACTGACGCCCATGGTCGCAATGACACCCATGGCGATTTCACCCATTCGACCCGTGCAATCCACGTGAAAGGTACCCGGCATGACCATGGATCGAGGAGGGGATGATGGCAGCTTCCGCCCGTAGAATCCGCTCACAGGCGTCTCCCGCCAGTCATCCTGAGCGTCAACAAGAGACGCGTCGGGCAGCCGCGCGCCCGGAGCTGCATGTAGTCAAAAGCGAGCAGGCCGACTCCGCGTCCTCGCAAGACCGGTTACGTAGCTTCATCGAATGGACACGCTCACATACTGTTCCGGTGATCCAGGTGGGCATCGCTATCGCGTTCCTTGGCGCGACCGCGGTGGGGTCGTTGACCTTGCGTACCCAGATGGCGGAAAACTCGTTCGATTCGCAGCAGACTGAGCAGCAGATCGAAAAACTCCAACAGGACATCCAGACGGACCAGACAAAACTCGACTCATTACAGGCGTCCTTGCCGCAGAAGGCCCAGGATATGGGTATGGTTCCGCAGCAGGATTCCGTCACTATTGATTTGAACGGCTACCAACCTAGCGACGGGAGCAAATGACATGCGAAGAATCAGGCGTTTCTTCGATGCGCTTGGACAGTTCGGTACGCGCTGCCTGCTGGTTCTGGTGGCATTCGCTGTGTTGTCCGCGGCTTGCGTCGGCAAGTTGACGGTTCTGCAACTGGTCAATGACAAGGGACTTGCCGTGGCCGCCGAGGAGAATCGTACGAAAACGGTGACGGTTCAGGCCAACCGCGGCAAGATCGAGGATACGAACGGCACGGTGCTCGCACAGAGTGTCGAACGCTACAATGTCATCGGCGACCCGGTGCTCGCACAGTCGTTCAAGCCGACCGATTGCACGACGAACAACAAGGGCTATTGCCATTCCATCAACGGCAAACCGGTGGGAACGACCGGTGCGGCGGCCGTCGCGCGACTGCTGTCCAGCGTGATTGACGTGGATGCGAAAACCTTGGGAGCGAAGCTCAGCAGCAATCTGCGGTACGTGGTGCTGAAGAAGAATGTGTCCCCGGAAGTCAAACGAAAAATCGACAAGCTCAATATCGGCGGGTACGTGACCACGGAACTGTCCAGCATCCGAGAGTATTCCAACGGTGCGCTGCTGGGCTCGTTGCTCGGTGGTGTGGACGGCAGCGGTAAGGGCGTCAGCGGTATCGAATTGCTTGAGGACAAGACCCTGACCGGCACCAACGGCTCCAAAAAGTATCAAAGCGGAGGCGGCGGCCAGGTGATTCCGGGTACGCTGGTTGATTCGAAAGATGCCGTCAACGGTTCGGATGTCAAGCTCACCATCGATTCCGATGTGGATTGGTATGTCAAGAAGGCGCTGACGGACGGCGTAAGCCAGTACCACGCGCAGTGGGGTATCGCGGTCGTCCAGGACGTGCAGACTGGTGCGATCATCGCGCTTGATGATTCCGACCAGATCGAGGCCGGCAGCACCGAAGCGATGCAAACCGCATCCCGTGCCGTCGCGCAGACTTTCGAGCCTGGCTCGATCGGCAAGGTGTTCGCGATGGCGGGCATGTTACAGCTTGGTCTACACAAGATGACCGACCAATTCAGCGTGCCGAGCACCATCACCGTTGACGGGCAGCCATACAAGGATTCGCACGAGCATGCTACGACCAATTGGACGCTCGCCGGTATTCTGCAACAGTCCTCGAACGTCGGCATGATCATGGCTGCCGACCAGTACACCAGCGAGGAACGCTATGAGTTCCTGAAGAAATTCGGCATCGGTCAGGCCAGCGGATTGAATCTGCCGGGAGAGTCCAGCGGTTCGCTGACCAGCGCGAGTACCTGGGACGGCCGTACCCGCAACACCGTGCTGTTCGGCCAGGGCTACTCGACCAACGCCATGCAGATCACAAACGCGATTGCGACCATCGCCAATAAGGGTGTGAAAAACCAGCAGTACATCATCAAATCCGTGACCGACGCCGATGGGCGGACTACAACACCGAAACGCGGTGAAGCGACCCGGGTCATCGATGAATCCGTAGCCAGCCAGATGCTCAACGCCATGGAGTCGGTCGGTGAATACTACCAGGCGCAGGCCGGTATCAGCGGGTACCGTATCGCGGCGAAAACCGGCACCGCGCAGGTCGCCGGCTCCAACGGGGCACTCACGTCGATCGTCGCCGACTGGGTAGGTGTGCTCCCCGCCGACAATCCGCGGTTCGTGGTCACTGTTATCCTCAAGGACCCGGAAGGCACTTATGGTGGTATGACGGCTGGCCCAATCTTCAAGACCATCGGTGAATTCCTTATGCAGAAGTATCAGGTGCCGGCATCCACGCCGCGTACCGATGCTATCCCGGTGACGTGGTGACCGGCATGGTACGGCATTCGGTCTGCCCGACGGTACTGTGCAAACAACAGGGCATACCAACAGAAAGGGGCGTGTGATGAGCGTGGTGACTGAGGCCGTAGGACGGCGGATGACGCTGGGTGACATCTGCTCGCGTTACGGTTTCGAGCTCGTTCCCCAATTCGCTGGCAGTGTAACCATCACTTCAATCAGCAGTGATATCGATTCGATTATGCCTGGAGCGCTGTTCACCCCGTTGCAGGATGTGGATGCAGAGACCTTGCACATTGCCCATACTCGCGGCGCGTATGCGGCTATCGTTCCCCACACGAGCGAGCAGGTGGGCAGGCAGGCTGGATATCCGGTGATCATTGCGCAGCCGACGCCTGAACAAATCGGTGCCCTTGCGGCTTCAATCGCGGGGGAGCCGTCCCACGCACTAGCGGTATTCGCGGTCGGCGGGCAGGACGGCGATGAGGTGCAGGCTACAGCCATCCGCCTCGCCACATTCCTGCATATGCTTGGCAATCCCGTCGGACAGGTCAACGCCGCCGGTTCATCATCGCTGGAACGGCAGCTCAACCTGTCCTATCCGCTTGACATCTACGATATTCAACACACGATGGCGGTATGCGCCGAAGACGGTGCAGCTGCAATCATCATCGCCCTTGAACCGGGTACCCTTGCGGATCACGCGCTCGAAGGTACCAGTGTTGATGTCGCCGGCAGCTGCGATGCGTTGACGCCCACCTTGCTCAAGACGACATTGGCTGATTGGACGCAGCGCTACGGCCTGTCCCTGGAAGGCAACAACCAGATGATTTATCAGCGTGACGCTGAAACAGATGAAATCGCCGCTGAAGCGGTTGATGGGTCGGCCGGCGTCGGCGATGCGTCGAGACTGAGCCTATCCATCGCGATGGTTATGGCCGCCGGCGTGCGCAAATCCAATATCCGCAACGCATTGCGCGTATCGAGCGAGATGCAGTGAATGGCAGTGGCGAGATATGGACACTGCACCGATATATGTGGCAGTATGCATGGTTTTTCGAGGTCGGATGATTTGACAGCATTGCCATGGTCGGCGTGCCGTAGACGGACAATAAAGACATGGGCAGGGAACAACTCGTGCAGACGAGCAGGAAGGAACGAAAGATGACACAGGAGACGGGCATGATGCCGGTGACCCTTGAACAGATCGCCGACGCCGTGGACGGCAAGCTGGTGGTACCAAGCCAGGTGCAGGTGCCGCAGGGGCCGTTCGAACCCGCAGTGGTCAGCGATTCGCGTCAGGCGGGCGCCGGGTCGGTATTTGTGGCGATTCCCGGTGAGCATGTGGACGGCCATGATTTCGTGGGAAAGGCGGCCCAAAACGGTGCTGTGGCGGCCATCGTCGAGCATGTCGTGGATGCGCCGGTCGCCCAGATCCTTGTCCATGATTGCGTCGAGGCGTTGGGGCGTCTCGCCGCCTACAACCTTGCGGCCCGTCGCAAGGCGGAAGGCGATTTCACCATCGTGGGGATTACTGGTTCGGTAGGCAAAACCACCACCAAGGACCTGCTGCACGCTTTGCTGGAAGACATGGGACCGACCATTGCACCGGTGGGATCGTTCAATAATGAGATTGGTCTGCCGCTGACCGCCCTCAAAGTCGGCAGGAACACCCGGTTCCTAGTCGCTGAAATGGGCGCGAACCATGTGGGGGAGATCGCGCACCTGACCACAATCGCTCCGCCTGACATCGCCGTTGTTCTCAAGGTCGGCGTGGCGCATCTCGGCGAATTCGGTTCGCCGGAGCGCATTGCGCAGGCGAAAAGCGAAATCGTGCGTGGCCTGGTGCCCGATGGCACCGCCGTACTCAACGCGGGTGACGTGCATGTGGCCGCGATGCAGGCCATCGCCCCAGCCGATGTGCTGTGGTTCGGCATCGAGGACGTCCGGAAGGACGCTTCCACGCCGAAAATCACCGCCCGTGACGTGACTCTTGACGATTTGGGCCATCCGTCTTTCGCTCTGGTCGATGCCGACGGGCGCACCGCCCCGGTGACGCTGGGCATCACAGGTCGGCATAATGTGGTCAACGCGCTCGCCGCCGCGACGGTCGCACGCCGGTGTGGCATGCCGCTGGAACGCGTTGCTGAAGTGCTCGGCAGTGTGCGGCGCATCAGCGCGCATCGCATGGCCGTGTCCACCGTCCGTCGTGGGGAAGTCTCGTTCACCCTGATTGACGACTCCTTCAACGCGAACCCGGATTCCATGAAGGCCGGCCTCGACGGTCTGGCCGCATGGCATGCCAAGGAGGCTGTGCAACCGTACCGCATCGGCGTGCTCGGGGCGATGCTCGAGCTGGGGGACAGTGAACGCGAACAACACCGCGGCATCGGCGAATATGCATTGAGCCACGGCGTCGATGAGCTGATTGCGGTCGGCAGCGCCACAGACAAGCATTTCGACGCGCTCGCCGAAGCCATGTCCCAAGGTGCCCGCGAGTACCTTGAAACATCCGGCCGTGCCGACGTCCCGATACACTGGGTACATGACACAGCCGAGGCCGATCGCCTTGTTGTGGCCGCCGCGGCGCACCATCCGGACACGGTGGTGCTGCTCAAGGGGTCGCATGTTTCCGGGCTGAGCGCATTGGCTGAACGTTGGTCCGATAAGGCCCTGTGAGTCGCGCAGGAAGTGGAGTAGACAGTGATTTCGCTAATCATCGGCATCGTGGTTTCGCTGCTGGTCGTGTTCTTCGGCACTCCAGTGCTAATCAACATCGTGCACAAGCTGCATTACGGCCAGTACATCCGGCAGGACGGCCCGAAATCGCATCAGGTCAAACGCGGTACCCCCACCATGGGCGGGCTGATCATTGTTCTTGCCATTGTGCTCGGGTGGGGCGCTTCCGCGATCTACCGCTTCTGCACGGGCGGCTCGGTGCCATCATGGTCCGCGGTGCTGGTGCTGTTCGCCATGGTGTCGATGGGCCTGCTCGGGTTCATTGATGATTTCGCCAAGGTCCGCAAGAAGCAGAACCTCGGATTGTCGGTGCACGCCAAATTCATCGGCCAGTTCATCTTTGCGACCTGCTACGCGGTGCTCGCGCTGATCATCCCCACGAAATCAGGTTTTCCGAGCGCGCAGGCCGGTATGAGCTTCATCGAGAAGCCATTCTGGAACTTTGAATCCGCCGGAAAAGTCGGTGCGATGATCCTGCTCATCATCTGGGTGAATTTCCTCATGACGGCGTGGACGAACGCTGTGAACCTGACTGACGGTCTGGACGGCTTGGCATCCGGCTCATCGATGATCGCCTTCGCCGGGTATGCGATTATCGCCTACTGGGAGTACTACCATCTCAAGGGTGCCGGTCATGAGGGGTATGCATATGCGGTATCCGACCCGCTTGACCTGTCCATCATCGCCGTATGCGCGGCGGTCGCATGCTTCGGTTTCCTGTGGTACAACTCCAATCCGGCCACAATCTTCATGGGTGATACCGGCTCCCTTGCGTTGGGTGGCCTGTTCTCTGCGCTGTCAATCGCCACGCACACGGAGTTCCTTGCGATTATTCTGGGTGGCCTGTTCGTGATTGAGGTCATGTCCGACGTCATCCAGGTCAGCTGCTTCAAACTCACCCACAAGCGCGTGTTCAAGATGGCCCCGATTCACCATCATTTCGAATTGCTCGGCTGGAGCGAGGGCAAGGTCGTCGTCCGCTTCTGGATGATCGAACTGCTGTTCACGTTGGTCGCCATCATGATCTTCTATGGCGATTGGGTGGCCCGTTCCGGATTGTTGCTGTAGCCTGCGTCCCGTAACCGGAAGGCGTTAGGGTCGTGTCGAAAACCTGCGGATTGCGCGCAAGCGCGGAAAAGAGATGACATGAACGACGAATTGAGCGGCGAGACAGGTAACGGCGGCGCATCGATCGCCGACAAGACGGTCCTGGTAGCGGGGCTTGGTGTATCCGGCCGCAGTATGGTCGAAGTCCTCAAAGGGCGTGCCAAGTCGGTGATCAGCGTGGACGAGCACAAGCCCGAAGCCGATCTGCATTCCTTCGACGATATCGATTGGGACCGTATCGATCTGGTGATGACCTCGCCGGTGTTCACACCGAGAACCCCGTTCATTCTTGAGGCGCAGCGCCGCGGCATCCCCGTATACTCCGAAGTCGAGCTCGCCTGGAGGCTACGGGTCGATTCCCGCCGTACCGGCAGCCCGGCGCCGTGGATCGGCATCACCGGCACCAACGGCAAAACCTCGACCACCGAAATGACGTCGGCCATGCTCACGGCGTGCGGGCTCACCGCGCCTGCGGTCGGCAACATCGGCAAAGCCGTCTCGCATGCCGCAGTCGATCCTGACAACGACGTGTTGTGCGTCGAATTAAGCTCGTTCCAGCTGCATTTCACGGATTCCTTGGCGCTGGAGTGCGCGGCCATCACGAATATTGCCGATGACCATCTTGACTGGCATGGCGGCATCGAAAACTATGCTGCGGATAAAAGCAAGGTCTTCCACCGGGCCCGCAAAGCGCTCGTCTACAATGCTGACGACGCTCGGGTGACCGCTTTGGCCCATGCCGCACAGACCGCGCCGGGTTGCCACAGGATTGGATTCACCCTCCATGCGCCCGAAGAGGGGCAGATCGGTGTGGACGAGGGATGGATTGTCGACCGCAGCGGTGTCGCCGGAGCGGTGCCGGGTGTCGCGTACCGAGTGGCTAAAATCACCGAATTCAGTCATTTGTGCGAACCGGACGGTACAGTCTACCCGCATTTGCTTGCCGACGCGTTGACTGCGCTCGCGCTGGTGCTCGGAGCGGGAGCAGACCTTAATACGGCTTTGGATGCGCTGCGGTCCTTCGCTCCCGGTGGGCATCGCATCCAGAGGGTCGCGACCGCTCACGTGGAGGGCGGCGACATCCGCTTCGTCGACGATTCCAAGGCAACGAACGCGCATGCCGCGCATGCCTCCCTGTCCAGCTTCGCCCCGAAATCCGTGGTGTGGATCGCCGGCGGACTTGCCAAAGGCGCCCGGTTCGAGCAGTTGGTGCGCGACCAGGCCAAAACCATCAAGGCGGCCGTGATTATCGGCGTGGACCAGGAGCCGATGATTGACGCCTTCAAGACTTCAGCACCTGATATTCCTCTCACCCTCATCGACCCTGCCGACGCGTCCACGGTCATGCAGCGTGCCGTCGAGGCTGCGGGGGCGTATGCCAAGGCCGGTGACATCGTGCTCATGGCGCCTGCCTGCGCTTCCATGGACCAATTCCGTTCGTATGCGGACCGCGGCGACCAGTTCGCCCGCTCGGCGCAACAGTGGTCCGCACAACATCAGGTTGATGCGCATGGCGAGCACTGACCCCAAGCGACGCGGCGAACGCAAGGGGCGCACAGCCCAGTCCACCGTGTTTCCCAGACAGCGGCGGGATGACGCCCGCGGAGCTGAGAATTTCGACATTCTTGCCCCGACCGGGTCGCAACCCGCCCAGCGGGCGTCCCGGCGGCCGTCTCGCAAGCCGGCAGACGGTGCCAGCGCCGAGCCATACCGCGGTAAGACGGCAGTGACAGCGCGCAATCGGCGGGCCATCCCGTCCGGGACACCTAAGTCCAAAAGCGCTAAAGACCCGCAGACGCGTCACCGCTTGTGGGAACAAGTCAAAGACAGTGTGCTTCCCAAGCGCATTATGGCGGTGGAAAAAACCACCGCGGCATGCAAGCCGGTCATCGACCCAAGCACCACCGGCGACGCCCACGGCATCCGTATGCTCAAAAGCCCCCTGTGGTGCTACCACTGCTTTTTCGGCGCGGTCATGTTCCTCACCTTCCTTGGCGCGGTCATGGTCTTCTCCAGCTCGGTTATCAGCAATATCTCCAGTGGGAAAAGCCCGTGGTCGCAGGCGCTGACCCAAGGCAAATTCTGTCTGATCGGTCTGGTGCTCTGCTTCGGCGCGTCACGCTTGAAAGCTCTCGCCTACCGCAGGTGTTCCGGCGTGATTCTCATCATTGCATGGGGATTTCAGCTGCTGACCATGTCACCGCTGGGCGTCAACTATCAGGGCAACACCGGATGGGTCAACCTCGGCATATTCACCATGCAGCCAGCCGAGTTCATGAAACTCGCGGTATGCCTGTGGATGCCGCTGGGCGTGGTTATCGCCCAACAACGCAGCACCGACAAAGATCACCGGCCGTACGCCGTGCCAATCATCATGCTGATCATCTGCTGCGCACTTGTTATGCTCGGCCGCGATATGGGCACCGATATGGTCATTCTCATCATCGGCTTGATCGCACTGCTGCTCGGTGGCATGCCGAAATCGTGGTTCGGCATCATGGGCGCCGTGGTCGCAGTACTCGCCGGAGTGCTGGTCATCCAAAGCCCGAACCGTCTCGCTCGCGTGCTTTCGGCGTACACCTCGTGCGATACTACACAAATGCAAGGCACCTGCTATCAGAGCATCCACGCGAAATACGCGCTCGCATCAGGTGGTTTCGCCGGAGTCGGGCTGGGCAACTCCCGCGAGAAATGGAACTACCTGCCGGAAGCGCACAACGATTTCATTTTCGCGATCATCGGCGAGGAACTTGGCTTTGTCGGCGCAATCGTTATCATCATCATGTTCGTGCTGATTGGATGGTGCCTCGCATGCATCGCCCTGCAATCCAAGGACCGGTACACTTCGATTGCGTTGGTTTCCATCGCGGTGTGGATCGTCGGCCAGGCGATTATCAACATCATGGTCGTTATCGGCCTGTTGCCGGTGATGGGCGTGCCGATGCCGTTCGTGTCGGCGGGCGGCTCGTCATTGATCATGTGTCTGACAGCAGCTGGTGTGGCCATCAGCATGATGCGCCAGGAGACGCAGATTGCTTCGGCGACCAACCCGCTCAATTCCTAATGGTGCGACCATGCCCGACGCCGGCGCGCGGATCCGGGAGCGTCACTTCTAAGGCTCCGACGAGCGAGCTTGTAGCGGCGGGCAAACTGAGCGGTAGAGTAGTGGGGATGGCCGTGTGTGGTATCCGCGGCATCAAGACCAGTACTGTACAGGACCATAAGGCAACCCACGAGGTGAGCTGAAAGCATGACGAATATCGTATTGGCCGGCGGCGGTACCGCCGGACACGTGAACCCGCTGTTGTCCGTCGCGGACGCCATCCGGCGGATTGAACCCGATGCCGGGCTGAGTGTCATCGGCACGGCGGTCGGACTTGAGCACGATCTCGTCCCGCAAGCCGGCTACGAGCTGGATACGGTGGAAAAAGTCCCGTTCCCGCGCCGCCCGAACAAGGACGCGCTCACCTTCCCGTGGCGGTGGAGCCGCGAAAAGCGCAAAGTGCGTGCGATTCTGGAGCGCCGAAAAGCGCAGGTAGTCGTCGGTTTCGGCGGGTACGCCTCCGCGCCCGTGTATTCTGTCGCCCACGCGATGGGCATCCCCGTGGTGATCCACGAACAAAACGCCCGAGCGGGCATGGCCAACAAGCTCGGCGCAAAATGGGCGTCCTTTATCGGCACGGCATATGAGAACACCGGCTTGAAGCCTGGCAAAGGAACCACGATTGAGCGGGTCGGCCTGCCGTTGCGCCCCGCCATCGCGCAGCTCGCCGCCCGCATCAGAACCGACTATCCTGCGGTGCGTGCGCAGGCTGCCGCACAGCTGGGCATTGACCCCGGTCGTCCGGTCGTCGTGATCACCGGTGGTTCGCTTGGCGCGTTGAGCCTCAACACGGCGGTCGCCGGTGCAGCAGCCGACCTGCTGAAGCGTGCGCAGGTCATCCATTTGACAGGTAAAGGCAAAATCACGCAGGTCGAAGCTGACGTGACAGCCAAGGCCGGGGCGGACGCCTTGAACGACCTTGATCCGGCCCACGCCGGGCAGGGCGATTATCATGTCGCGCAATACCTCGAACGCATCGATTTGGCCTTCGCATGCGCCGATTTGGTGATTTGCCGAGCGGGGGCCGGCACGGTATGCGAACTGACCGCGCTTGGACTGCCCGCAATCTACGTTCCGTTGCCGATCGGCAACGGCGAGCAGCGCTTCAACGCGCAGCCAGTTGTCGACGCGGACGGCGGCATGATGGTCAATGACAGCGATTTCACCGCTGCATGGGTGCACGACCATATCGCCGGACTGCTGGATGATCCGCAACGTTTGCACGAGCTCGGCGATCACGCCTGGCAGTATGGCATCCGTGACGCGGCCGACATCATGGCCCGGCACATCCTCAGCCTTGCAGCGGCGCACAGGTAGGCCGGGACGCCGGCGGCATACAGGCCGCTACGCCATCATCACACATAATCATGCCATAATAGGGACAGCAACCAAGAGAAAGCGGTGCCTTCCATCATGAATACAGAGCCTATCGTGCTTGACCCGACTGTTGCGGCCTTCACTGAAGACCAGCAAGTCAGCGATTTGGGAACAACCCACTTCATCGGCATTGGGGGAGCGGGTATGAGTGTTCTCGCTGAAATGCTGCATGAGCAGGGTGTGAACGTCACCGGCTCGGACAGGGAGCGCAACGCGAAAACCGAACGGCTCGAAGCCCTCGGCATTCAGGTTGCGATCGGCCAGCGGGCGGACAATGTGCGTGGCGCGTCAACCGTGGTGTATTCCAGCGCCATCAAGCCGGACAATCCAGAGATCGTCGCCGCGGCGGCCCAAGGCTCGCATATCGTGCATCGCAGCGATATCCTCGCACTGCTCATGAACCATCATGATGCGGTCGCCGTAGCCGGTGCACACGGCAAAACCACCACCAGTGCGCTGCTGTCTCATATCCTCGTGCACGCAGGCACCGGTGACCTGGCTGATCCCAGTTACGCGATTGGCGGCACCATCCAAGGCCCCGACGGCCAGACCCTTGACGGCGGACATGCCGGCACCGGGCGCATCCTCGTCGCAGAAGCCGACGAGTCGGACGGCAGTTTCGCCAAATACCAGCCCGCCATCGCCATCATCACCAACGCCGAAGCGGATCATCTTGACCATTACGGCACGCCAGAGCGCTATTGCGAAGCCTTCGTCGCCTACGCATCGCACGCGCGAGGGCATATCGTCATGACCGCCGACGACCCGGGGGCGCTCGACGTGCTGCGCAGCCTTGATGATTCGGTCATGCACCGCACGGTCATCTACACCACGCACAGCGCGCAGATGGTGCTCGACGCTGTAGCCCAGGCCGCAGGTGCCGCTATCGTCACCATCACCTCAGAAAGCGAGCAGGCCGGCGACGGTGAGGAACGGTTCACCATCGACATGCCCGCCGCGCTCACCGGAGAAGCGCACGCCATTCCAGTCAGCCTCAAGATTCCAGGCATCCATAACGCCCGCAACGCGACCGC
>RRZU010125932.1_pt1 | contig 32846 bp, 33 predicted proteins | sample 2165561 | NCBI WGS metagenome assembly RRZU01 (sample SAMN10456909, study PRJNA506462) | wastewater metagenome | isolation source: wastewater sludge | place: USA: Moscow, Idaho | reverse complement strand
GCGCCGAGGACTGAGGCTGGGCGGGTTGAAGACCCCAGATCGTCATCCGGACCCTACGACGCTTCCTACTCAGGTCCTGGATGGGCTGACGCTCAGTCCTCGGCGGCTAAAGCCTCAGTCCTCGGCGGCCGGAGCCTCAGTCCTCGGCGGCTAAAGCTCCAGTCCTCGGCGGGGTCAACCTCAGTCCTCGGCGGGAGGGGGAGGGCGTCGGTAGGCTCAAGGGGACGCCGCAGATGCGGTGTGATGTCGCGGACGCGGTGATGACGTCGCGGATGCGGTATGGGGAGTGACGCTGTGCGTACAGGAGGAGTGACGATGTCGTATCTGACCGTTCCTGGGGAAAGCCCGATCCAGCTCTACTACCGGGACTTCGGAGGGTCGGGACGTCCCGTCGTGCTGATCCACGGCTGGCCCCTCTCGCACGAAGCCTGGGCCGGGCAGATCCCCGCCCTGACCAACGCGGGATTCCGGGTGATCGCTTACGACCGTCGCGGCTTCGGGCGCTCCGACAAGGCGCCCAGCGGTTACGACTACGACACCTTCGCCGCGGACCTCCACGAACTCCTCACCCAGCTCGACCTGAGCGACGCCGTCCTCGTCGGCTACTCGATGGGCGGCGGCGAGGTCGCCCGCTACATCGGGCTCTACGGCACCCAGCGGGTCGCCGCCGCCGTGTTCGCCGCCTCGATCACCCCCGCGTTGTGCCTCACGCCCGACAATCCCGACGGGGCCATGCCGCTGCCGGGTTTCATGGGTCTGCGCGAGCAATGCCGCGGCGACCGGGACGCCTTCCTGCCCACGTTCCTCACCGGCTACTTCAGCAATCCCGAGGAACTCGCCGTCACCCAGGCACAGTTCGACGCCGCCCTGGCGCTGGCCGCCCATGCTTCCGACACCGCGCTGCAGGACTCGATCGTCGCGTGGGCCACCGACCTGCGTGCCGACATCGCCCGCGTGGACGTCCCCACGCTGGTGATCCACGGCAATGCCGACAACGCCGTCCCCTTCGCGCACGCGGGGGCGCGCACCGCCCGGCTCATCCCCGGCGCTCAGTTGGTGGAGATCGACCACGGCCCTCACGGCATCAACGTCAGCCACAAGGACGAGTTCAACGCCGCGCTGCTGTCGTTCCTGACCTCCCTGTGACACGCGAGGGGACGCATCGGGCCCGCATCGAGGCCGACCCCTTTCACGTCGGGGCCTTCACGGTGATGGCCGGGGACACCGCCCAGTCGTGGGTGGTGCCGGACGATCCGCTGCACCTGGAGTTCGAGTATGTCCAGCGAATCTGCGAGGCGCTCGATGCCACGGTGCTGGCGCGCCCCGAGCAGGAGCGTCTGCGGCTGGTTCACCTAGGCGGGGGAGGACTGACGATCCCGCGCTACGTGGCCGCGCGCCGGCCGCGCACCGCGCAAATCGTGTGCGAACCGGACATCGACCTCCTCGACGATGTCCGGCGCGTCATGCCGCTGCCGCGTGGCTCGGGCATCAAGGTGCGGCCCGTGGACGGGCGCAGTGGCCTGGCGGCGATGCCGCCCGACTATGTCGACGCCCTGGTCCTGGACGCCTTCGACGGGGCTCGGGTCCCGCCCGGCCTGGCGACCGCCGAGTTCTTCGACGAGGTCGCGGCGCGCCGACGTCCGGACGCGGTCTTCTGCGCCAACATCACCGACCGGGCTCCTTTTGCGTGGGCCCGCCGGTTCGTCGCTGGGGTGCGCGCCACCCATCGATCGCTGGTGGTGAGTGCCGAGACGCCGGTGTGGAAGGGGCGCAGGTTCGGCAATCTCGTGGTCGTCGCGTCCACGGGCGCGCTGCCCGCCACCGCGTTGTCGCGGATCGCGGCCCGCGCCGCGTTCCCCTACCGGTTCCTCGCCGGACGCGACGTCGTCGACTGGATCGGGGACGCCGAGCCGTTCACCGACGCGGACGCGCAGGCCTCCCCGGGGCCCCGCAAGGGCACCTGGTTCTCGTGAGGCCGCTGGCATACTGACCCCGTGACCGACGACACCGCCGCCCCCGCGCGCGCTCTTGCGGGCCCGCCCCGGCGTCGGCGCAGGCCGGTCTTGGTCGCTGGCCTGATCGTGCTCGTCCTTGCCCTGGCGGGCCTGGGCTGGTCGGTATACGACGTGGTGCTGCGTCCACCGGTGGACCCCGGCGAGGCCGCCCGATCGGTCTCCACCCTGAGGGAGAGTTGGGCCGTCGGTCAGGACACCGTCCCCGATCCGCTGAGCAGCCGGGCTGTCGCGGTGGTCACGATCCCCGCCCTGGGGGCGGCCGAGTGGCCGGTGGTCGTCGGGGCTGACCCCACGTCGCTCACCCGCGGGCTCGGCTGGTACCCCGGGACGGCCGCCCCCGGTGAACTCGGCAACTTCGCGCTCGCGGGCCAGGGAGGGATCGCGGGGCCGCTGGCCGGGTTGTCCCGACTGGTCACCGGCGACCAGATCGTCGTCGAAACGGCGACGCGGCGGTTCACCTACCGCATCGACAGCGATCCTGGTGTGGCGACGGTGAACCGTGCCGACACGTGGGTGATCCAGCCCGTTCCTGGTCGCCCCGAGGTGAAGCCGACAGTGGCCAGGCTCACATTGACCACCGCCCAGGATCTGGTCGGGTCGGATGCGCGCACCGTCGCAAGTGCCACGCTGGCGGCTACCGACGAGAAGTCCTGAGCGTCCCGGGGCGTCGGCATTAGGCTGACCGGCATGTCGGATCGAAGCGCCCTGATCGAGCACATCACCCACCTGGCCGTCGTCCACGGACGCGTCACATTGGCCTCTGGCAAGGAGGCCGACTACTACGTCGACCTGAGGCGGGTGACCCTGGACGGGGAGGCCGCCCCGATCGTCGGACGCGTCATGCGCGACCTGGTCGCCGATTGGGAGTTCGAGGCGGCCGGTGGGCTGACCTTGGGGGCCGATCCGGTCGCCGTCGCGATGCTGCATGCCGCTGCGGCGCAGGGGGAGCGGTTGGACGCCTTCGTCGTCCGCAAGGAGTCCAAGGCGCACGGGCTGCAGCGCCGGATCGAGGGGACCGAGGTCGCGGGCCGCCGGGTGCTGGTCGTGGAGGACACCTCGACGACGGGTGGGTCGGTCATGCAGGCGGTCGAAGCCGTCCAGGAGGCGGGCGGCATCGTGGTGGGAGTTGCGACCATCGTCGACCGTGACACCGGCGTCCGTGAGCGGATCGAGGCCGCCGGGTTGGCGTACCGGTTCGCGGTGAGCCTGGAGGACTTGGACCTGCACTAGCCTGCGTGCCGTCCCGGATTCTTCCCCGAAGCGCCGCGGGGCCCCCTGATGGGATCCGCGGGGCGGCCGCTAGTGTGTCGGCCATGGAGTTTTTCCTCATCTTGGTCCTCGTCGTGGTCATCGTCGCGGGCGCCTGGGGCCTGTCCGCCTACAACGGCTTCATTCGGGAACGCAACCTCATCCAGGAGTCCTGGCGTCAGGTCGACGTCGAACTCAACCGTCGCTATGAGCTGATCCCGAACCTCGTCGAGACGGTTCGTGGCTATGCGGCTCATGAGCGCAACACCCTCGAGGGCGTGGTCCGGTTGCGTGCCCAGGCGCAGCAGATCGCCGCTCACGAGGGTGGCGCCGCGCCGTCGCAGGCCCGAGCCCAGGCGGAGGAGCAGCTCAGCTCCGCCGTTCGGGGCCTCATGGTCAGCGTCGAGGCGTATCCGGAGCTGAAGAGCAACCAGAACTTCCTGGAACTGCAGCGCGCCCTGGCTGAGACGGAGGATCGGATCGCGGCTGGCCGTCGCTACTACAACGCCAACGTCCGCAACTACAACACGCGGACGGAATCCGTGCCCTCGAACCTGATCGCCAACGCGTTCCATTTCGAGAAGGCCACCTATTTCGAGGTCAACGAACCGGAGGTGCGCCGGGCACCCGATGTGAGCTTCGGGGAGATCGCCTACCGCGGTGACCAGCCTCAACAGGTCCAGCCACAGCAGCCGGGCCAGGTGTACGGCGGCGGCGCTCCCGAGTTGCCCACCCCGCAACAGCAGGGGTATCAGCCGCCGAGTTATGGGCAGTCGCAGCCGGGGCAGCCGGTGCAGCAGGGGTATCAGCCGCCGAGTTACGGGCAGTCGCAGCCGGGGCAGCCGGTGCAGCAGGGCTACCAGCCGCCGAGTTACGGGCAGTCGCAGCCGGTGCAGCCGGTGCAGCAGGGGTATCAGCCGCCGAGCTATGGGCAGTCGCAGCCGGTGCAGCCGGTGCAGCAGGGCTACCAACCGCCGAACTACGGGCAGTCGCAGCCGGGAGGTGCGGCTCCGCAACCGGTGGCCGATCCCCAAGCGGCCCCGGATCCGAGCGCTTCCCCGGCCGAGGGTGAGGGCGGGGAAACGCCGAACCCGTTCCAGCGGCCCAGCGGTCAGCAGTAAGGCAACCTCCTGACGGGCGTCCACGTGGTGGGCGCCCGTCAGTGCGTCCGGGCCGGGCGGCTCCGCAGCGGGGAGCAACTCCCCGGCAATTCCCGCCGGGCGCGCCGCTGGCAGGAGTAGGGTGCCGGAGATGCCCGCGCCGACCACTGAATTCGATTTCGCCAAGATCCGGTGGATCTACCATGGGCTGCTGATCGGCATGTTCACCAGTTCGATCAGCCAGACGATCGTCAGCCCCGCCATCCCGCGCATCGTCTCCGACCTCGGCGGAGTGCAGTATTACGCGTGGCTGTCCACGATCGTCATGCTGGTCTCGGCGATCATCACCCCCATCAGCGGGAAGCTTGCCGACATGTTCGGGCGCAAGCGCTTCTACGTGCTGGGGCTCGGCATCTTCTTGTTCGGATCGATCCTGTCCGGCCTGGCCATGAACTTCCCGTGGCTGATCGTCTCCCGCGCCGTTCAAGGCATCGGCATGGGCGTCCTCATGCCGCTCTCCCAAACGATCCTCGGCGACATCATCCCGCCCCGGCAACGCGGCAAGTACTCCGGTTACATGGGGGCGCTCATGGGCGCCGCGCAGGTCGCGGGCCCCCTGATCGGCGGAGCCATCACCGATCTGTCGAGCTGGCGCTGGCTGTTCTACATCAATCTCCCGATCGGTCTGCTGGCCCTCTACCTCGTCATCCGCTTCATGAAGGTGCCGGAGCTCGACATCCCCCGGCGGGTCGACTACGCGGGCATCTCCACCATGAGCATCGGGGTCACCGCACTCCTCCTGGGCATCAGCTTCGGTGGAACGATGGGCTGGCTCGCGCCGCTGGTGGTGGCGATGCTGGCCGTCGGCGTCGTCTTCATCGGCGCGTTCATCTGGATCGAGGGAAGGGCCGCTGAGCCGATCGTCCCGCTCCACCTGTTCCGCAACCCGATCTTCACCTGGGCGGTCATCGGGGCCTGCTTCATGAACATGACGCTCATGGTGCTCATCGTCTACACCCCGGTCTACGCCCAAGGCGTCCTCGGTGTGTCCGCCACCGAGTCCGGCCTGATCCTCATCCCCATGAACGTCGGACTCTTCGTGACCGGCATCGTCATCGGCAACCTCACCACCCGCACCGGGCGCTACAAGTCCTTCATGGTCGCGGGTGTCGTCGTCATGGGCGTGGCCACCCTCCTCATCACGCGGCTGTCCGCCGACTCCACCTCGTGGCAGCTCACGTTGTTCACCGGCCTCTTCGGCATCGGCGTCGGGATGGCGTTCCAGCTGTACGTCCTCGTCGTCCAGAACGCCGTCCAGCGACGCGACCTCGGACCGGCGACCTCGTCGGTGCAGTTCTTCCGCAACGTCGCCAACACCATCGGGACCGCGGTGGCCGGCACCATCATGACCTCCCAGCTCGCCAGCGGCATCAACTGGCACATGACGCCGCGAGCCCGCTCCGAAGCTCCCGCAGGTGAGATCGACCCCAACTGGGTCCTGAACCACGACGTCTTGGTCACGCTGCCGCAGTCGCTGGCCGATGTGCTGCGCTCGGCCCTGGCTGACGCCATGCACAGCATCTACGCGATCCTTCCGTGGCTGGCGCTCATCGTCTTGGTGGCCACCTTGGCCATCAAGTCGATCCCGCTGCGGGAGACCCTCGGAGCGCCCGACCCCGAGCAGGCGCTCGACTCTGCGGCGCTGAGCAACAACGATCCCAACACGTTGCCGCTGACGGAGGAGGAACACCGCGCTCGCGGCCGCGAGCGGATGATGGCCGCACACTTGATTCTGCTGACGGAGCAGGTCAAGCGCGGCGAGAACGACCTGCTGCGTGCGGCCGTGGCCGAGTTCGGCGGGGGCGACCTCGACCGTGGCATGCAGTTGCTCCGCTCGACCAGCACCATGCTCCTCTCCGAGGACCCCGCCGAGATCGACGCGAACGAGGAGTTCGCCGTCGAGCTCTCCGACCGCGGTGAGCAGCGGCAGATGCTGAGCGCCGACCTCACCGGACGACTCAACGATGTGGCAGCCCTGGTGGCCCGGCAGTCCGTCCAGGCAGGCCCTGGCACGCCGATCAAGCCCCGGCTGGGCACCTCGCGCGGGATCGACGCCCACGCCTTGCAGCGGGCCGTGTGGATGCTCGACACGGCCCTGGTCGCCGACTTCGCCGATCGTCGATGGAGCCCCGTGGACGCCGATCTCCCCGGTGAGGGCGAGGGCGCGGCCGGCTCCGTCACGCCAGAGCAGTCCCCGCAGCCGGACGACGTTCCGGACCCGGACGAGACCTCGCGGCCGGACGCGCGCCGCTAGCGGCGCGGCCGACCCACCAGGACGAGGGCGACCAACGAGAGCGCGGCGGCTCCGCCGAAGAGCAGGTAGACGCTCCGGAATCCCTGGTTGAGGCCCTGCTGGTAGGCGGACTCGATGGCCGGCGCTGCATCGTCGATTTCGGCCAGGTAGCTTTCCAGCGCGGTGTCGAACGCGGCCGGCACGGCCTCCTGCAACTCGACCATCTCGGCGCGGGTGACGCGCAGTTCGTCGCGTTCGGCCAAGACGGTGCTGCGCGCCTCGGCCAGGTCAGCGCGCGCCCGCGCCAGGTCGGCTCGTCCCCCGCTCAGCTTGACCGAGGCTTGGGCCAGGGCGGCACGGCCCCGCAGGAGCGCGGCTCGGGACGCCACCAGGTCGGCTCGTTTCTTCGTCGCCTGCTCCCGCTTCGCCTGCAACTGCGTGCGCTGCTCGATGGCGGCGCCCCGTTGGGCCTCGAGCTGAGCCACGGCGGCCCGCAGCCCCGCCACCTGTGCGCCAGCGCCCGGAGCCGGACCCGACTCGACCGCGGCGCCCTGCTCCGCCTGCGCGAGAGCCTCCCGCTGGCCGGCCAACCCCTCGTCCATTCCCGCGATGGCCCGATCGAGTCCCGTCAGACCCTGGGTCATGCCGCCGATGCCCGCATCCACACCGGCGATGCCCTTCCGCATCCCGGCCAGGCCCTCATCCATTTTGCTCAGCTCGCGCGTCATCCGCCCCAGCGAGGTGGACATGGTGGCGAGGTTCGCGTCCATCGTCGCCAGGCTGTCGGCCATGTTCGCCTCGGCGTCGGACATGCCCTTCAAGCCCTCATCCACCCCGTCGATCCCCGACTGGACGCCCGTCGTGATGGTCGCGATGGTGGCGGGGGTCTCCTGGGCGAAGAGGGTGCGCGCGACGTCTTTGGACACCCCGACGATGGTGGTGACGTCAGCGTCTCGCAACTCCTGGACCAGCGGCTCGGGTAACGACCCCGTGCCGCCGGTGTCGATGGTGATCTCGGTGGTGTTGAGCAGGGCGGGATCCAGCGAGCCGAGCCTGTCGGACAGGGCCGGGTCGGCCTTCCATCGCGTCAGCGTCTCCTGCAGTTCGGCGGCGTGGGGGAGTGCCGGGGCCGGGACGGTCCGCGGCAGCGCTGCCGTCACGTCGGCCTGGACGACGACGCCCGCTTGGGCGAGGAAGCCGACCATCACCGCCGGGGCGAGGGTCGTCCCGATCGAACGCATGAGCGACAAGGTGGCCAGCGCCGAACTGGAGTCCGCCGGGTCGGTGCGTTCCAGCATCATGTAGTTCAACGGCGAACCCACGACGAAGCCCAGTCCGAGCCCGAGCAGGCACAACGACACCATCACGCTCGCCGTCGAGGGGGCCGGGATCGCCCAGCCGATCAGCGCCGCGGCAGCCACCAGGCAGACCAGGGCGCCGAAGCCGAGCACCAGGCGTGGGCCGAACCGGTCGGTGAGGCGGCCCGACAGGGGAGCCCCCACTCCGGAGGTCAGGCCGAGGGCGATCACCGCGTAGCCGCCGCTGCCTGCGGGCAGCCGCAGGGAGTTCTCCGCGAACTCCGGGACGAACACGACCCCCATCAAGATCACGCCGCTCAGCAGTGACAGCAGCAAGGTCAAGGCGATGCCGCGATCGGTGAAGTACGCCAGGTGGAGCACCGGGTCGGCGGCCCGTCGCTCCACCACGATCAGGATCGGCACCAACGCGAGGAAAGTGACCAGGAAGGGCCACACGTCCGTGCCGGTCACGCTGGACGCCACGTCGAGGAAGTCCAGGTTCCGCAGTCCGTAGAGCAGCGACAGGATCATGGTGACCAGCACCAGGCTGCCCAGCGCGTCGATCGGCGCCGTGACCTCACCGGTGTGACGGGGCAGCACGAGGCTGCCCACCACGAGGATGGCCACGGTGATCGGTATGTTGACGTAGAAGATCCACTGCCAGTTCTGCGGTCCTGCGATCTGCAGGACCAGGCTGCCCGCCGAGGCGCCGAAGATGTTGGCGACGCCGTACACCGCGCCCACGAGACCGAGGGCGAGGCCGCGGCGCTCCGTGGGCACGGTGGTGCCGACTTCCGCCGTCGCAATCGGAAGGATGCCGCCGCCGCCGATCGCCTGCAGGGCCCGCGACGCGATGAGCATGCCGAAGCTGCCGACGTCCTGCGACAGGCCACACAGCAGCGACCCGAGGCCGAACAGCGCGATGGAGAGCAGGTAGATCCGCTTGCGGCCGTTCCGGTCGGCCAGTTTGCCCATGATGGGGATCGCGGCGGCGTAGGCCAGCGTGTAGATCGTGATCATCCAGATGCCGGCCGACTCGTCGACGCCGAGCTGAGCGGAGATGATCGGACGGGCAGGGGTGATGATCCCGGTGTCGATGGCCCCCATGAAGATCCCGAGCAGGTACAGGGTCAAGGGTCCGGCCCAGCGTCTCGCGGTTGCGCTCACCGGGACAGGATAGAGCCAATCCTTAAATCACTGAAGTAGTTAGTGGGGGAGCTCGGCCCCGAAGCTGCTCAGCGCGCCGTTGACGTCGGCGAGGAATCTCAGGCACAACTCCAACTCCGCAGCGCTGTACGGCGCGAGCGCAGCCTCATGGGTCACCGAGAGCGGGCCGAAGAAGGCGGCCGCGACCTGACGTCCCCGCCCGCCGATGTGCAGGAGGGTGCGTCGGCCGTCGCGCGGGTCCGGCTCCCGCCACACATGGCCCGATGCGGCGAGCCGGTCGACGAGATAACTCACGGCCGCCTGGGAGAGCCGCAACTCGTCCGCGAGCCGGCGGCCGGTGAGCGGATCGCCCTCGCGTTCCGCTCGCGTGATCGCGGTGAGGGCGCGAAAATCGGTCTGATGCAGATCCTGGCGGGCCGCGAAGGCGGCGCCGATGCGGTCGGACGCCAGGGACAGCCCTTGGAGCTCACCGACGATCGACGCGATCAGCGCCTCCCGGGGAGGGTCGTCCCCACGATCATCGGCCTCCATGGTGGGCATGCTAGCCGCCGGTGCTCGCGACCCGGGGCGGCCCCGGAGCGGGTGGCCGTCAGTTGCCGGAGGCCTCGATCGCCTCGCGCTCGTCGGAGTAGCGGTCCTCCAGCTTGCTGAACAGCCAGGAGGCCACCACGCCCAGCACCAGCATCACCGCGCAACTGGCCAGGAAGATCGGCATCGACTGGCCGGCCTTCTCGATCGCCCCCGGGGCGAACACGACGGTCGGGAAGATCGCCACCGACGAGCCCACGACCATGCCGAGGATGAAGTGGTACATCGCCGAGTAGTGATGCGCGAACGCCCAGTTGGCCCCCTTGGCGAAGAGCACGACGCACAGCACCAATCCCAGGAACAGGGGGATGAAGACGCCCGGGTCGAGATCCTTGATGCCTGCCGCCATCTTGTCGTAGAGGCCGAAGTAGATGAGGAAGTTCGAGGGGCTCATCCCCGGCACGATCACACCCAGGCCGATCAGGGCGCCTGAGGCCAGCCAGACGCCCAGGTTGGGCTGCACTGTCAGGTCGGACTGGCCGCCCACGAGCATGATCGCGAAGATCGCCGCAGCCGCCACCCCCAAGATGACGTAGTCCCGGACGCTGCGTCCCTGCTTGCCCGCCTGGCGCCACAGCGAGGGGAAGGTGCCGATCACGAAGCCGATGAACAGCGTCACGAAAGCCGCCTCGTACCGGCCGAACGCCGCCGCCACCACGATGGAGAACAGCACCACGCCGATGACCCCGCCGATGCCGACGGGGATGAAGTAGCGGACGTTGGCCCAGAACCGCTGGCGGAGGTTGGCCAGGAACTTGATCATCGGGTCGTAGATCTTGAAGATCACGGCCAAGACGCCGCCGGACAGGCCGGGCAGGATGAAGCCGATGCCGATGGCGATGCCCTTGAGGAGTCGCACCAGCCAGGCGCCGACCGACTCCGGGGCGTCCAGGTGGCTCGCCGGGGCGGGCGTCGGCGTCGTGTCGGGGGACGGGGTCTGCGACATGCGAATCTCTCTGTGGACGGCAAGGGTGCGTTCTCGAGCCTACCGGGGCCAGCCGTGGGGACGCCGACCTGGGGCGCCCGCGGGCAGCCCACCCGACTAGGGTGAGGGCCGATGAACGATCAGGCGTCCACGAACGATCCCGGCGACCGCCACGATCCGACCGCTCCCACGGTCGGCGTCGGACCGCATGCGCTGCCCTGGCCCGAGGACCCGCGGCTGGACCCGGCGCTGCTGGCCGAGGGCGACCGCCGCAACGTGCTGGATCGCTACCGCTACTGGTCGGTGGAGGCGATCGTCGCCGACCTGGACGCCGATCGCGCCGGGCTGCACATCGCCATCCAGAACTGGGAGCACGACTTCAACATCGGCTCGGTGGTGCGCACCGCCAACGCCTTCAACGTGGCCGGTGTGCACATCCTGGGGCGCCGACGCTGGAACCGCCGGGGAGCGATGGTCACCGACCGCTACCTTCACGTCTTCCACCATCCCACCGCGGAGGCTTTTGCCGCCTGGCTGGCGGCCCATGGCGTCACCGCGGTCGGCGTGGACAACCTGCCGGGAGCGCTGCCGCTCGAGACGGCGTCCCTGCCGCGCGAGTGCTGCTTGGTCTTCGGCTCCGAAGGGCCGGGCCTCACCGACGAGGTGCTCGCCCTGTGCAGCGGTCTGGTCGCGATCACGCAATACGGCTCGACCCGCTCGCTCAACGCGGGCGCGGCCGCGGCGATCGCGATGTACCAGTGGTCGGTGCAGCATCGCGGCTGAGGTCGCCCGGTAAGCTCACGCCCATGGATGTGCTGAGCTACCCGGTGCTGGTCAACCCCGCACCCGCCGTGGACCGGTGGCGCATCCAGCGACGCCGCGTCGTCGCGCGCAGCATCTCCATGGGGATCTCCGTGCTCATCTGGGCGGTCATCTGGTGGTTCAACCGGGAGAACCTGTGGGCGGGCTTTTGGTGGTTCCTCGGCATCAGCTTGGGCATCTCGGGTGGGCTGCTGGTGTGGAGCATCGTGCGCATGGTGCTGGCGCGGCGCAGCGTCAACGCGCTGCACGAGGGGCTCGCCCTGGGGCTCGGCCGCGACGGCATCTTCCTGGAAGGACCGGTGCCCTGGTCCGCGATCCGCGCTTTCCTGGTCAAGCCCGCCGGGATGGGGCCGAGCGCAACGCTGGTGGTGGTCTCCAAGGCTGGCACCTGGCGCACCGTCCCGCTGCAGTTGCTGGACCAGACCCCGGCGGCCGTCGACAACGCCGTTCGCGCCTTGTCGGGCAATCGTCTGGGCATCGACCTGGCCCCCATCGATCGCGGCATCAGCGTCGAGCGGCAACTGCGGCTCGTCGTCTCCTGAGCGGTCCCGTCTCGCGGGGCGAGTAGCCGACCGCCCGTGCTGCGCCGGACCACCAGATGCGACACAATAGAAGACGCACACGAAGTCTTCTGTGAGGAGAAAAGATGCCGATCGCAACGCCAGAGGTCTATGCCGAGATGATCGACCGGGCGAAGTCGCAGGGCTTCGCCTACCCGGCCATCAACGTGACCTCGTCCCAGACCCTGAACGCGGCCCTCAAGGGCTTCGCCGACGCCGGCAGTGACGGCATCATCCAGGTGTCGACCGGTGGCGCGGAGTATGCGTCGGGCCAGGCTGTCAAGAACATGGTGACCGGCGCGGTGGCGCTGGCGGAGTTCGCCCATGTCGTGGCCGCGAAGTACCCCGTCAACATCGCCATCCACACCGACCACTGCCCCAAGGACAAGCTGGACACCTACGTCCGTCCCCTCCTGGAGGTCTCCGCCGAGCGCGTCAAGGCCGGCCAGAACCCCCTGTTCCAGTCCCACATGTGGGACGGCTCGGCCGTGCCGCTGGCCGAGAACCTCGCCATCGCCGAGGAACTGCTGGCCAAGACGTCCGCCAACAAGCAGATCCTCGAGATCGAGGTCGGCGTCGTCGGTGGCGAAGAGGACGGCGTCGCCAACGAGATCAACGAGAAGCTGTACTCCACCATCGAAGACGGCCTGGCCACCGCCGCCGCCCTGGGGCTGGGGGAGAAGGGCCGCTACATCACGGCGCTCACCTTCGGCAACGTCCCCGGCGTCTACAAGCCGGGCGCCGTCAAGCTGCGCCCCGCCGTCCTGCAGGAGATTCAGGACGCCGTCGCCGCGAAGTACGGCCATGAGCGTCCCTTCGACCTGGTCTTCCACGGCGGGTCGGGCTCCTCCGCGGAGGAGATCGCCGAGGCCGTCTCCTACGGCGTCATCAAGATGAACGTCGACACCGACACCCAGTACGCGTTCACGCGTCCGGTGGCCGGCTGGATGCTCGCCAACTACGACGGCGTCCTGAAGATCGACGGCGAGGTCGGCAACAAGAAGAAGTACGACCCGCGCGCCTGGGGCAAGGAGGCCGAGGGCAACATGGCGGCCCGCATCGTCGAGGCCTGCCAGAACCTGGGGTCGGTCGGCACGCACGCCTGATCCCATCGAGTTCCGGGCGCTGGCCTGGAGTTCAGTCGCCGAGAGGGGTGACGTCCGCCGTGAGCGGGCGTCACCCCTCTCGGGTATCAGGGACGCCTGGCTCCGGCGCGCGGGGCCTCGGTTCCTGGGCCGGATGGCGCGGTGAGGGGGTGCCGCCGCGCCGACGTCAACTCAAGTTGACACAAGCCGGGCTGTCAACCTAAGTTGCTGGCATGGAACCGAGTGATCTGGCGAACGTCGCCGCCGACACGACCGACCCGCTCGCCGGGCTACGGGCGGTCGCCTCGCTGCGCACCGTCGCGGACATGCTCGAATACCGGCAGGTCGAGACGGCTGTCGGCAACGGTCACACCTGGACCGAGATCGCCGCTGCGCTCGGCGTCACCCGCCAGGCCGTCCACAAGAAGTACGCCAAACGACTCTCCCCCAGGAGCCCCCGATGAAGCTGACCCTGACCCACGCCTGGCTCAATGCGGCCGCCCTCGAAGCCGGCCGTGTCGGCGCCGCAACCATCGACCTCGACCACCTCTACCTGGGCCTGCTCGGGGTGGGGGGAGCGGCGGCTCGCCTGCTCGGACGGCACGGCGTCAGCCTCACCTCCGCGCGGGCCCGCGTCCGCGACCTCCTGGCGGCCGACCTGGCCGGGCTCGGCGTGGGTGAGGCGGCCACGCTGCTGCCCGAACCGCTCACCCAGCCCGCCGACCGCTTCCCGGTCGACCTCAGCGACCGGGCCCGCCCTCTCGTCGCGGCCTCCGGGAAGTCCCCGGACACGTTCGCGCTGTTGCTCCTCCTGCTCCAGGAGCCCTCCGGCGTCGTCCGGCGGCTCGTCCACGCCGACGGAATCCTGCCCCAGGACCTCGCAGCACCCCTGAAGGAAGGCTCCGACGAGCCCTACGCCACCGACAAGGCGACCCTGTTGCCCGGCGTCCTGCCGCGACCGGCCTTCGCACGGTCGGTGACCCACTTCGTCGCCGCGTCCCCCGACCACGTCCTCGCCGTGCTCGGCGACCCGGCAGTGCTCCCGCTCGTCGGACCGGGCGACGACCCGGATCAGGACCCCACCACGGCCGACGGGATCGTCCTGTCCAGCCGGGGCGGACGCCGCAGCATGCGGGTGCGTGCCGCCCTGCGTCCTGACGCCGACGGCTCCGGGCTCACGTGGGTGTGGGAACTCCTCGACACGGCCTGGAGCGGCCAGAACCTCACCTACCACCAGTTCGTGGCCAACCCGGCACCCGGTGGAACCGACCTGACGCACACGCTCGGCTACCGGACCTTCGGGACGGTGGGGCGACTGATGGAACCCTTCACCCGGCGTCTGGCAGGCGGTGCGGGGCTGATGCACCAGCGCTACGCGCTCGCCGCCCACATCGCCGAGACCGACGCCTGACCGGCCCCCACGCACACGAAACGCCCGCGGCGTCCACCGGGAGAGGCGGACGCCGCGGGCGTCACTGTCAGCGACGGGCGCCGGCAGGGCTCAGCGGAGCTGCGTGATGGTGCGATGGTCCATGTCGTCGAAATCCTGGTTCTCACCGGCCATCGCCCACACGAACGAGTAGGCGCGCGTGCCCACGCCCGAGTGGATCGACCAGCTCGGCGAGATGACGGCCTGCTCGTCGGCGACGATCAGGTGACGGGTCTCCTCGGGCTGCCCCATCAGGTGCACCACGCGCGCGTCGTCGGCCACATGGAAGTACAAGTAGGCCTCCATCCGGCGATCGTGCGTGTGGGCCGGCATGGTGTTCCACATGCTGCCCTCGGCCAGTTCGGTGACGCCCATCGAGATCTGAGCCGACGCGATCCCGTCGGGGTGGATGTACCGGTTCAGCGTCCGCACGTTCGAGGTGGCCGCCTCCCCCAGGTGGCGCTGGTCGCCCTCGCCCGGCTGCACGAGGACCGTCGGGTACGAGGTGTGGGCGGGAGCCGAGAACAGGTAGAACCGGCCCGGGGCGGCGAACGTGATCTCCCCGGCGCCGCGGCCCACGTACAGGCATCCCTTGGCCTGGATGGTGTAGTCGGTGCCGTCCACCGTGACGATGGCGTCCTGCCCGACGTTGACGATCCCGAGCTCACGCCGGTCGCAGAAGCTCTGCGCCCGCAGCTCGGCGGGGACCGGGAGCGGCAGCGGGGAGTCGACCGGAACCGCGCCTCCGATGATCACCCGATCCTGGTGGCTGTAGACCAGCGTCACCGCGCCGGTCTGGAACAGGTCCTCGATCAGGAACCGTTCACGCAGTTCGCTGGTGTCCATCCCCTGAACGTGCTCGGGAGCGCACGCGTAGCGGTTCTGCATCGGAGTTGTCCTTCCTGTCACTGATGGTCGTCGATGTAGCGCTGCATGACGGCGATGTCGAGATCGCCCAGGCCCGCAGCGTTGAGGCCCTCGTACTGGCCGCGCAGGAACTCCGTCAACGGCATCGCCGTCTCCGAGGCGTGCGCCGCCTCGAGGGCGAACCGCAGGTCTTTGGCCATGAACTTCGCCGGGCCTGACACCGTATAGTCCGCCGAGGTCAGCTTGTCCCGCTTCTGCTCCAGGACCCGCGAGGAGGCGAGGCCGCGATCCAGCACGTCGAACAGGATCGCCAGGTCGATGCCGGCGTCCCGGGCCAGCAGGGAGGCCTCCGCCAGGGCGGCGACCTCGGCTCCGACGATGAGCTGGTTGCAGGCTTTGGCGACCGCACCGGCACCGAGCGGCCCCAGGTGAGTGGGAGAGCCACAGGCACTGAGGACGTCCCAGGCGTCCGCCACATCGGCGTCCGGACCGCCGACCATGATTGACAAGGTGCCATCGATCGCCTTGGCCTCCCCGCCGCTCACCGGGGCGTCGATGACGCGCACCCTGCCGTCGGTCTCCTGCGCGGCGCGCTCGGCAAACGCGCGCACTCCCGCCGGGGAGACGGTCGAGGACACCACCAGCACGACCGGGCCCGCAACGCCCGCCCACAGACCGTCGGGTCCAGCGGTGAGCGCCTCGAGGTGAGGCAGGTCGGGCAGCATCGCGACGATGACGTCGCTGGCCGCAGCGAGGGCGGCGGGAGTGTCGGCGACGGTGATGCCGTCACCGGCCAGGGCGGCCGCCGCCTCGCGGCGGCGCGCCCAGACCGTGGTGGGGTGCCCGGCCCGGCTGATGTGGGACGCCATCGGCGCCCCCATCAGTCCGGGGCCGAGCAGCCCGACGCGAGGTGGCGTGCTCACGCGTCCTGCGCTCCCCACACCTCGACGAGGACCTTGCCGGAGTTCTGCGAGTCCTTGGCGACGTCGAACGCGCGGACGGCGTCGTCGGCCGGCACCACATGCGTGATGACGGCGTCGGCCTCGGGATGCTCGGCCAGCAGGGTCACGGCCTCGTCGATCTCGTTGTCGAACCGGAAGCAGCCCACCCAGGAGATCTCCTTCGACACCAGCGAACTGAGGTCCAGCGAGATCGGCCTGGCTGGCAGGATGCCGACCTGGGTGAGGATGCCGCGGGGACGCAGCGACGCCAGGCAGGCGGCGACCGACGGGGCGGCTGAACTGCACTCGAAGGCCACCTCGAACTCGGCCGCCGGCAGCGGCGACTCGCCGGCCCGGTACCACTCCGTGAACCCGAGCTTGCCCGCGCGCTCCAGCGGACCGGTCAGCACGTCGGAGACGGCCACCGAGGCGGCGCCCCGGGCGCGAGCCGCGAAAGCCACCAACAGCCCGATCGGCCCGGCGCCCGAGACGACCACCTTGCGGCCGGTGAGGTCACCGGCCATGGTGCAGGCGTGCAGCGCGACCGCGAGCGGCTCGGCCAGGGCGGCACGCTTCAGGTCGAGTCCCTCGGGGAGGACGCGGATCATGTCCTTGCCCACCACGAGCGTCTCCGCCAGTGCTCCCTGGGTGTGCGGCCAGGTGGACGCGCTGCCCAGATAGGAGCCGCCAGGACGGAGGTGCCGTTGGTCCTCCATGCCGGGCAGGTCGGGACCGAAGGTGGCCGGATGCACCGTCACCGGGGTGCCGGGCGCGAACTCGCCGCTGGGGTCGAGATCGACCACCGCGGAGAGCTCGTGGCCGGGAGCCAGCGGCTCCCGCACCACGAAGGCGCCGTTGGCCCCGTTGAAGTAGTAGTGCAGGTCCGAGCCGCAAATCCCCACGTAGCGGACGCGGAGGCGTACCTGGCCTTCGGCGGGTTCCGGGGTCGCGACGTCTTCGACGGCCGCGTCCTCGGCTCCCTTGATCACGAATTGCTTCACAACATCTCCTTTATCTGATGAGCCCGGCCTGCCGTGGTAGCCACAGCGAGAGTTCGGGCACGAACTGGATGATGAGCAGCATCACGATGAGGGCGATGAAGAAGGGCATGAGCGGCTTGATGACGTTCTCGACCTTCTGTCCCGCGACTCTGGCGCCCACGAAGAGCACGGGTGCTGACGGTGGTGAGATCACCGCGATGCCCATGTTGAAGACCATCATCATGCCGAAGTGCACCGGGTGGATGTCGTAGTACTGGACGGCGATCGGCAGGAAGATCGGCGTGAAGATCAAGACGGCCGGGGTGGCGTCCAGCGGGATGCCGATGATCAGCAGCATCACCATCATGATGAGCAGGAACACGACCTTGGAGTCGGTCACCGACACCAGCCATTCGCCCAGCAGCTTCGGGATGCGCGAGTAGGTCATCACGTAGCTCATGATCGAGCTGAGCGCGATCAGGAAGATGACGACCGAGGACGTGCGGGTGGCGTCCAGCAGGATCTTCGGCACGTCCTTCATGCCGACGTTGCGGTAGGCCAGCGACAGGATGAAGGCGTACAGCACGGCGATGACCGCACCCTCGGTGGGGGTGAAGAAGCCGATGATGATGCCGCCGATGACGATGATGATCAGGCCCAGGCTGGGCAGCGCACGCCAGATCGCGATGAGGGCTTCCTTGGGGGTCGCCCAGCGGTTGCCGCGCAGCTTCGGGTTCTTGCGGGTGTACCACCACACGATGACGCCACAGGTGAAGGCCCACAGCAGGCCGGGGATGTAGCCGGCCAGGAACAGGGCGCCGACGGACGCCTGGGAGACCAGGGCGTAGACGATCGTCGTGTTCGAGGGCGGGATCAGCATGCCGGAGGGGGCGGACGCGACGTTGGCCGCGGCCGCGAACCGCATGTCGTAGCCCTCCTTGCGCTGGGCCGGCGCCATGATCGAGCCGACCGCGGAGGCGCCGGCGAGGGCGGAACCGGAGATGGCGCCGAACAAGGTGTTGGCGATGATGTTGGTCTGGGCGAGGGCACCGGGCATCTTGCCGGTGAGCGCGCGGGCCAAATCGATCAGACGTTGGGCGATGCCGCCCTTGTTCATGATGGTGCCCGCCAGCACGAAGAACGGGATGGCGAGCAGCGGAAAGGAGTCGATACCGCCGTAGATCTTCTGTGCGGCGGTGACGAGGCCCTTGTCGGCGCCGATCAGGACGACGAGCGCGACGGCGGACGGCAGGCCGATGGACACCGAGACGGAGACGCCCAGGGACATCAGCACGAACATGCCGAGGATCAAGATGAGACCAACGATGAGTGCAGCGTTCATCAGATCGACTCCTCCTGCAGGTCGGAGAGATCCATCTCATTGGGGTCCACGACGGTGGGCGCAGGCTTGACGATGGTTTGGATGATGTGGAGCACCGAGTAGACGGCGATCAGGCCGCCGGCGATCGGCAGTGCCAGGTAGATCACGCCCTGGGAGACGGGCAGCAACTGGACGATGTCGTCCATGGTCGCGGCCGCGAGGCGTCCGCCACCGATACACATGACCCAGATGGCGAAGAACGCGACGATGGAGTGAGCGAGGATCTGCATCGCCTTCACGCCGCCACCGGGCAGCTTGTTGACGAGGAAGTCGATGGCGACGTCGTCCTTTTCGCCGATCACGTAGGCGGCGCCGATGAGGCCCTGCCAGATGAAGACGATGCGGGCGAGGACCTCGGTCCACTCCTGGTTGGGCAGCGGGAGGACCTGGCGCACGAAGACCTGCCAGGTGACGAGCAGGACCAAGACGATGAACAAGATGATGCAGAACCAGCGCAGGAAGACGTCCAACCCGCGCTTGAACGCTTCAAGGGCGTTGAGCATGGGGTTCCTTTCTTTGAGGGAGGTCAGCGATGCCGGCCGGTCGCCGAAGCGCTCGGCCGGCATCGCGGGGACCGTCGGCCTACGATTCGGCGTTGGCCTTCTGGACGGCGTCGTACAGCGCCTGGCGCACCGGGTTGTTGATCGACGACTTGACCAGGTCGGCCGTGGCGGCCTTGAAGGCGGCGGTGTCGACGTCATCGTTGAAGACGGCGCCGGTCGCCTCGGAAGCCTTCTTGGACTCGGCGGCGAACTCGAGGAAGCCGGTGTTGGCGGACTCGACCGTCGCGGGGATCAGGTCGAGCAGGGCCTTGCGGTCAGCCTCGGGCATGCCTTCGAGCACCGTGGAGCTCATGATCAGGTAGTCGGGGATCATCAGGTGCCGGGTGTAGGAGTAGTACTTCGCGACCTCGTCGTGCTTGAGGGAGTTGTACACCGTCTCGTTGTTCTCGGCACCGTCGAGGACGCCGCTCTGGAGAGCGGTGTAGACCTCGCCCTGGCCCATGGGGGAGGCGACGCCGCCCATGTCCTTGATCATCGCGACCTGGGAGTCGGACTGCTGGACGCGGATCTTCAGGTTCGCCATGTCGGCGGGGCTCTTGATCGGCTGCTTGGCGTTGTACACGTTCCGGATGCCGGCGTGCAGGGCGCCCAGGACGGTGATCTTCTTGGAGCCTTCGATGGAGGCCTTCAGGTCACCCATGACGGCATCGTCGGCGAAGACCTTGGCCTGCGCCTTCTGGCTGTCGAACACGTAGGGCAGGTTGAAGACGATGAAGTCCTGGTTGAAGGACTCCAGGACGGGGCCGCCGATGTACATCATGTCGACGGTGCCGTCGGAGACGTTCTGCACAACCTCGTTCTGCGAACCGAGGGTCTCGTTGGCGAAGACCTCGATGCTGTAGCGGCCGTCGGTGGCCTCTTCCAGCTTCTTGCCGAGTTCCTCGGCGGCCTTGAATTGCGGGTGCTGTTCGGTCTGGTTGAAGGCCAGGCGGAAGGTCGTCTTGGCGCCGTCGCCGGAACCACTACCCCCTCCGGCAATGCCGTTGCCACAAGCGGACAGGGTCAGCGCGGTGAATCCCGCGACGAGCGCCGCGGCGATCTTCTTGGCTTGCATTGGTCATCTCCTCATGCTTCGTTGCAATGTGCCCGTACCGGACGTAAGGGCTCCAGGAGGGTGCGCGGGCTAGGAGCTCCGCTGCACTCTCGGCTGGTCACTGGGGAGGACGGCGGCGCTGGCGTCGCGTCCTGAGTGGTCGGCCATCAGCGGGCCGTCGTCGAGGTCAGCTCGTGGTTGCGCCCGGGAGCGCCGAGCACCTCCGGGTTGACGATGTTGCGCGGGATGCGGCCCGCGGCCACGTCGGCGGCGTTCTCGACGGTGCGCCGCTTGAGTTCCCCGTAGCTCTCCTCGGAGTACCAGGCCATGTGGGGGGTGACCGTGAGCTGCGGAATGGCGAGCAGCGGGTCGTCCGCGGGCAGGGGCTCGGTTCCGGTGACGTCCAGGGCCGCGCCGCGGATCTGACCGGTGCGGAGCGCCTCGCCCAGGGCCGCGGTGTCGACGATCGGGCCACGGGCGGTGTTGACGAGGATGGCGTCGGGACGCATCGCCGCCAGCGCCTCGGCGTCGATGATGTGACGGGTGAGGTCGGTGAGCGGGGTGTGGATCGACAGCACCTGGCTGCGGCGCAGCAGCTCGTCGAGGCTGACGTGGGGGTAGCCGCGGAACTCCGATGCCTCCCCGGCGGCGATGTCGTGGCAGATCACCTGGTAGCCGAGCCCGGCAGCCTTGCGGGCGGTGGCGCTGCCGATGAGTCCGAGCCCGAGGATGCCGAAGACCCGGTCGCCGATGAGGTGCATCGGCCGGACGCCGGGGAAGTCGACCTTCCCTGCGCGCAGGCCACGGTCGAGCCGGGAGACTTCGCGGGCGGCGTTGAGGGCGAGCGCGATGGCGTGGTCGGAGACCGCCTCGGTGCCGTAGTCGGGGACGTTGCACACGGCGACCCCGCGGGCCGTGGCGGCGGGGATGTCGACCGAATCGACGCCGACCCCGTAGCGGGAGACGACTCGGACCTGGGGGAGGGCGTCCAGGATCTCAGCGGTGATGGTGGCGTACTGGACGACGAGGGCATCGGCTCCTGCGGCGTTCGCGATCAGGGAGGCCGGATCGGTCGCGTTCGCGATGATGAGTTCGTCGCCGGTGGCGGCGACGACCGCGCGCTCTTCGTCGAAAGCGTCGTGATCGCAGTCGGTGATGACGATGCGCATGGGAAACCCCGCCTCCTTGTGGGACCTGCCGGTGATGCGAACGTTGTCACAAAGGTCTAACCTTTTGCAAGAGGGGCTGCGCTCGTTGCCAGTTCGCAGCCAACGTCGGAAGATCACAGCCAAGGACGGAGGTGACCATGCCCGCACCCGTGGCCTACCAGCCAGTGCTGGAGGCGTTGGGGCTCTCGATAGCGACCGAAGATGTCGCGCCGGGGGCCATCATCCTCGTGGAGGAGGTGGAGGTCCGGTTCGGCGTTTCCCGTAGCGTCGCGCGCGAGGCGCTGCGCATCCTGGAGTCACTGGGCATGGTGGCCATCAAGCGCCGGGTCGGCTGCGTTGTCCAGCCTCGCCCCCGCTGGAGTGTGGCCGACCCCAAGGTGATCCACTGGCGGATCGCCGGTCCGGCCCGTGTCGAGGAACTCGATCAGCTGATGCAGCTGCGCGCAGGCGTCGAGCCGATCGCGGCCCGGCTCGCCGCCGGGACGTCACCGCATTCCGGTGCCGAACTGACCCGGCAGGCGGAGATCATGCGCGACCTGGCCGCAGCGTCCCTGGGTGACTCGGCGGAGTTCCTCGCCGCCGACGTCGCCTTCCATTGCGCGTTGCTGTCTGCGTCGGGCAACGACCACTTCGCGGCGCTGGGAGAGGTGGTGGCGGCGGTCCTCACCGAGCGGAACCGACTCGGCCTGCTGGAACCCAGGCCGGACCCTCGTGCCGTGCTGCTCCATCTGAGGATCGCGGGCGCCGTCACCGAGGGGCGCAGCGCCATCGCGGAGGCCAGTGCCCGAACCCTGGTCGACGTGGTCGCGGCGGAGGTCCTGCTCGACCGGGTCTCGGAAGCGGCCGGGGTCTGAACCCGTCCCGCGGCGTCAGGGCGGCGGCTGATCGTAGTCGTGTGCGGGCACCAGCGGGACGCGACGCATCGACAGCGCGAGCAGGAGCGCGACCGCGACCAGGCTGCCCGCCAAGCCGGCGACCGCGGCCCAGCCGCCGAGCGACCAGGCCGTGCCCGCGACCGCGCCGCACACCGATGAGCCCGCGTAGTAGAAGGTCAGGTACAGCGATCCGGCCAGGCCGGTGCCGCGCCCCTTGTTCGCCGCCCGCGCCGTCACCCAGCCGCTGGTCGTCCCATGCGCGGCGAAGAACCCGAAGGTGATGACGCCGACCCCGATCACCACGAACGTCAGGTCGGGCACCAGCGTGAGCGCCACCCCGGCGGCGAAGATCGTCAGGGCGGCGGGCACCACGCGCCGGAACCCGTACCGGGACGCCAGCCGCCCCGCCCACGGTGAACTGAAGGACCCGATCAGATAGGTCACGAACACCAGGGAGGCGGTCCCGACGGCAAGGTCGAACGGGGGAGCGGCCAGTCGGAAGGACAAGCCGTTGAAGGCCGCCACGAAGGCGCCCATCGCGCAGAACCCGATCGCGTAGAGCGTCAGCAGTCCCCGGTCGAACACCATCCGGCGCGCGTTGTCGAGCAGGTCGCCATGCCGCAGGGGAGTGGGGGGGAAGCGGCGTGCGGACGGGAGCAGGACGCCGAGCCCGATGGCGATCACCACCGACATCACGCCGATACCTCCCAGGGCGACCCGCCAGCCGAAGTCCTGGGCGAGCAGGCCGGTGATCAGGCGTCCCGACATCCCGCCGATGGCGGTGCCGCCGATGTAGAGGCCCGTGGCGGAGGTGGCCCAGTCGGGATGGATCTCCTCACGGAGGTAGGCGGTGGCCACCGCGGGCAGCCCGGCCACCGCGAAGCCGAGGGCGGCCCGCAATGTCAGCAGCAGCCACCACGACGGTGCGAACGCGGAAGCGACCGCGATCAGCGCGGCGATCAGCAGTGTGATCCGCATGAGCGCCAGCCGCCCGACCGCGTCCGACAACGGCCCGAACACCAGCAGCGCCACTCCCATCGCCATCGTCGTGACCGACAACGACAGCGTCGAGGCCGCGGGGGTGATATCGAACGCGTCCGCGAGCAGCGGCAGCAGGGGCTGAGTGCAGTACACCAGGGCGAAGGTCGCCAGCCCGGCCAGGAACAGGGCCAGCGTGATGCGGCGATAGGCGGGGTCCCCGGGGGCCCAGCCCGGTGGGAGAACGGGCGTGGTCACCGGGTCAGTCTCCCACCGGCTCCTGGCCGGTCACCTCCCGGACATCGTTTCGTCGTGTTGTGTCTGCGTCACCCCCGCGCTTGGCTTTAGGCTGACCGGCATGGCCGATGACGCGCGCACCCTGCTCCTGGCCGCCCCCGTCGGGCGGACGGAACTGCCGGCGGACCCGGCGCTCGCCGATCTGCTCGCCACCGACGATGACCGGTTCCTCGACGTCGTGGCGCGCCACCCCGACTCCTCGCTGGTGTGGGCCCTCCTGGCCGAGGCCTCGATGCGGGCCAGGACCCAGCAGGGGGACATCACCGCCTACGCGTTCGCGCGCACCGGCTACCACCGCGGCCTGGACGCGCTGCGTCGCGCCGGCTGGCGGGGCAAGGGGCCCATCCCGTGGGAACATGAGCCCAACCAAGGGTTCCTGCGGGCGCTGTGGGCGCTCGCCTGCGCCGCCCGCCGCCTCGGCGAACAGGCCGAGTACGAGCGCTGCGTCCTGTTCCTCCTGGAGGCCTCCGAGTCCGGCTATGTCGCCTTGGCGACATCGCGGCCCCTCGTGCTGTGACGCCGCGGCGCTGAGCCGCCCCGGGGACCACAGGGCGGCCCGGGCTCCGTTCCGCCTCATCTCGGTACACTCTGCGTGTAAGAGCCCGGATCGCACTTGCGCCGGGCTTTCCGTTTGTGCAGTGAGAGGCGATCATGCCAGGCATCGTGGTCATCGGAACGCAATGGGGCGACGAGGGAAAGGGCAAGGCCACCGACCAACTCGGTGACCGCGTCGACTACACCGTCCGGTACTCGGGCGGGAACAACGCGGGCCACACGCTGGTCGTCAACGGCGAGAAGTACGCCCTCCACCTGCTGCCCTCGGGCATTCTCAACCCGGGCGTCCCGGTCATCGGCAACGGCGTGGTGGTGGACCTCGGCGTGCTGTTCTCCGAGATCGACGCCCTGGAGGCCCGCGGCATCGACACCTCTCGGCTGGTCATCTCCGCCAACGCCCACATCATCGCGCCCTACCACAAGGTGCTCGACAAGGTCACCGAACGGTTCCTCGGCAAGCGGAAGATCGGCACCACGGGCCGCGGCGTCGGCCCGGCCTACGCCGACAAGATCAACCGCGTCGGCATCCGGATCCAGGACCTGCTCGACGAGGAACTGCTGCGCGACAAGGTCGAAGCGGCGCTGGCCGCGAAGAACCAGTCCCTGGTGAAGATCTACAACCAGCTCGCCATCGACCCCCGCGAGGTGGCCGACGAACTCCTCAGCTACGCCGACCGGGTCCGCCCGATGGTCCGCGACGTCGCCCGCGAGCTCAACGACGCCCTGGACGAGGGCAAGCTCGTCGTGTTCGAAGGCGCTCAGGCGCACCACCTCGACGTCGACCACGGCACCTACCCCTACGTCACCTCCTCCAACCCGATCGCGGCGGGCGCCTGCACCGGCTCCGGCGTCGGCCCGACGCGGCTGGACCGCATCGTCGGCATCGCCAAGGCCTACACCACCCGCGTGGGCGAAGGCCCGTTCCCGACCGAGCTGCTGGACGCCGACGGGGACCGGCTGCGCAACGCAGGCGGCGAGTTCGGCACCACCACCGGGCGGCCGCGTCGCTGCGGCTGGTTCGACCCGCTGGTCGTCGAGGCGGCGTGCACCTACAACGGCGTCACCGACGTGTTCTTGACCAAGCTCGACATCCTCACCGGCTGGGACAAGATCCCGGTCTGCATCGGCTACGACGTCAACGGCACCCGGGTGACCACCTACCCGGTGATCATGGACGACATCGTGGCGGCCACGCCGGTCTATGAGTACCTCGACGGCTGGAGCGAGGACATTTCCGAGGCCCGTAGCTTTGAGGAGCTTCCCCCCACCTGCCAGGCCTACGTCCGTCGGCTCGAAGAGCTCATCCGCTGCCGGATCTCCGGCATCGGCGTCGGCCCGGGACGCGAGCAGGTCGTCATGCTGCACGATCTCATCGACTGAGGGCGTCGCGACCCCCGCGCGAACCTGCGCGGAGGGCTAGCGTGGAGCCACATCCGTCACGAGACCCCGTGCCGCCGACGCGGCGGGCGGGCCCACGTGGGGACGCTCGCGTGTCCGCCCGGTGCGACCCGAGGGCGATCATCGATCCAGGAGTGTGCGCCATGTCGCTGAACGGCCCGTTGTTTGAGATTCGCTCGGGGGAGTACGCCGCGACGATCGCCTCCTCCGGCGCGACCCTGGTGGGGTTGCGGCATGCGGGCCGCCGGATCACCGCGTCCTTCGACGCCCGGGCCGCGGTCGGGGAGGGGTGGGAGGGCAGGGCGCTGGCACCCTGGCCCAACCGGATTCCCGAGGGCCGCTACTCTTTCGCGGGCGTCGACTATGAGGTGCCGATCAACGACCACGCGCACCAGGCGGCGCTGCACGGGCTCGCCGGGCACCAGGCGTGGGGTCTGGTGGAGGCGGCCGAAGACCGGGTGGCGCTGGCGCTGGACCTGCCGGGCAGCCCCGGCTACCCCTTCGATGTTTCTTTGTCGGCGTCCTACTCGCTGAGCAGGGACGGGTTGTCGGTGTCCCTGGCTGCGACGAATCTGGGGGTGGCGCCCGCCCCGGTCGCGCTGGGGTCCCACCCGTATCTCACCTGGGATGATGCGCCGCTCGACGAGTGCAGCGTCCAGGCCCCCGGCGTCACGGCGCTCCTCGTCGACGAACGCCTGGCTCCGATCCGGTTGGTGGACGTGGCGGAGGCCGACCTCGACTTCCGGACGCCGACCCCGTTCGCCGGGCGCAGGGTGGACACGGCCTTCCAGGCGCCCGACGGCGCCTGGGCCATCGAACTGCGGCACGCCGCGGGGGGCGTGGTGCTTCGCTCGGAGGCCCCGTGGCTGCAGCTCTTCTCGGCCGATCCCCTGGGGCGGCGCGCGCTGGCCGCCGAGCCCATGACGCACGGGCCCAACGCGTTCAACGGGCCGGACGCGGACGTCGCGCTGGCCGCGGGGGCCTCGCGGACGTTGCGGTACACGATCGCGGTCCTGTGAGGACGCCCGGCGTTGCTCTGGTCCCGTCCTCCCCGGAGGGGCCGCCCGTCGCCTGAATGCTGCCGTGGTCGTCGCGGCTCGGCGGGCGTCTCGCTAGGCTGACCCGGTGGCCCGTGAACTGAACGTCCTTGTCCTCGGCAACGGCGGGCGTGAGCACGCGCTCGCGCTCGCGCTGAGCCGCGATCCGTCCGTCGTCGCCCTGTATTGCGCACCCGGTAACCCGGGCACCGCCGCGGTCGCCACCAACCACGCGGTGGACGCCACCTCGGGCCCCGCTGTGGTCGCCTTGGCCCGCGAGTTGGGCGCCGACCTGGTCGTCATCGGCCCCGAGGCGCCCCTGGTCGCCGGGGTCGCGGACGCGTTGCGTGCCGCGGGCATCCCGGCGTTCGGGCCATCGGCGGAAGCCGCCGTCATCGAAGGGTCCAAGCAGTTCGCCAAAGACGTCATGGCGGCCGCGGGCGTCCCCACGGCGGCGTCGCGCTACTGCACCACCCTGGAGGAAGCCGTGGCCGCCCTGGACGAGTTCGGCGCCATCTACGTCGTGAAGCAGGACGGCCTGGCCGCCGGGAAAGGCGTCATCGTCACCGACGACCGGGACGCCGCCCTCGCACACGCCGCCGACGCCCTGCCGGTGGTGATCGAGGAGTACCTGGATGGCCCCGAGGTGAGCCTGTTCGCGATCACCGACGGGGTCACGGCGGTCCCGCTGCTGCCCGCCCAGGACTTCAAGCGCGTCGGCGACGGCGACACGGGCCCCAACACGGGCGGCATGGGCGCTTACACCCCGCTGCCGTGGGCTCCCGAGGGACTCACCGAAGCGATCATGACGCGCGTGGTGGAGCCGACCATCGCCGAGATGGCCCGCCGCGGCACCCCGTTCTCGGGCCTGCTGTACGCCGGGCTGGCGCTCACCTCGCGCGGGTTGCGGGTCGTGGAGTTCAACGCCCGCTTCGGCGACCCCGAAACCCAAGCCGTGTTGTCGCTGCTGGAATCCCCGCTCGGCGAGGTGCTGTACGCCGCCGCCACCGGCACCCTGGACGCGATCGAGCCGCCGCGCTGGCGTGAAGGATCGGCGGTCATCGTCGTGCTGGCGGCGGACGGCTATCCCGGCACCCCGCACACCGGCGGGACCATCGCGGGCCCCCTCCTGGACGGCGCCGACGGCCCCGTGCATCTCACGCATGCGGGCACGCGGCTGGACGGCGACACGCTGGTGTCGAGTGGGGGACGCGTCCTCGGCGCGGTCGCCCGCGGAGCCGACCTCAACGCGGCCCGCGCCGCCGCCTACGCGGCCATTGATGACCTCGACGCGCCCACCTTGTTCCACCGCACCGACATCGCCGCCCGGGCCGCGGCGGGGCAGATCCCCACGCCCTCCCTGTGAGCGGTGCCCGGCTGCGTCCTTGGCGGGCGTCCGACGCGGACGTCGTCTGGGGGACGATCCTCGCCGACGCGCAGGTGGCCCGTCAGTTCCCCGAACTGCAGGGACTGGATCAGGTCGCCGAGTATCTGCTCGCTCCTGGGCGGGACGACCGAGTGGGGTTCGCCATCGTGGACGCGCATGACGCCGTGGTCGGCGGGGTCGCGGCCCAGGTCAACCACCGGATGCGCAGCGCCTGGGTCTCCTACTGGCTGACCGCCCCCGCGAGGGGCTCCGGGCTGGCGACCCGCGCTCTCCTGGGGCTGTGTGCCTGGCTGGTCGCCCGTGGCACCCATCGGCTGGAACTGGGGCATCGGCTGAACAACCCCGCCTCGCAGCGGGTAGCAGAGCGGGCCGGCTTCGTGCGTGAGGGGGTACTGCGCGAGGAACTCGAGTATGACGGCTTCCGTTACGACACGGCGCTGATGAGCCGCTTGCCCAGCGACCCCGTGCCCGACACGGAACCGCTGCCGGGGCTGGACTGAAACCCCTCGTTGACCACCGCGCCCGCGCGCGACCGCCCGCAGGGGAAACCCGCGTGATCGCCGTCAGCGGGAAAGTGGAGGGCGTTCCCTCGTGAAGGCATCGTGGATGCCGACCGTTCCGCGCGGGACGGATTGGGTGAAGGGGAGTACCAGGAAGCATTCGGGTGGAAGGCCGGGGAAAGTAAGTCGGTCGTGGGGCGCGAATCCGAACCGGCCGTAGTAGGCGGCGTCTCCGACGAGAATGCAGCCTGCGGCCCCCGCCTCCCTCAGTTGCTGGAGGGACGCGGACATGAGTTGCGTGCCGATGCCCTCGCGTTGATGCGCAGGCGTGACGGAAATCGGCCCGAGGTGGTACCAGTCGGGCGTGCCATCCGAGACCGTGGCCGGAGAGATGGCGACGTGTCCGACGATCACGCGCTCTCGCTCCGCGACGAGTGAGACAGTCAGCGCCCCGGCGTCGCGCAGGTCATCAACGATGAACTGCTCCGTGTGTGCCGTGTGGGGTGCGTTCAGGAACGCAGCCTTCGTGAGCGCATGAATCGCGGCGGCATCGGTCGGTGACTCATGCCGGATCGTCTGATTCACTCTGGGCTCCCCGTGGGGGCGTCGCCGGTCAGTTCTGCTTTCCTCACCATGATTGATCCAACCTGCCAGGCTCGGATGCAGTCCGCAAGCCGCCTGGTGGGGAAGGACCCGCCTAGTAGACGACGACCTTCGCGCCGACTGGGGTGTTGTCGAAGAACCACTTCGCGTCGCTCATGCTGCCCACGTTGATGCAGCCGTGGCTGGACCCGGCGTAGCCGCGCTTGGCGAAGTCGCCGGAGTAGTGCACGTACATGTTCGGGTTGAACTTGATCGAGTACGGCATGGAGGACTCCCAGCGATCCGAGAACGCCTTCGCGTCCTTGGCGTACACGCTGTACTTGCCGCTGACGGTCGGGAAGATCCGCAGTTTGCCGTTGTCGTCCTTGGTCATGCCGCCGAAGCGGACGTTGATCGTCTTGACGGCCTGACCGTCGCGCATCAGCGTCAGGGTGCGGGCGCCCTTGCTGGCGCACAACACGACGCCAGAGGCCGAGCAGGCGGCGGGGGCGCCACCCTGGGCGGCCTTGCCGGAGGTGAGCGCGGCCCACGTTTCGGGGCCGATGATCGCGTTGTCGCTGATTCCGCGGGAGCGTTGGTAGTTCAGGACGGCGTTCGCGGTGGGCTGCCCGAACGTCCCGTTCGCGGAGGCGCTGAACAGGTCCACTGCGGCGAGTAGCTTTTGGGCCACTGTGACGCAGTCGCCCTTCGCGTTGAGCGCCAGGCTTGAACCCGTGCAGGCAGAGGCGTCCACCGAGGCCGGGGCGGCGCTCTTCGCGGCAGCCGACTTCGTCGCCGTGGGTGAGGCTGACGCTTTCGTGGCCTTCGCCGTGGGCGAAGTCTTGGCCGAGGACGGTGAAGGCTTCGGCGTGGCCGTGGTGGCGCTGGGCGTCGGGGACGCGGTGGGTGACGGCATCGGCTCGGGGAACTCCTCGGCCTCCACCTGCGGTGCCGCCAGCGGCGACGAGACGACAGCCGGTGCACTCGGCGCGACAGCAGCATCCGGTGGCTGGGTGGCGCACGCGGCAAAGAGCGGCACGAGGGCCACGAGAGCGACGGCACGACGGTGCGACATGGTTCTGCTCCTCGGACGGGGAAGTCCGCGCCAGCGTATCCCGGACAGCCGATTCCTCAGCAATCGTGATCGTTGTCGGGGGCGTCGGGGGCGTCGGGGGCGTCGGGGATGCGGTGGTGCTGTCGGGGCATTCGCGGAACTGCTTGCCAATCAGACTCGGGTGCTGGGCGTGAACCATCCCCAAGACACTGAGCGTCCGCAACCGACTGCCTTCGGGCGGGAGAAGCCAGAACACCCCAATCCTGGGACCGCAAGCGAGGTTCGGTTGAGGAACGTGAAGGGCCGTGGTCGAGTGCTGATCCGCGTGTCCCCACCCAGTCATCGGGTGGCGTCCTTTCGGGCCGACTTCCTGTCACCCACTCCAGACCCCACATTCTCAAAGAACCTCCCGCGCCAAACGGGATTCTCCGCACTTCAGGGAATTCCCCTGAACATGGCGAACCGGTCATGGGCAGGCCCTCTTAGTGTCTGAACATCACCAGACGTGGAGATGGTTAGGGAGAGTCTCACCTGGGGGATTATTCGAACTTCCATTTCTGCTAGCGTGTGCTTCCCGCGGTGCTGTTGCCGCTCGCCGATGCGTCGAGTATCCCCAGAAAGCCGTCACCAACTGGAGTGTTCGCTTGTCAGACGGGATCAGGGCGCGCATCGTAGGCAACGTCAATGAGGATGGCATGTGGTGGTGGCGTAACGGGGTCCGCCAGTCAAGGAACGCTCCGCACCCCAGTCGCTCGAAGTACTACGTCTTCCATGGCACTTTGAACCCCATGTGGAACGGCGACCTCATCACCTACCAGGACTACATCTCCTTCCGACACAACATCGGCCCGGGCGGTCGGGGATCGGTCTTGTTCGCTGGGCAGTACCGTGTCGGATGAGTCCCTTGTTGCCCGGCTGCTCGACCTAGCCCGAGAAATCCTGCGCGAGGTCGGGTCTCCGCCCCAGTGGCGCATCATCGGGGCCGAACAGCAGCACGAGATCGATCCTCTCAACGGCGACATCGTCCCCTTCACCATGCTGCTGCTGTCCCACGACGGTGAACCGGTCGGAACGCTGCCCACGCTGACCGGGGATGTGCCAGACGACCTGGCCCTGACCGCCTTCGTCGAGCAGGTCTACGACACGCTGGTCGAGGACTCCTGGGGAGAGGTCAACCGGCCCTGCCCCGGTCATCGACACCCGAGCTGGCCCACTGTCCGCGAGGGCGAGCTCTTCTGGCACTGCCCGACCGACCCGCATCGCTGGGATACGTGGAAGCCCGGCTATCGGGAGAACCATCCGTCATAGCTCGAGTGCTTCCAGGTGACGCGCAGGGGAAGCTCATGCTTTTCGGCCCTGTGGTGAGCCCAACGCCGTGGAACAGTGAACAGCGTGCCGGGATCACATCATGATGGCGCCAGAGACGACGAGGTGGCTGCCATATTGGAGGGCCCGCGGTAGATCGTTTTGCGTACGGACTGGCCTGGCCCGTGCTGCTGCCACCACAAGACTCGCAGCGCGTCGCTGGGGCCGGGTTTCTGCCCAGCCTTACGACGCCTGGCGACGGGGAAAGGGCGGCATGATCACATGGCGTTCATGGGTTCGTGCGTCCTTCCCTGGTTATCGGGTGGGTTCGGGTAGGCCCTTCGGCAGGGTGGTGCCACGACCTTGTTAGCGAGCTGGTTCTCCATGAGGTAGAGCGCGATCGACACCTGACTGGGATAGCCCGCCAGCAGCGTCGGCAAGGTCATGAAGTGGCGCTGGGGCGCGGCGATCAGGGGAAGATCAGCGGGCACGTCGATGCTGAACTTCACCTGCGGGGTGGTGCTGTGATCAACGACGTTGACTTCGACACGGGCGACATCGACGTCAGCCTCATTGCGGGAGTCACACAGCGGTTCCGCGGTGACCTGGAAGGTCTCGATCAGTCCCCACTGGGGCATCGACGGTGCGATGAGATCCGCGATTCCCTCATCAAGTGATATGGAGCAAAGAAAGCAACCGTGTGCAGATCTTGCTCCATGATGTGAGCGCCGCGTTGTTTCTGTCGGCTGGCGGGATCTCGCTCATCCGCCCCTCGTCTGGAGGCGGCCGGTGAGGGTCGCCAGCGCCACGAGGGCGATCAACCGAGCCTGGGAACATCCCGGACGAGTGGGAGATCGGTGCATGTCTTCACGGGTGGCTGGAGCGTCGACCAGCGCGGGGCGCGTGGGTGTATCGCTGAGGGCGGCATGGGAGAATGGCGGCGTTGCCGTCAGCCGCGCAAGGAGAACCGATGACCGTCCCCAACGTGCTCGCCAGCCGCTACGCGTCGCCCGCGATGCGGGAGCTGTGGAGCCCGCAAGCCAAGATCGTCGCCGAGCGGCGGCTGTGGCTGGCCGTGCTGGAGGCCCAGCGTGACCTTGGGGTGGACTTCGGCGGGGACGATCCGGACGCCGTGCTGGCCGACTACTACCGCGTCCTGGAGCAGGTCGACCTGGACTCCATCGCGGCTCGGGAACGCATCACCCGCCACGACGTGAAGGCCCGCATCGAGGAGTTCAACGCGCTCGCCGGTCACGAGCACGTCCACAAGGGGATGACCTCGCGCGACCTCACCGAGAACATTGAGCAGTACCAGGCGCTCAGTTCGCTGAAGCTGGTCCGCGAACGCATCGTGACCGTGCTGGTTTCTCTCGCTCGGCTCGCGGTGCAGTACCGCGACCAGCCCATCGCCGGG
>RRZU010792125.1_pt1 | contig 32927 bp, 27 predicted proteins | sample 2165561 | NCBI WGS metagenome assembly RRZU01 (sample SAMN10456909, study PRJNA506462) | wastewater metagenome | isolation source: wastewater sludge | place: USA: Moscow, Idaho | reverse complement strand
GGAAGTTCGAGGCGACGCTCCGCCACATCAGGCTTTGACCTTGCCAAGCACCAGCGAGGCATTGGTCCCGCCAAAGCCGAAGGAGTTCGACAGCGCAACGTCGATCTTGCGCTTCACCGCCTTGTTCGGCGCAAGGTCAAGCTTCGGCGCCACCGCGGGATTGTCCAGGTTGATCGTCGGCGGGCAGATCTGGTCGCGCAGCGCCAGGATGCAGAAGATCGCCTCGACCGCGCCGGCCGCGCCCAGCAGGTGCCCGATGCTCAACTTGGAAGAAGACATCACCACATTGCCCGCCGCATCGACCAAGAGACGCTCGACCGCGCCCAGCTCGATCACGTCAGCCATGGTCGAGGTGCCATGCGCATTGATATAATCCAGATCGCCGGGCGACAGGTTGGCGCGTGCCAGCGCCGCCGACATGCTGCGGAAACCGCCATCGCCGTCCTCGCTGGGGGCGGTGATGTGATAGGCGTCGCCCGACAGGCCATAGCCCAGCACCTCGGCATAGATCTTGGCGCCGCGCGCCTTGGCGTGCTCGTATTCCTCCAGCACGACGACGCCCGCGCCCTCGCCCATGACAAAGCCGTCGCGGTCCTGATCCCAGGGGCGGCTGGCGCCCTTGGGGTCGGCCTCGCGCTTGGTCGACAGCGCCTTGCAGGCGTTGAAGCCGGCAACGCCGATCTCGCCGATGGGGCTTTCGGTGCCGCCTGCGATCATCACATCCGCATCGCCCAGCATGATCAGCCGCGCCGCATCGCCGATGGCATGCGCGCCGGTCGAACAGGCGGTGACGACCGCGTGGTTCGGCCCCTTGAAGCCGAACCGGATCGAGACCTGACCCGAGACAAGGTTGATCAGCGCCCCGGGAATGAAGAAGGGCGAGACCCGCTTCGGCCCGCGTTCCTTGATCAGCACCGCCGTTTCCGCGATCGAGTTCAGCCCGCCGATTCCCGATCCGATCATCACGCCGGTGCGCTCGCGGTCTTCCTCGTTCTGGGGAACCCAGCCGGAATCGCGCACGGCCTGTTCGGCGGCGGCCATGCCGTAAAGGATGAAATCGTCGACCTTGCGCCGGTCCTTGGGCTCCATCCAGTCGTCGGGATTGAAGGTACCGTCGCTGCCGTCGCCAAAGGGGATCTCGCAGGCGTATTTCGTCACCACGTCCTTGGCGTCGAAACGTGTGATCGGCCCGGCCCCGGATTCCCCGGCCAGCAGCCTCGTCCAGGTCTCATCGACCCCCGAGGCCAGCGGCGTGACCATCCCCAGTCCGGTGACGACAACTCTGCGCATCCAAGGCTCCTTCGCAACGCATAATCGCAAGGTTTCTACACGTCCGCCGGCCCGCGCGCAACGCCAAGCGCCGGACCGGCGCGGCAGGCACGAATACCACAGCGCCGCGACAGACTGCCCCGGGGCGGAACTTTCGTGGCCCGCTCTCGTTGCATCCCCCGGGATTCGGCTTATTCTGCCGCCGGTCCCGAACGGACCCATGAAAGGACGACCGGATGACCACGCAGACGCAGGCCAGCGCTGAAGCCGCACTGGACGAAATCCAGACCGTAACAGCAGTTGTCCTGCCCGAGCCACCCGCCGCCGCCCCCACGCTGGCGCAGGCCAACCCCGCCGTGGCCGAGGAAATCCGCAAGCGCATCGCCGAGCTGGACATCCGCGACACCGGCTCGATCGTGCATTTCGGCGCCCGCGCGCAGAACGAATTGCAGGAAATCAGCCAGGCGATGCTGGCCGATGTCAAGAACAAGGACGTCGGCCCCGCCGGTGAATCCCTGCGCGAGATCGTGACCACGATCCGCGGCTTTTCGGTCAGCGAACTGGATGTGCGCCGCGAACGAAGCTGGTGGGAAAAGCTGCTGGGCCGCAGCGCGCCCTTTGCGAAATTCGTCGCCAGCTACGAACAGGTGCAATCCCAGATCGACCGCATCAGTTCCGATCTCGACAGCCACCAGCACCGGCTGCTGAAGGATATCAAGTCGCTGGACGTGCTTTATGAACGCACGCTGAACTTCTACGACGAGCTGGCGCTGTATATCGCCGCCGGCGAGGAAAAGCTGGCCCGGCTGGACCGTGACGACATTCCCGCCAAGGCCGCCGCCGTCGAGGCCGCGCCCGAAAACGACAAGGTCATGGCGGCGCAGGAACTGCGCGACCTGCGCTCGGCCCGCGACGATCTGGAACGCCGCGTGCACGACCTCAAGCTGACGCGGCAGGTCACGATGCAGTCGCTGCCCTCGATCCGGCTGGTGCAGGAAAACGACAAGTCGCTGGTGACCAAGATCAATTCGACGCTGGTCAACACCGTGCCGCTTTGGGAAACCCAGCTTGCGCAGGCCGTGACCATCCAGCGCAGCGCCGAGGCCGCGCGCGCCGTCAAGGAAGCCAACGACCTGACCAACGACCTGCTGACCGCCAACGCCAGGAACCTGCGGCAGGCCAATGCCCAGATCCGCACCCAGATCGAACGCGGCGTCTTCGATATCGAGGCCGTGCGCACTGCCAATGCCGAACTGATCTCGACCATCGAGGACAGCCTGCGCATCGCCGATGAGGGGCGCACCCGCCGCGCCGCCGCCGAAGAGGACCTCACCGCGATGGAGCGCGAGTTGCGCAAGACGCTGGCCTCGGCCAGCGCCCGCCCTGAAAGCCCCGCCGCCACAGGGCGACCCGCCGCCCCCTGACCCTCCCCGCCCCTCTGCCCTGACACCCACAGCCATGACCCCAGCGCCGTGACCTTTCGCATTGACCATTCCCGGCCGCATTTCGGCCTGCCCCTTGCCCTTGTGACGCTGGCGCTGCTTGGCGCCTGCGCCCCCAGTCCCCAGCCGCCGACGCCCCCCGCCATCGCGCCCACGGCGCCGCCGGAAAAGCCGGCGCTGCCCGGCGTCGATCAGGCCGCGCTGCGCCGCGACCGCGCCGAGGATGCCCGCGCCGCCAATGCCCGCGCCCAGGCCGCCGCCGCCACGCCGGCCAGCGCGGGGATGCGCCAGTATCTGACCTCGACCGAGGAAACGCTGATCGCGCGCGGCCACCTGCGCACCGATCCGGGCACCGAGATCGCCCTGACGCCCGAGCGCCTGACCGAGGACTTCGTCCAGATCGCGCTGCATGACGAATATGTGCGCCACGGCGATACGCTGGTCCAGCACGAGGTGACCGCCCCCCTGCGCCGCTGGCAGCAGCCGGTCAGGATGCAGATGTATTTCGGCGATTCCGTTCCGCCCGCCCAGCGCAGCCGCGACCGCGCCGACGTGGCGGGCTTTGCCGCGCGGCTGCAAAGGGTCAGCGGCCATCCCGTCGCGCTGGGGGGCGCTCAGGGCAATTTCGTCGTTCTGGTCGTGAACGAGGACGAACGCCGCGCCATCGGCCCGCGCCTGCAATCCATGGTGCCCGGCATCCCGCCCTCGGACGTGGCGGCGCTGAGCGAGCTTTCGCCGCAGAATTTCTGCACGGTCTTCGCCTATTCGCAGGGCAATTCGCCGGTCTATGCGCAGGCGGTGGCGCTGATCCGCGCCGAACTGCCGCCGCGCCTGCGCCGCTCTTGCGTGCATGAGGAGCTGACGCAGGGCATGGGGCTGGCCAATGACAGCCCGCGCGCCCGCCCCTCGATCTTCAACGACGACGAGGAATTCGCCTATCTGACGCGGCATGACGAATTGCTGCTGAAGATCCTTTACGACCCGCGCCTGCGCCCCGGCATGACCGAGGCCGAGGCCCGCCCCGTCGTCATGCAGATCGCCACCGAACTGCTGGGGACCGAGGTTTGAAAGCCGCTGCCGCACCGCCACGGCAACCGGCGCGGCGTCACCGCGCCGCGCGGCTTTCCGACTTCACCGGCGATCGCAAAGGTGAATGGATCGCCCCGCCGCCTTGCGCTAACGTCTGACCCGAACACCCCCGCGCCCTTCCCGATACGAGGCAACCCATGTCCCTGTTCAACATCCTTGGCGGCGAGTTCATCGAGATCATCGAATGGACCGACGACTCGCGCGATACCATGGTCTATCGCTTCCCGACCGTGGGCAACGCCATCAAATACGGCGCCAAGCTGACCGTGCGCGAGGGGCAGGCCGCCGTCTTCATCCATGAGGGCCAGCTTGCCGATGTCTTCGGCCCCGGCCTCTACATGCTGGAAACCAACAACCTGCCGATCCTGACCCGGCTTCAGCACTGGGACCACGGCTTCAAAAGCCCGTTCAAGTCGGAAATCTATTTCGTCAACACGACGCGCTTCAACGACCTGAAATGGGGCACCAAGAACCCGGTGATCGCGCGCGACCCGGAATTCGGCCCGGTGCGGCTGCGCGCCTTCGGCACCTATTCCATGCGCGTGACCGACCCCGGCAAGTTCATGCAGGAAATCGTCGGCACCGACGGCGAATTTACCGCCGACGAGATCAGCTTCCAGCTTCGCAACATCATCGTGCAGGAATTTTCGCGCATGATCGCGGCCTCGGGGATCCCGGTCCTCGACATGGCGGCGAATACCCAGCAATTCGGCCAGCTCGTCGCCAAGGCGATCAGCCCCACGGTCGCCTCCTATGGTCTGACCATCCCGGAATTCTATATCGAGAACATCAGCCTGCCCGACGAGGTGGAAAAGATGCTCGACAAGCGCACCTCCATGGGCATCGTCGGCGACCTGAACCGCTTCGGCCAATATGCCGCGTCCGAGGCGATGCTGAACGCCTCGAACCAGCCGGGCGGCATGGGCGCGGGCCTTGGCGCGGGCCTTGGTGCCGGAATGGGCATGGCCATGGGCGGGATGCAGCGCGGCCCATGGGGCAGCGCGCCCCAGCAGGCCGCCCCCCAGCCGGCGCCGCAGACCCCGCCGCCGCTGAACCCCGAAACCGTCTGGCACATCGCCGTGGATGGCCAGGCCGAGGGTCCCTATGGCCGCGCCAAACTCGGCCGCCTTGCCAACGAGGGCAAGTTCACCCGCGAAACGCTGGTCTGGACGCCGGGTCAGGACGGCTGGAAACCCGCGGACGAGGTCAACGAACTGGCGCAGCTTTTCACCATCGCGCCACCGCCTCCGCCGCCGCCGGTGCCGAAACAGGGTTAAGGCGCGGGGAATGCCCACGCCTCCGTCCGAATTCCGCTATCCCTGCGACAATTGCGGCGCCAGCCTTGAATTCTCGCCGGGCCAGCAAAGCCTTGCCTGCCCCTATTGCGGGCATGAACAGAAGATCGGCCCCGGCCCTGCCCGCGCCCCCGCGCGGCAGGCGCAGAACGGGCCATGGGGCGACAGCGCCATCCTGCTTGACCCCGCGACGGGGCGGGCGCTGCAATGGGATGCGGGCCACAAATCCCCCAGCCTGCACGAAATCCCGCTGGCCGAGGGGCTGCGCCTCGACCAGAACAGCGACCTGACCGAAACCGTCCGCACGCTGTCTTGCCCGAATTGCGGCGCCAAGGTGGAGCTGACCAGCGACCGCCACGCCACGGCCTGCCCGTTCTGCGCCACGCCCGTGGTCACCGATAGCGGCACCACGCGCTTTCTGAAGCCGCAGGGCGTGCTGCCCTTCGTCATCACCGAGGCGCAGGCGAAATCCGCGCTTGAGGACTGGCTCCGGGGCCTGTGGTTCGCACCCTCGGGCCTGACCGCCTATGCCCGCCGCGGCAAGCAGATGAGCGGGGTCTATTCCCCTTTCTGGACCTTCGACGCCGACACGACCTCGCGCTATAGCGGCGCCCGCGGCGATTGGTATTACGAAACCGTCTGGGTCACGCGCCAGGTCAATGGCCGCCAGCAACAGGTCGCCGAACAGGTGCGGCGCACGCGCTGGACCAATGTCTCGGGACAGGTCTCGCGGGATTTCGACGACGTGCTGGTGCTTGCCGCCGGATCGCTGCCGCGCCGCATCACCGATGCGCTGACGCCGTGGGACCTGTCGCATCTGGTCGCCTATCAGCCCGAATACCTCGCGGGCTTTCTGGCCGAAGGCTACACCATCCCCCTTGGCGCCGGCCATGACATCGCGCGGCAGGAAATGGCCGGGGTCATCGCCATGGACGTGCGCCGCGACATCGGCGGCAACGAACAGCAGATCGGCAGCATCCAGACCCGCTACGCCGACGAGACCTTCAAGCATATCCTGCTGCCGGTCTGGACCGCCGCCTATCGCTATAACGGCAAAAGCTATCGCTTCGTGGTCAACGGCCAGTCGGGCCGCGTGCAGGGCGAACGGCCATGGTCGGTCTGGAAGATCGCTTTCGCCATCCTCGCCGCGCTGGCCCTGATCGCCGCACTGGTCGCGCTGAACCAGAAGGGCGGCTATGTCCGCATCGGGCAGGTAGAACAGGTCATTCCCGATCTTTCCACGACTCGAAGTTACCGCTATCACCAAGATATTGACGGTCGCTTGGCCGATCCGGCGTATACGGGGGACGAGGTGCGCACATGATCCTTAGTGCAGGTGAATCGCTGATCGACATGGTGCCCGAGGGGGCAAGCTACCGCCCGCTGCCCGGCGGCGCGGTCTATAACACCGCCATCGCGCTGGGGCGGATGGGGGCGGCCTCGGGCTATCTCTGGCCGATCTCGCGCGATGCCTTCGGGCAGATGCTGCTGGGTCCGCTGGCACAGGCGAATGTCGACACCTCGCTTTGCCCGCGCAGCGACCGGCTGACGACGCTGGCCTTCGTCACCCTGACCGGGGGCGAGGCGCGCTATTCCTTCTATGACGAAGGCTCGGCCGGGCGGATGCTGACGCCCGAGGACCTGCCCGAAATCCCCGACAGCGTGACCGCGCTGTTCATCGGCGGCATCAGCCTGGTCCCCGACCCCTGCGGCGCCGCGATCGAGGCGCTGGTCGAACGCGTCCGCCACCGCATCCCGGTGATGATCGACCCGAATATCCGGCCCTTCTTCATCGCCGACGCCGCAGCCTATCGCGCCCGGCTCGACCGGCTTTTCGCCATGGCCGACCTCGTGAAGCTCTCGGGCGACGACCTCGAATGGCTCATGCCCGACCTCAGCCATGAAAAGGCCGCGGCCAGCATCCTGACCCGCGGCCCGCGCGTGGTCTTCCAGACCGGCGGCTCGGCCGGCGCGCGCGCGCATTGGGCGGGCGACATCATCAGCGCCAGCGCCGTCCGGGTCGAGGTCGCCGACACCATCGGCGCCGGCGACACCTTCAACGCCGGCGTGCTGGCGGCGCTCGATCAGGCCGGCGTTCTCAGCCGCGACGGCCTCGACCGCCTCACGCCCGAGGCTATCGCGGCGGCGCTCTCGCTCGGCACCCGCGCGGCGGCAATCACCGTCTCGCGCCCCGGCGCCAACCCGCCCTGGGCGCACGAACTGGCGGCCCTGCCCGCCTGACCCGGAAAAGACAGGGCCGCCCCCGAAACGGGACGGCCCTCTTTTCTTCTTCATCCAAATATCCAGACGCAGCGCCGCCACATGCGCCACCGCGCAGGCTTCAGCGCGACGCTACAACGCCTCGAACTGCGCCCTTTGCCGCTCGGTCCAGCGCAGCCGCAAATGCACGCCATTCTCGGCCGTGTCCTCGGCCAGAACGACCCCCTGCCGATGCAGCCACGCCCGCCTGCGCCCATCGGCATGGGGCAGCACCAGTTCGGCCTCGACCCTGGGCTCATCCAGCGCCTCGGCCAGCCGCAGGTCGATGGCGGCCATCAGGTCGTCCAGCCCCTCGCCCGTCAGCGCCGAGATCGCCTGCACGCCCTCGGTCCGCGCATCGGTGCGGCGCAGCGCCTGCCGGGTCTCGGGCGACAGCGCGTCGATCTTGTTCCAGACCTCGATCAGCGGCACGTCATCCTCGACGCCCAGACTGTCAAGGATCTCGCCGACATCGCCGGCCTGCTCCTCGGTCTCGGGATGCGAGATATCGCGCACATGCAGGATCAGGTCGGCGGCCAGCACCTCCTCCAGCGTGGCGCGGAAAGCGGCGACCAGTTCATGCGGCAGGTCGCTGATGAAGCCCACGGTATCGGACAGGATCACCCGCCGGCCGCCGGGCAGCGTCAACTGCCGCATGGTCGGATCGAGCGTGGCGAACAACTGGTCCTTGGCCATCACGTCGGCGCCGGTCAGGCGGTTGAACAGCGTCGATTTTCCGGCGTTGGTATAGCCGACCAGCGCGACGATGGGATAGGGCACCTTGGCGCGCGCCTTGCGGTGCAGCTCGCGGGTCCTGACGACACGCTCAAGCTGGCGGCGCAGGCGGATCATCTGCTCGTCGATGGCGCGGCGGTCGGCCTCGATCTGCGTCTCGCCCGGGCCGCCGACAAAGCCGAAGCCGCCCCGCTGCCGCTCAAGGTGGGTCCAGGCGCGCACCAACCGCGTGCGCTGATAGGCCAGCGCCGCCAGTTCGACCTGCAACACCCCCTCGCGGGTCTGGGCACGGTCGGCGAAAATCTCAAGGATCAGCCCGGTCCGGTCCAGAAGCTTGACGCCCCATTCCTTTTCCAGGTTGCGCTGCTGGACCGGCGTCACCGGCCCGTCCACCAGCACCAGTTCGGCGCCCTCGCCCCCGGCCGTGTCCTTCAGACGCTGGCCGATCTCCTCGCGCTTGCCCTTGGAAAACAGCATCCCCGCATCGGGCTTGCGCAGCTTTGCGACCTCGGCGCCCACGACCTCGATCGCGGGCAACGCGTGCGCCAGCGCGATAGCCTCCTCCAGCGCCAGGTCGGGCGACCGGCGGGTTCGCGAATTGCCCAGATCGGGGTGAATCACATAAGCGCGGGTCGGGCTTTCGCGCGTTTCCGTGAGTTCGGCCAATCAGTCCTCGCCGTCATAGAGGCTGATAGGCTGCCCCGGCATGATGGTCGAGATGGCATGCTTATAGACAAGCTGCGACTGGCCGTCGCGGCGCAAAAGCACGCAGAAATTGTCGAACCAGGTGATAACACCCTGAAGTTTCACACCATTAATCAGAAAAATCGTGACCGGAACTTTGCCCTTGCGGACATGATTTAGGAAAGCATCCTGCAGGTTTTGTTTGTCGCCGGCCATACGGGGCACCTTGTCCTTGTCAACGTGCCCCAAGACTTAGGCGAGCGTGCGACGGCTTGCAAGCAGATGATCCCGAACTGTGTCAGCGCCTCCAGTATTCGGGTGAAAACAGTGCCAGAATTGCCAGCGTTTCCAGCCTTCCCAGCACCATCGCGCCGGCCAGGATCGCCTTTGTGGCGGCCGGCAGGCCGGCCCAGCCCTGCCACGGCGCCCCCGCCATCCCGGCCGAGCCCTGAAAGACCGGAGTCAGCGGAATCGCCCCCGCTAAGGGCCCGGTATTCGTCAGCGCCGCGATGGACAGGATGGTGGCGCTGTCGAACTCGATCTGCTGGACCGAAATCATCATCACCACCACCGCCAGCGAGATCGCGAACAGCATGAAGAAGATGAAGGCCAGATAGGCGCCCTCGCGCCGCAGCCGCCGTGCCATCACCCCGCCGCCGCCGACCGAACTGGCATGGACGATCTTTTCCAGCTCGCGCTCGGAATGGCGGGCCAGCGCATAGACGCGCAGCAGCTTGACACCGCCCGCGGTGGTGGCGACGCCGCCGCCCATGATTGCCAGCCCCGCCAGCATCAGCCCGGGCGAACTGAGGCCCGACCAGTTCCGCGCCCCCTGCCACTCGACCGAGTTCCAGCCGGTGGTGGTCAGATAGCTCAGCCCGTTGAAGATGCCGCCCCAGGCGGCGGATGCGGCGCTGTCCAGCGTTTCCAGCACCCCCGCCGCCCCGGTCGGCGACACGCCGATGGCGCCAAAGAAATGCCGCGCGAACAGCACGACCGAGACCAGCAGCACCGCCCCCGCCGCCATGCGCAGTTCGGGGTCGTCAAGCAGGCTGGCGCTGACCCGCAATTCGCGCCCGCCGGGCCAGAACCGCCGCGACAGCGCCGGGATCAGGAACAGGAAAATGACGACCTCGCCCGGGACGCCGCTGCCCTGCCCCGCGGGGCCGTTGACCGGGCTGATGCCGCTGGTCGAAAGCGTGCCCATGGCGCGGGTCAGCGCCACCAGCCCGCTTTCGCCCATCATCAGCAAAAGCACCCACATCAGCATCGTCAGCCCGGCATAAAGCGGCAGCACCAGCCGCGTCACCTTGACGACCCGATGGACAGGGTCGGCGGCATCGCTCAGCCCGACCGGCGCCGACAGCGGCATCATGATCGCCCGCCCGTCGGCCGAGCGCGGCAGCCGCTCGAACCGCTCGGACCGGCCATAGGGCGAGGCGAGGATCTCGAACCCGCCGACCCGCAGCGGCGCCAGCAGCGCCACGGCAGCGACCAGCATGAACAGCCCGCCCATCCAGCCGACCATCGCCCGCCACAGATGCAAGGGCGGCGCCAGCAGTTCCGCCGAATAAAGCGAGGCGCCGGTGGTGGTCAGGCAGGACACCATCTCCCACCAGGCGTTGAAGAAACCGGTATCGGGCACCGACAGCGCGAAAGGCACCGCCAGCATCGCCGGCAGCAGCGCCATCGTGCCCAGCATCGTCAGCAGCACGCTGCGCGCGCGCGGCCCCGCCGGCGCATTGGCCGTCGCCAGCGCCAGGATCACGCTCAGCAGAAAGAACAGCCCCGCCGCGCCCAGAAAGATCGAGCCGATCTTGTGCAGGTTCTGCGCATGGGCATAAAGCCCCGGCAGGACCATCGCCAGCGCACCGATCCCGGCCAGAATGACGATCAGCGGCAGGCGCAGCAGAAAGCCCATGACCGCCCTCAGAAAAAGTCGATCGAGACCTGCAACAGGCGCTCGACCTCGGGAACGTCCGAGGCAAGGGCGAAGATCACCACGATATCGCCCTCCTCGATGCGCAGGTCGCCCACGGGCTTGACCACGCGGCCGCCCTTCTGGACGGCGCCGATCAGCGCGCCCTCGGGGAACTCGATATCGCGCACCGGCCGCCCGGCAATGGGCGAGGTCGACAGCACCTGCGCCTCGATCACCTCGGCCTCGGCATCGCCGATGGAATAGATGTCGCGCACCCGCCCGTGCCGGATATGGCGCAGGATGGTGGACACCGTGCTGGCGCGCGGATTGATGAAGGCGTCGATGTCCAGGGGCTCCATCATCGACATCAGCGTGGGGTCGTTGACCAGCGAGATCGCCAGCTTCGCCCCCGCCTGCTTGGCGCGCACGGCGGCCAGGATATTGGTCTTGTCGTCGTCGGTGATGGCCAGAACGGCGTCGGCCTTGGGCACGGCGGCCTCTTCCAGCAGTTCTGCCGACAACCCGTCGCCGTTCAGCACGATGGTGCGCGTCAGCGCGTCGGCGGCATCCTCGGCGCGGGCGCGGTTGCGCTCGATCAGCTTGACGCGGACGCGCTCGGGCCGCGCCTCAAGCGCCTGCGCCACCGCCAGCCCGACATTGCCGGCGCCGATGATGACGACGTTTTCCTGCCGCGCCACGGGCTTGCCAAAGATTTCCAGCGTGCGCGGCACGTCCTCGGCCAGGGTGAAGACATAGATCTGGTCGCCCTCGAAAAGCTGGTCGCCGGCCTCGGGGGCGAACAGCTTGCCATGCCGCCGCACGCCGGCGACGATGGCCGACAGGCTCAGGAACATGTCGTTGAGCTGCCGCAGGGGCGTGTTCAGCACCGGGCTGTCTGGGTCGAGCAGAATCCCCAGCAGATGCAACCGCCCCTCAAGGAAGGTCTCGGCATCGAAGGTCGAGGGCGCGGAAAGCCGCTGCAACGCCGCCCGCGCCACCTCGCGTTCGGGGCTGATGACCACGTCGATGGGCAGATGGTCGGTGCGGTAAAGGTCGGAATAGATCGCGTCCAGATAGGCGCCCGAACGCAGCCGGGCAATCTTGCGCGGCACCTGAAAGACCGAATGCGCCATCTGGCAGGTGACCATGTTCACCTCGTCCGAATGGGTCGCGGCGATGATCAGGTCGGCATCGCGCGCGCCGGCACGGTCCAGCACGTCGGGATGACTGGCAAAGCCGGTGACGCCCTGCACGTCCAGCGCATCGGTGGCACGCCGGATCAGTTCGGCATTGGTGTCGATGATGGTGACGTCATTGCGTTCCCCCGCGAGGTGGCGCGCGATGTGCCAGCCGACCTGCCCTGCCCCGCAGATAATGATCTTCATCCTGAATCCAGCCTGCTGCCCGTCGTAAGCCCCGATCCTAGCGCGATGAAAAGGCGCAGGATACCGGAAAACCGCAGCACCCCCGGGACGCTGTCGCACGGTTCTTCACGCACCGCCCAGGGACCGGGACCGCGCCAGATGCGCGACCCCCCGGACCCCGGGCGCATTTCTTCTTCATCCAAATATCCAAGGGACCGCGCCACCGGCGCTGTCATTTCCCGCTTATCTCGTCCTCGACACGCACGCCCCCGACCACGCCCAGCGATTTCAGCTTGCGATGCAGGGCCGAGCGCTCCATGCCGACGAATTGCGCCGTGCGGCTGATATTGCCGCCAAAGCGGTTGATCTGCGCCAGAAGATATTCGCGCTCGAACAGCTCGCGCGCCTCGCGCAGCGCCAGGCTGGTGATCTGCGGCCCCAGCGCCAGCGCCTCGCCGCTGCTGCCGCCGGCGCCCTGCGTCTCCAGCTCCGAGGGCTGGATCGGGCCGGTGCCGTCGCCAAGGATCAGCACCCGTTCGATGACGTTGCGAAGCTGGCGGATATTGCCCGGCCAGTTCATCGCCTGCAACGCGGCGCTGGTTTCCTCGGGCAGCGGGCGCTGCGGCAGGCCCTGCGTCGTATGAAACTGCTCGATGAAATGCTCGGCCAGCATCGGGATGTCCTCGCGCCGGTCGGCCAGCGAGGGCACGGCCACCGGCACCACGTTCAGCCGGTCGTAAAGCTCCTGCCGGAAGCGGCCGGCATTGATTTCCACCGTCAGGTCGCGATTGGTCGATGAGATCACCCGCAGATCGACCCGCACCTTGTCGGTGCCGCCAGCGCGCTGGAACTGCTGTTCGGTCAGCACGCGCAGGATCTTGGGCTGCGTGCCCAGCGGCATGTCGGCGACCTCGTCGAAATAGATCACCCCGCCATGGGCCTGTTCCAGCAGGCCCGGCTCGATGCCGCGGCCGGCGGTTTCGCGGCCGAACAGCACCTCCTCCATGTGGTCGGGCTCGATGGTGGCGCAGGGCACGGTGACAAAGGGCTCGCGCGCCCGCGGGCTTTGCGCGTGGATATAGCGGGCCGAGATTTCCTTGCCCGCGCCCGGCTCGCCGGTCAGCATGATGCGGCCGTTCGACTTCGCGACCTTGTCAAGCTGTTCGCGCAGCCGCCGGAACGCGGCCGAGTTGCCCAGCATCTCGGCCGCGCGGGTCTCGCCGCGCTTCAGGGTCGAGTTCTCGTGCCGCAGCCTTGATGTTTCCATCGCGCGGCGGATCACCACCAGCAGCTGGTCGATATTGAAGGGCTTCTCGATGAAGTCATAGGCGCCCTGCTTGATCGCCGCCACGGCGATCTCGATATTGCCGTGGCCGGAAATGATGACCACCGGCACGTCGGGGTTGTTGCGCTTGACCTGCTTCAGAATGTCGATCCCGTCCATCTTGCTGTCCTTCAGCCAGATATCCAGAATCATCAGCGCCGGTTCGGCGGCGTTCAGTTCGGCCACCGCCTCGTCGGAATTGGCGGCAAGGCGCGTGGCGTAGCCTTCGTCGCGCAGGATGTCCGAGATCAGTTCGCGGATGTCGCGTTCATCGTCAACAATAAGAATATCGCTCATTTCACAGTTTCCTGATCCAGTTTCTGGCGGCGGACCGAAAGGCGGACCGGCTGACGCTCGCGCGGCAGACGGATTTCGGCCATAGCGCCCCGCTGACCGGGGGCATCGGTCAGCGACAGGCTGCCGCCATGTTCCTCGACAATCTTCTTGACGATGGGCAGGCCAAGGCCGGTGCCGCCGGGCTTCATCGTCACATAGGGTTCAAAAAGCCGGGTCCGGTCCTGAGGCAGGCCCGGGCCGTTATCGACGATGCGGATGGTGACCGCATCGGGGGCGACGCGCAGTTCCACGCGAACCTGCGCCACCCAGCCTTCGGGCGGGTCGGCGCGCAGCTCGTCGATGGCCTCGCCCGCGTTCTTCAGCAGGTTGGTAAAGACCTGCCGCATCATCCCGGCATCGGCATCGACGATCACCGGCCCGTCGGGAATATCCGAGACCAGCGCGCCCCCCAGCGCATCGCGCTGCATCAGTTCGCTTTCGCGCAGCAGTTTCGCGATGTCGGTTTCCTTGCGGTCGGGTTCCGGCATCCGCGCAAAGCGCGAGAATTCGTCCACGATCCGGCGCAAGTCGTTGGTCTGACGGATGATGACCTCGGTATATTGCTCCAGCGCCTCGCGCTCGTCGCCGGCGATGGGGCCGAACTTGCGCTTGAGCCGCTCGGCCGAAAGCTGGATCGGGGTCAGCGGGTTCTTGATCTCATGCGCGACGCGGCGGGCGACGTCGCCCCAGGCCGCCATGCGCTGCGCCGACACCAGGTCGGTCACGTCGTCCAGCGCCACCACATAACCCTCCAGCCCGCCGGCGGCGCCACGCCGGATCGCCATGCGCACCAGCAGGCTTTCGACGCGGCCCTCGCGGGTCAGGCGCACCTCGTCCTGCACCCATTCGTTCACCGACTGGTGCAGGCGGTCGAACAGCGGCGCGAATTCCGGCACCACCTCGGACAGCAGCCGGTCGTGGTCATGCGCCGGGTCCAGCCCCAGCAGCCGCGTGGCCGAGCGGTTCAGAAAGTCGATCTCGCCCGCCGCATCCAGCCCGATCACCCCCGAGGTGACCGAGGACAGCACGCTGTCGAAAAGCCGCCGCTGGTCGTCGGCGGCGCGATAGCTTTCCACCAACTCGATCCGCTGCTGTTTCAACTGCCGCGTCATGCGGTTGAAGCTTTCGCCCAGCGTCTGGATTTCGTCGCCGGTATCGGGTTCGGGGATCTGAAGGTCCAGATTGCCCTTGCCGACCTGCTCGGATGCCTCGGCCAGCCGCCCGATCGGCCGCGACAGGCGGTCGGCGAACCACAGGCCCAGCCACATCGCAGCCGCCACCAGAAGCAGCGCGAAGCCAAGGTAAAGGAACGAGAATTCCAGCAGGACGCGGCCGCGCTCCTGCTCAAGCCGCTGGTATTCGCCGACGGTCTGGCGGGTGTCGTCCAGCAGCCCCAGCAGCCGGCCATCGACGTCGCGGGTGACGTAAAGATAGCGGTCGGCCATCGGCGGCAGCGGCACCAGCGCGCGGAATTCGTTGTTCTGCCAGTCCTCGATCAGCACCAGCCCCGAGGCGCTGGCCTGATCGAACTGCGCAGGCGAGGGCTGTTCGTACCAGAACTGATAGCTGCGTTCGCCCCGCGCGTGGATGGCGCCGCGCCCGTCGATGACATAGGCTTCGCGCAACCCGCGCTGGATCAGGCCCTGGCCCTGCTCCAGCAATTCGCGCATCTGGCCGTCATCCATCAGCGGGCTTTGCCGCGCGGCCTGGGTCAGCGCGCCCGCCAGCAGCTTGGTGTCATTGGTCAGGTCGCGGCGGTGTTCCTCCTGATAGGCCTCGGCGGCGGCAAGCGAGTTCGAGACCACCTGCTGCACCCGGTTCGAGAACCAGCCCTCAAGCCCGATATTCAGCGTCAGGCCCGCGAACAGCGCCACCAGCACCGTCGGCACCAACGCGATGGTGGCGAAGACCCCCACCAGCCGCATGTGCAGGCGCGAGCCCACCGCCGACTTGCGCCGCGCCGCGACGATGCGCGCCATGCGCGCCACCACCAGCCCGGTCAGCACGATCAGGTAAAGCAGGTCCGCCAGCAGCACCAGCCGCAATTGCGTCCCGCCCGAGGTCCCGCCCGCAAAGGGCCCCATCACCGCGAATGTCAGCGCCGCCAGCGCCGGCCCCAGCAGCACCAGCCCCAGCGTCGCCGCATTGCGGAACGACCGCTTGCGCCGCAAAGCTGCGACGCGATCCCAGGCCTCCTTGGCCCAGGTTTCCATGGACAGCGTGCCTGCCACCTCGTCCGACCTCACGATCCTGCCGCTTGCCCGCGGCCTATCTGTGGCCGCTGCGCGACTCTCGTGCGGCCATCTGTGGCCGTTTTACATCAGTTTGCGACGCCTTGTCACTTCGATATTCAGGTCCGTCAATTTCTTGCGCAGGGTATTGCGGTTTATGCCCAAAAGATCGGCGCAGCGAAGCTGATTTCCGCCGGTCGCGTCCAGCGCCAGCTCCAGCAGGGGCTTTTCGATCTCGCGCAGGATGCGGTCGTAAAGGCCGGGCGGCGGCAATTGGTCGCCATGCAGGTCGAAATAGCGTTGCAGATGCATCTCGACCGATTGCGCCAGCCGCATGTTGGCGGGTTCGGCAAGCGACGGGGCGGCAGCGGGCGGCGCGGCGCCCTGCGCGGGTGCCGGGTTGACGGGGCGCGAGGCGACCGTGCCCGGCGGCTGCATCCGCATCGCGGCTTCCGACAGTGCGGCGCGGGCCTCGGCCTCGGATATCGTGGCGCTGGCGGCGGTCAGCGCCAGCCGCCGCATCAGGTTTTCCAGTTCGCGCACATTGCCGGGAAAGGGATGCGCGCGGATCAGCGCCACCGCGCCATCGGACAGCGTCCGCTGCGGCAGGCCCTGCGTCGCGGCCCGCGCCAGCAGGTGACGGGCCAGCGGCGGGATATCGTCCAGGCGGGCGCGCAACGGCGGCACGGTGATCGTCACCCCCGCCAGCCGGTAATACAGATCCGCCCGCAACCGCCCCGAGGCGACATCCGCCTGCGGCTCGGGCCCCGCGGTCGATACAAGGCGCGGCATCTGATGCCGCCCCGGCCCGGTTTCCCATGCCTCGATCATGCCGATCAGGCGGGCCTGCGCGGCGCTGTCAAAGCCGGCCGGGTCCTCGACCAGCAGCGTGCCGCCCTGCGCGCGCTCGCCCGCGCGGTCGATCGCCTCCTCGGACAGCTCGGCCGAGGTCAGCACCCCGAACCCCGCCGCGCGCCGGTCCGACAGGTCGTGGAATGACCGCGCCACCACGGTCTTGCCCACGCCCGCCTCGCCCGCGATCATCACCGGCAGGTCGGCATTCAGCACCCGCGCCACCATGCGAAACAGGTTCTGCATCGCCGGGGCATGGCCGATCAGCGGCAGCGTCGGGTCGGTGGCGCTTTCGGGTGCCGGCGGTGGCGGCGGCGCGGCCGTCGCCGCCGGATCGGCGCGGCGCGGGCGGCGCGACAGCGCCTGCCCGGCGCTGCTCATCAGGTCGGGCAGATCGAACGGCTTGGGCAGATATTCAAAGGCCGCGGCCTCGGTCGCGCGGATGGCGGTCACGATGGTGTTCTGGGCCGAGATCACGATCACCGGCAGATCGGGCCGCGCCTGCCGGATCGCCGGGATCATGTCGATGCCGTTGCCGTCGGGCATCATCACATCGGTGATGACCAGATCGCCGCGCCCCTCCTCGACCCAGCGCGACAACTGGTTCAGCGAACCCGTGGCATGCACCCGGCAGCCGGCGCGGGTCAGCGCCTGCGTCAGCACGGTGCGGATGGTGCGGTCGTCGTCAGCGATCAGAACGGTGCCGTCCATGGGGAACCTCAGGCTTTGGGTAATGACAGTCGGAAAACAGTGCGCCCGGGCCGCGATTCCAGCGCGATCCATGCGCCGTGATCGGCAATGATCTTCGAGACCAGCGCCAGGCCAAGCCCGGTGCCGTTCTCGCGCCCGGACACGAAGGGCTCAAAAACTTCGTCAACAATGGTGTCGGGAATGCCGGGGCCGTCGTCCTCGATCTCGATTTGCAGGGGCAGGCTGCGGCCCTGGGGTTCGGCCCCCGATGGCGCAAGACGCAGCGCCCCGTCATAAAACGTGTGGATGCGGATGGTGCCGGTCTGGCGCCCGGCGCGATGGATGGCCTCGGCGGCGTTCTTGACCAGATTCAGCGCGACCTGCACCATCTGGTCGGCATCGATCAGCGCCGCCGGCAACGAGGGGTCGTAATCGGGCACGATCCTCAGCCCCTTGCCGAAACCCACGGCGGCAGACCGGCGCACGCGCTCCAGCACGTCATGGACATTGACCGCCGCCAGCTTCGGCGCCGAGGTGTCGCCGAAGCGTTCGACCTGATCCAGCAATTCGACGATGCGGCGCGATTCCGCCACGATCAGTTCGGCAAGGTCGCGGTCCTCGGGGGGCAGGTTCATGCCGATCAGTTGCGCGGCGCCGCGGATGCCGGCCAGCGGGTTCTTGATCTCATGCGCCAGCATTTCCGCCATGCCGATGGCCGAGCGCGCGGCCGAGCGCGCCGCCTGCCCCTGCCCCAGCCGACCGCCGCCTTCCTGCGGGGCGATCAGAATGGCGGTCGCACCCGCCGGGCTGGGCGCGGGACCGGCATGCAGCGTCGCGAAGCGGTCGCTGTGCCCGCCCGAGCGGTCGCCGATCTCGAAGCGGACGCCGGCGCGGGTCTGGGCCTCGTGCCCCTCGCGCACGCGGTCAAGGATGCTGGCAAGCGCGGGCACGACGCGCAGCCGCTTGGCCATGTCCGGCCCCTCGATCGCGTGACCCAGCGACGACCGGCACGAGATGTTCAGAAACGATTCCGCCAGATCGTTCATGGCGGCGATGCGGCCCCGGGCGTCAAGGATGATCGCCGGCAGCGGCAGCGCCGACCAGTTCGGGCCGACCACGGCGGGCTGAAAGCCGTCGCCCGTCCCGATTTCCGGGTCGGCGACCGGCTCGGGACGGCGGCGGGCGGTCATGACGACACCGATGCCGGCACGCCCGCGTCCCGGAAGCCGGCGCGGATCGCCGCCAGCGTCGCGGCGGGCGAGGCCGCGCGCATCAGCTCGGCGCGGTTTGCGGCGCCGTTCGCCTCGGCATACCAGCCCAGATGCTTGCGGGCGACGCGCAGGCCCAGTTCCTGGCCGTAAAGCGACAGGATGTCCTCGTAATGTTCGGCCACGGCATCGGCCAGCGCAGCGCCTTGCGGGACATGCGGCGCGGGCGTGCCCCAAAGCTCATGCGCGATCTGCGCCAGCCGCCAGGGCGCGCCCTGCGCGCCGCGCCCGACCATCACCGCATCGGCCCCCGACTGCGCCAGCGCCGCCCGCGCCGAGGCCGCGTCCACCACGTCGCCATTGGCGACCAGCGGCGGCCGGCCCGGCAGGTTCGCCACCGCCCGGATGGCGTTCCAGTCGGCGCGGCCGCTATAGAACTGCGCCCGCGTGCGTCCGTGCACGGTCAGCATCCTGACCCCGGCCCCGGCCGCGCGCGCCGCCAGTTCCGGCGCATTCAGGCAGTCCGGGTCCCAGCCCAGCCGCATCTTCAGCGTCACCGGCAGGTCGGGAACGGCGGCCACGACCGCCTCGACCAGCGTCAGCGCGTGGTCGAGGTCGCGCATCAGCGCCGCGCCCGACAGCCCGCCCGTCACCTTCCGGGCCGGGCAACCCATGTTGATATCGACGATGCGCGCGCCCATGCCGGCGACGATGCGCGCGGTTTCGGCCATGGCGCCGGCCTCGCGCCCGGCGATCTGGACGCTGACCGGCAGCGCGCCTTCGGTCAGGGCCTTGGCGCGCACGCCCGCGCGGGTCGAGGGGCGCGGCGTCACCATCTCGGTCGAGGCGACCATCTCGCTGACCATCAGCCCGGCGCCGCCATGGCGGGCCACCGCCCGGCGGAACGGCAGGTCGGTGATGCCCGCCATCGGGGCCAGAAAGACCGGAGGGCCAAGCCGCGTCGTGCCAAGGGTGATGGGTTCGGGCAATGTCATAGGAAACACTCGTAGGGCGGGCACGCGGGATGCGAAAGAAGGGGGCGATTGCGCGCCTGACCCCCTGTCGCCCGACACCGGAATCTGCCACAATTTTACGCGAAATGCACAAATAACGCGCAAACCGCAACCGGGTAAATGTCGCAAGCCTGCGTTTCCCGCGTCGCATCGGCCGCGCAGAGCCTATGGCCCGCCCGGCAGAGCGGCGCTAAGCTGGCCTTGACAGACATCATTGAGGGGAGCCGCGCCATGTTTCTTTCGGTCTTCGACATCTTCAAGATCGGGGTCGGCCCCTCGTCCTCGCATACGATGGGGCCGATGGTGGCGGGCGGGCGTTTCCTTGATTCGCTGCGCGCCCAGCCGTTCCGCGCGCATGGGCTGCGCGCCAGCCTGCATGGCAGCCTGGCATTCACCGGCAAGGGCCATGCCACCGACCGCGCCACCATCCTGGGGCTGGCGGGCTTTCTGCCCGAAACCATCGAGGCCGGCGCCGCCGAGGCCGCGCTGGCCGCCAACCGCGAAACGAAAACCCTGACCCCGCCGGGGCTGGGTACGCTGAGCTTTGACCCCGCGCGCGACCTGATCTTCGATTTCGACCGGGCGCTGCCGGGCCACGCCAACGGCATGGTCCTGATGGCCACCGACGCGCAGGGCGACGTGATCTATCAGCAGACCTATTATTCCGTCGGCGGCGGCTTCGTACTGACCGAGGCGGAACTGGCCGCGCGCGGCGATGACACGCGCTCGGACGCCTCGCCCAGGGTGCCCTATCCCTTCGCGAGCGCCGCCGAGATGCTGGCCATGGCCGAAGCCTCGGGCAAGTCCATCGCCGCGATGAAGCGCGACAATGAACGCGTCTTCCGCACCGATGCCGAGATCTCGGGCGGCATCCACCGCATCTGGCACGTCATGCGCGACTGCATGAACCGCGGGCTGGAAACCGGCGGCATCCTGCCCGGCGGCCTGTCGATCCGCCGCCGCGCGCCCGGCATCCTTGCCGCCCTGAAGGCCGAGGCCGGCATGAACCTGACCGCGCCCCATGTCATCAACGACTGGATGTCGATGTATGCCATGGCCGTGAACGAGGAAAACGCCGCTGGCGGCCAGGTGGTCACCGCCCCCACCAATGGCGCGGCGGGCGTGGTGCCCGCAGTGATCCGCTATTGGCTTGAGCATGTGCCGGGCGCGTCCGAGCGCCAGCTTGACGACTTTCTGCTGACTGCCTCGGCCGTGGGCGGACTCATCAAGCACAACGCCTCGATCTCGGGGGCGGAATGTGGCTGTCAGGCCGAGGTGGGCAGCGCCAGCGCCATGGCGGCGGCGGGGCTGTGCGCCGTTCTTGGCGGCACCCCGCAGCAGGTTGAAAACGCGGCTGAAATCGCACTGGAACACCACCTTGGCATGACCTGCGACCCGGTTGCGGGGCTGGTGCAGGTGCCCTGCATCGAACGAAACGGGCTGGGCGCGATCAAGGCGGTTTCGGCCGCCAGCCTGGCGCTGCGCGGCGACGGGCAGCATTTCGTGCCCCTGGACGCCGCCATCGAGACCATGCGCCAGACCGGCGCCGACATGAGCGAGAAATACAAGGAAACCTCGCTGGGCGGTCTGGCCGTCAACGTCCCCACCTGCTGAAAGCGTGCGATAAATCGCGCATGTTCCGGCTTTCCTGCGGGCGCGGGCCTGTCTTTGCTTGCCCATTTCATAGGGTTTGTGTAGCGAATATCCACAAGCAAAACCAAGGAACCGGGACAGAGCAGATGAAATTCCGTTCGGCTTTTGCCGTTCTCTCCATGACTGTGGCGCTGGCCGCATGCGGCCAGCTGCCGTTCCAGAAGGCGGCCGAGACCGCCCCCGCGCCCGCAGCCGCCGGACATTCCGGGCCGCCCGCCGTGTCGCCGCTTCAGCAGCCGATCGAGACCGGCACCACCCTGACCCCGGTCGCCGTGGCCGAGGCCAGCACCATGAACACCGCCATGTTCCGCGCCACCGGCAGCGGCTGGGCGGTGACCGCCGACAGCAAGAACGCCGTGCTGGAACGCACGGGCGCGAAATCCGTCGGCATCAGCGTGCGCCGCCTGACCTATGCCCGCGGCGTCGAATTCATCGGCACGCTGAACGGCAACGTCTTTTCGCTGAACCTTCAGGCCGAGGCCTGCCGCGATGGCGACGTGATGACGCCCTTTACCGCGCGCCTGCGCATGGGCACCCAGCGCCTGAGCGGCTGCGCCGCCGCGACCGAGACGATGCCCAAGGCGCAGACCCGCGCCTCGTCCGCGCCGCCGAAGCCCAAGAACCAGCCGAAGCCCGCGAAACCTGCCGCACCCGCGACGCCGGCGACCACGACGCCCGTGCCCCCCGCCCCGGCAACGGCGGCCCCGGCGACCCCGGCCCCGGCGGCGACTGCACCGGCAACGCCGACCCCGGTGACGACGGCGCCCGCGACCCCGGCACCCGCCCCGACGGCGACGACGCCGGCGACCCCGGCCATGCCTTCGACCAGCACGCCCGCGCCCGCCGGCGTGCCTGCGCCGCAGCTTGTCCTGCCGCCGACGCCGCCCGCACCCAGCCAATGACGCATCCGGTCCGCGCAAGCCCCGCTTGCGCGGACCGTGCCAGCCCGAGGCCCATGTCGCGGGCCAAGACCTGAGAGGACCCGCCGATGCGCGCCCATTCGATCCCGACCCGCCGCCTGCTGGCCTCGACCGTGCCGGTGGCGTTTCTTCTTGGCCTTGGCGTCAGCCCCGGCCATGCCGACCCGCTGATCGGCAATACGCTGAACAGCTTCGGCCTGCCCGGCGGCATCGACACGCCCACGGCCGAGATGATGCCCGACGCCACGCTGGGCGCGACCGTCGCCTATTCCAACCTGACGCGGAAGAACTCGATCGTGTTCCAGGTGCTGCCGCGCCTGACCGTCGGCCTGCGCTATTCGCGCTTTGACAGCACCGAGGAAGCGCGCGGCTATGTCTGGGACCGCAGCTTCGACCTGCGTTACCAGTTCCTGGACGAGGACCCGAATGGCTGGCAGCCGGCCATGGCCGTCGGCTTGCAGGACTTCATGGGCACCGGCTTCTATAGCGGCGAGTATATCGTCGCCACCAAGACCATCACGCCGCGCCTGCGCGTCAGCGCCGGCCTTGGCTGGGGCCGGCTGGCGCAATCGGGCGGCATCGGCAGCCCCTTCGGCGACCGTCCCAAGCCCGACGACAAGGAAGGCGGCAAGCCCAACATCAATTCCTGGTTCCGCGGCGAGATGGCGCCCTTTGTCAGCGCCACCTGGCAGGCGACCGACAAGCTGTTCCTGACCGCCGAATATTCCGGCGATGTCTATGCCTGCGAAACCAACATCGCCGACAAGTGCCAGCGCAGCGTCTGGCTGAGCGACGGCGACAAGCTGAAGAACCGCCTGAACCTGGGCCTCTCGTACCGCATGGGCCAGAATTACCAACTTGCCGGCTATATCCTTGGCAGCAAGCAGATCGGCATGCAGTTCAGCGTCGCCATGAGCCCGAACCAGGCGCCCTTCCCCTCGGGTCTGGAAAAGGCGCCGGCGCCGGTGCGTCCGCGCCCCTCGCCCGGTGCCGACCCGGATGGCTGGTCGGGCGCATGGTCGGCCGATCCGACCGCGCAGCCCGCCATCCAGAAGGTGCTGGCCGACGCGCTGGACAAGGAAGGCCAGACGCTGGAAAGCATGGCGCTGGACGCCAACCGCGCCGAGGTCCGCATCCGCAACAACCGCTATATCCAGCAGGCCGAGGCCATTGGCCGCACCGCGCGGCTGATGACGCGGGCGCTGCCGCCCTCGGTGGAAACGCTTGTCATCACCTCGTCCGAGGACGGGCTGCCCACCAGCTCGGTGACGCTGCGCCGTTCGGATGTCGAGCGGCTTGAGAATACCGAGGCCGGCCAGATCGCCAATGTCGCGGTGGTGACCAGCGCCGATCCGCGCCCGGGCAATCTGGTGCTGACGCCCGGCGTCTTCCCGCGCTTCAGCTGGGCGCTGAAGCCCTATGTTTCGACCTCGCTTTTCGACCCGGACCAGCCCTTCCGCTATGAAGTCGGCCCGGAACTGTCCGGCGAATACGAACTGCTGCCGGGTCTGGTCGCGTCGGGCACCATTCGCCAGCGCGTCTTTGGCAACATGGAGCAGGAAGCCCCCGGCAACATGACGCCCGACGAATACGAGGCGCTGGACACCGATATCGGCCCGAACGGCATTCCGCGCGTACGCTCGGACGGGCGGATGTATCAGGGCAACAAAAGCCCGACGATTCCGCGCCTGACGCTGGCCTGGTATGCCAAGCCGTCGGAAAACATCTATAGCCGCGTGACCGTCGGCCTGCTTGAGCGCGCCTTCGGCGGCGTCTCGGGCGAGGTGCTGTGGTGGCCGGCCAATTCGCCGCTGGCCTTTGGCGCCGAACTGAACCGGGTGAAGAAACGCGACTTCCGCGATGTCTTCGGCTTCCGCGATTACGAGGTCACCACCGGCCACGTCTCGGCCTATTACGAATTCAACAACGGCATCACCGCGCAGCTTGATGTCGGCCGCTATCTGGCCGGCGACGAGGGTGCGACGCTGACGCTGTCGCGCGAATTCGCCAATGGCTGGCGCGTCGGCGCCTGGGTCACCAAGACCAACATGAGCGCCGAGGAATTCGGCGAAGGCTCCTTCGACAAGGGCGTTTCGCTGTCCATTCCGCTGGGCTGGGGCACGGGCCAGCCGTCGCTGCGCCGCGTCGGCGGCGACATCCGCTCGCTCTCGCGCGATGGCGGCACGCGCCTGCGGGTTCCGGGGCGGCTTTATGACACGGTGCGCGACAGCCAGTCGGGCCAACTCTATCAAGGCTGGGGGAGGTTCTGGCGATGAACCGCAAGACGATGCGCGCCGCATGTGGCGTGGCGCTGCTGGCGATGCTTGCAGCCTGTGGCAATGCCGGCAGCGAAGGCTCGGTCCAGGGCATGCTGGTGGCCGCCGCAAAGCAAGGCGCCGCCCGGATGAGCGGCAAGCAGGAAAAGGCCCAGCCCGCCCGCGATCCGCAGGCCATGGCGGCCGAGGCGCTGCGGGTCAATCCCGGACCGCTGATCCTTGTCGGGCTTGAGCGGATGAACACCACGCAGGTCATGGCGATGACCGGCGACAATGCCGGCCAGCGCACCTACATGACCAAGAACGAACAGGCCTTTGTCATGCGCGGCGGCATGCTGGCCGGAACGCGCGGGCTGGGCCACGACCTGTCGGCGGCCGAGATGTCGGCCTCGGCGGCGCTGATCCGCGCCAGCCGCGGCGGTCAGGCGCAGCGCGTCATGCGCTACTGGACCGGCGACGGGCTGGAACGGCCGCTGACCGTGACCTGCACCATCGGTGCCGGCCCCAAACCCGGCGTCATGCTGGAAAGCTGCGCCTCGGGTCCGCTGAACTTCCAGAACAACTATCTGGTTCAGGGCGGTCGCATCACCGTCTCGCGCCAGTGGATCGGCCCGGATCTGGGCTATGCCACCATCCAGGAGCTGCGCCCCTAGGCGCATCCCCCCGGCGACAAACGAAAAGGCCCGCAGCGATGCGGGCCTTTTTCGTTGCGCCGTTGCCGGTGGGCGCAGGGGTCCAGCCGCGCCGGCGGAAATGGAAAAGGGCTGACCTGAAGGTCAGCCCTTAAGCAAAAATCAACCTTGCGGAAGATTAGTTGCTCGAGTCGTCGTCGTCGTCGTTGTTGTCCGAAGCAACAGCGGCGATCACGCCGAGCAGCAGCAGGGCCGGAACAACCAGGCCAGCGTTCGACGAAGCAGGCTTCTCGTCGACGACAACCGGTTCAACTTCCACGACGGGGGCAACATAGCCACCGGCAAGAGCGGACGAGGCCGTCAGGCCGAGAGCCAGGGCAAAAGTAGCAAATTTGGTCATGATCATGCTCCGTTCAGTACTTTGAAGGCTGCCGTTACCAGCAACATCCTGGGGACAGTCGCATAAACCCATGAAGTTGGGAAGCGGTCTTGGCCTTGCTACCACACGCCATGGGCGCAACTGTTGCATATTGGTCAACACGCTGAACTTTGGGCAAGTTCCTGCCATGCCGGCATCGACGCCCGGCGGGTTCCCGCGCCTTGGGCCACGCGGCCTATTTCCGGTAAACCACCAAGGATATTGCGTAAATTACGGCCGATACCGCAACGATGGAGGGGCCGGCGGGGCTGTCAAGCCAAAGACTGGCCGCAAGCCCGCCCAGGACCGCCAGCGCGCCGATCAGCGTGGCCGAGGCGGCCATCTGCTCGGGCGTCCGGGCAAAGCCGCGCGCAGTTGCCGCAGGCACGATCAGCATGGCCGAAATCAGCAGCGCCCCGACCAGCCGAATCGCGATTGCGACGACCAGCGCCAGCGCCAGCGACAGGATCAGCCTTTCGCGCGCCGGGTCGATGCCGGTGGCCATGGCCAGCTCTTCGTTGACCGAGGCCGTCACCAGCCGCTGCCAGCGCCAGACCAGCAGCCCCGCGACCAGCACCGCCCCGCCCCAGATCCAGACCAGATCGCCGCGCGTCACCGCAAGGATGTCGCCGAAAAGGTAAGCGTCAAGCCCGGTCCGCATCGAGGGCACGAAGCTGGCCGCCACCAGCCCCAGCGCCAGCGCGCTATGCGCAAGCACCCCCAGCACCGTGTCCATGGACTGCCCGCGCGCCGTCAGATGCGCCACCAGCAGCGCCATGGCCAGCGCGATGCCCAGCGTGCCCAGATAGACCGGCACGGAAAACGCCAGGCTCAGCGCCACGCCCAGAATCGCCGCATGGGCGGTCGAATCGCCGAAATAGGCCATGCGCCGCCAGATCACGAAGCACCCCAGCGCCCCCGTCGCCAGCACAAGCCCAAGCCCGGCCAGCACCGCGCGGAACAGGAAATCGTCAAGCATGATCGTCGCGGCCGTGATGGTGATGGTGGTGGGAATGGCGGCAGTCGGGTCCATGGACATGTTCGGCGACATGGTCATGGTCGTGATCGTGGTGATGCTGGTAAAGCGCCAGCGTGCCCTGTGCCTCGCTGCCGAAAAGCGCGCGATAGGCGGGCGAGGCGCTGACCGCCTCGGGGGTGCCCTCGCAGCAGACATGGCCATTCAGGCACACGACCCGGTCCGAGGCGCGCATCACCACCAGCAGGTCGTGGCTGACCATCAGCACGGCGACGCCGGTTTCGCGGCGCACCTCCTCGATCAGCTTGTAGAAGGCGATGATGCCGGGCTGGTCCAGCCCCTGCGTCGGCTCGTCCAGCACCAGCAGTTGCGGCCGGTTCAGCAGCGCCCGCGCCAGCAGCACGCGCTGGAACTGCCCGCCCGACAGCGCGGCGATCTGGCGTCGCTCAAGCCCCGGCACGCCGGTGCGGTCCAGCACGGCGCGGGCCTCGGCATCGCTGACGCGCACGGGCAGCGACAGAAAGCGGCGCACGGTCATCGGCATCGCGCGCTCGATATGGACGCGCTGCGGAACATAGCCGATGCGCAGGCCGGGCAGCCGCTCGACCCGGCCGGTATCGGTCGGCACATGGCCCAGAAGCGCCCGCACCAGCGTCGACTTGCCCGAGCCGTTCGGCCCGACCACGGTGACGATCTCGGCCGGATCGATGCGGAAATCGACATGGCGCAGGACGGGCAGATCGGCGCCGGCATGGCTGACCGACAGGTCCGAGGCGCGAATCAGCGGCGTCATCGATGCCCTTCCTCGCGGCAGCGGGCGCATAGGCCCAAAAGCTCGACCGTGGCGCGTTCGGTTGCGAATTCCGCCTGCGCCGCCAGATCGCGCAGCGCGCCGCGCAAGGCGGGGTCGTCGGCCTCGGCCACCTGATCGCAGCCGCGGCAGATCAGAAAGACCGGCATGTGGTTGCGCTCGGGCGACAGGCAGGCCGCATAGGCGTTCAGCCGCTGCACGCGATGCGCAAAGCCTTGCTCCACAAGGAAATCCAGCGCCCGATACGCAACCGGAGGTTGCTTGCCATAGCCATCCGCCGCCAGCCGCTCCAACACCTCATAGGCGCCCATGGCGCGGTGCGATTCCAGCAAGATCTCCAGCGCGCGGCGGCGCACGGGGGTCAGGCGCACACCCTCGGCGCGGGTCTGTTCCTCGGCGCGGCGCAGGACCACGGCCGCACAACTGGCGTGGTCGTGGTCATGGAAGGGGTCGGTGGGTTCGGACATCTTGTTACAATATCACAATCTTGCTTGACGAGTTATGATATAACATAAATAACTCTGCCAGTTCCGCAAGCAGGGTCCGACATGAAAACCGCCTTACCGCTTTTCGCCGCCGGCATGGTGCTGGCCTTTGCCCCGACCGCCCGGGCCGAGGTGCCGCGCGTCGTCACCGACCTGCCGGTGGTCGCCTCGCTGGTGCAGCAGGTCATGGGCGATCTGGGTCAGCCCGCGGCGCTGCTGGAGGCCGGCGCCGACCCGCATCACTATCAGTTGCGCCCCAGTCAGGCCCGCAGCCTGCAAGAGGCCGGGCTTCTGGTCTGGATCGGGCCGCAGATGACGCCATGGCTGGAACGCGCCAGCGCCGGCCTTGCGGCGGGTGCGGCGACGCTGACGCTGCTGGACCTGCCCGAAACGCACCGGCAGGATTTCGGCGCGGCGGATAACGACCATGCGCATGACGACCCCGCGCATGGCGGTCATGCCGACCTTGATCCCCATGCGTGGCTCGACCCGAAGAATGCCGAGGTCTGGCTGGACGCCATCGCCAAGGCGCTTGCCGCCGCCGACCCCGAACATGCCGCGACCTACGCCGCCAATGCCGCCGCCGCCCGCGCGGCGCTGGCAAGGCTGGATGCGGAATTGCAGGCCAGCCTTGCGCCGGTCGCCGGAAAACCCTTTGTCGTCCTTCACGATGCCTATGGCTATTTCACCAGCCATTACGGCTTGCCCCCGGCAATTCCGGTCAGCCTTGGCGACGCCTCGACGCCCTCGGCCGCGCGGCTGGCCGAAACGCGCGCCCGCGTCACCGCCGAGGCCGCCGTCTGCGCCTTTCCCGAGGCCAATCACGACCCCAGCCTGATCGCCACCGTCATCGAGGGCACCCCTATCCGCGAGGGCGCTGCGCTGGACCCCGAGGGCACGCTGCTGCCCCCCGGTCCCGATCATTACCCCGAAACGCTGCGCGCGCTGGCGCAGGCGCTGCGCAACTGTCTGGGTTAGCCGCCTTTGGCAAGTCGCTGGCGAGGCGCGGTAATTGGTCTGAAAAATTCCTGACTAATTCCCTTTGACATTCCTTAAGGAATTTGTCAGGTTTCAGTCACCACCACAGCGACAAGGACAAGGACATGACCGCGACCCGCCCCGCCGAATTCACGCGTCCCGGCGTGACCGCCCTGCAACGCCTGCCTGAACATGATGCCGAGATGCTGACTGCCGGTGGCAATCAGGCACTGATCGTGCTGGGCGATCAGGTCTATAACCTGCGCATCACCCGTGCGGGCAAGCTGATCCTGACGAAATGACCGCCGGGACGGCGCGGATTACCCGCGCCGCGGCCCTTTCCCCTCGGGTCGCGCGCCTTTACCGGGCGCGCGATTCGTTCTGGGGCCGGATTTGCCGAAACCGGGCTTGTCAAAACCGGGCTTGCCGGCCTTGAAGTCGCGCTTGGGACGGTCCTCGCCCTGCGGACGCCCACCCTCGCCACGCGGCTTGAACCCGCCGGGCTTGCCATCCCGGGGCTTGAAGCCGCCGCGATCACCCTCGCCAAAGGGCTTTCTTTCGCCGCCCTTGAAGCCGGGCTTGCCGCTGCGGCCCGGACGTTCGCCATCGCGGGGCGCATCGCCGCGGTCCCTAAACGAGCCGGGCTTGCCAAAGGGTTTTCTGTCGCCATCCTCGCGTCGCGCAAAAGGCTTGCGGTCGCCATCCTCGCGCCGCACGAATGGTTTCCCGTCGCCATCAGCGCGTTTGGCATAGGGACGACGCTCGCCGTCCTCACGCTTGCCAAAGGGTTTCCTGTCGCCGTCCTCACGCCGCGCAAAAGGCTTGCGGTCGCCATCTTCACGGCGGGCGAAGGGTTTTCCGTCGCCATCGGCACGTTTGCCATAGGGACGACGCTCGCCGTCCTCACGCTTGCCAAAGGGCTTTCTATCGCCGTCCTCACGCCGCGCAAAAGGCTTGCGGTCCCCGTCCTCGCGCCGCGCGAAGGGTTTGCGGTCGCCATCCTCGCGGCGGCCAAAGGGCTTGCGCTCACCCTCGGCACGCGGCCCGCGCGGCCGTTCCTCGCCCTTCGCCGCGCCGCGTTCGCGGAAGCTGCGGGGCTTTTCCTCGGTCTCGCCGGTCAACAACCCGCCCAACTGGTCGCGCAACACCTTGCGCTTGACCTCGCGGACCTCGTTTTCCTCCATGCCGGTCAGCTTGAAGGGGCCATAGCCGATGCGGATCAGCCGGTTCACGATCAGCCCGACATGGGACATGGCGCGGCGGATCTCGCGGTTGCGGCCCTCGCGGATGCCGACGGTCAGCCAGGCATTGGCGCCTTGCTGGCTGTCAAGCGCGATCTCCATGGGCTGGAATTCCTCGCCCTCGATGGTGACGCCGCGGCGCAGGGGGGCGAATGTCAGGTCGTTGGGCTGGCCGTTGACGCGCACGCGATAGCGGCGCAGCCAGCCGGTCGTCGGCAGTTCAAGCCGGCGCTTCAGCTCGCCGTCGTTGGTCAGCAGCAGCAGACCTTCCGAGTTCAGGTCCAGCCGCCCTACGGTCATCACGCGCGGCAGATCGCGCGGCAGGGCGTCGAACACCGTCTGCCGCCCCTTTTCGTCCGAGGCCGAGGTCACCAGCCCGATCGGCTTGTAATACAACCAAAGCCGGGTCTCCTGCGGCTCGTCCAGAGGCTTGCCATCGACGCGGATCTTGTCCGAGGGCGACACATCCAGCGCCGGGCTGTCGATCTTTTGCCCGTTGACGGTGACCCGGCCTTCCAGGATCATCCGCTCCGCCTCGCGGCGGCTGGCGACGCCCGCGCGCGCCATCACCTTGGCGATACGGTCCGCATCGGTCTTCGGGGCGTCGGTCGTCGGCGCCTCAATTTTCGGGGCTTCGGTTTTCGGGGCTTCTTCGGGTGTGTCGGTCATCGCGATCTCCTGCGCATCGCTGCGGTGGCAAAGGACCGGAAATACGCCATCCGCGCATGAAAGGAAAGCGCGTCTTGGGGGCTCTGCCCCCGGCCCTTGCGGGCCTCCCCCGGGATATTTCGACATGAAAGAAGCAGGGGCCGCACCAGTTGGGACACGCCCTGTGCATCTTCCATGTTCAAATATCCATGCTATTGCCGCAAGCCGCGGGGCGGTCCAGAAGAGGGCATGAGTTTTGCCACCCATATGCCTGCGGCCATCGCCGAGGCCCGCGCCGCCGCCGCGCGCGGCGAGGTGCCAGTCGGCGCCGTGCTGGTCGGTGCCGATGGGCGCGTTCTGGCCCGTGCCGGAAACCGCACGCGCGAATTGTCCGACCCGACAGCCCATGCCGAGATCCTGGCGATCCGAGAAGCCTGCGCCGCGCTGGGGTCCGAGCGATTGCCGGGCGCGCGGCTATGGGTCACGCTGGAGCCCTGCCCGATGTGTGCGGCCGCGATCTCGGCCGCGCGGATCGCGGTGCTATATTATGGCGCTGACGATCCGCGCATGGGCGGGGTCAGGCATGGGGCGCGGGTGTTCGATCATCCGCAATGTCACCACCGCCCCGAGGTCATGGACGGCATTTCGGCAGAAGAATCGCGCGCCCTGTTGCGGCAATTCTTTCGCGAACGCCGCTGAAAGGGCATTCTGGCGAAATGATATGCGCCATGTGAGCGCTTGCGCCGCATCGCAGCATTGATATGCTGCCCGACAGGGCGAACATGGGGGGACTGATGTTCCGGAAGATCCTGGTGGCGAATCGTGGCGAGATTGCAATCCGCGTGATGCGGGCGGCGAACGAGCTTGGGAAGAAGACCGTCGCGGTTTATGCCGAGGAGGACAAGCTCAGCCTGCACCGCTTCAAGGCGGACGAGGCTTACCGCATCGGCGCGGGCCTTGGCCCCGTCGCCGCCTATCTGAGCATCCCCGAGATCATTCGCGTCGCAAAGGAATCGGGCGCCGACGCGATCCATCCGGGCTATGGTCTTCTGTCCGAAAACCCCGATTTCGTCGATGCCTGCCAGGCCGCCGGCATCACCTTCATCGGCCCCTCGTCGGACACGATGCGCGCGCTTGGCGACAAGGCCAGCGCCCGCCGCGTCGCCATCGCCGCCGGCGTGCCGGTCATTCCGGCGACCGAGGTTCTGGGCGACGACATGGACGCCATCAAGCGTGAGGCGGCGGAAATCGGCTATCCGCTGATGCTGAAGGCAAGCTGGGGCGGCGGCGGCCGCGGCATGCGCCCGATCCTTGGCCCCGAGGAACTGCCCGAAAAGGTCCGCGAGGGCCGGCGCGAGGCCGAGGCCGCCTTCGGCAATGGCGAGGGCTATCTGGAAAAGATGATCCTGCGCGCCCGCCATGTCGAGGTCCAGCTTCTGGGCGACAGCCATGGCGGCCTTTACCATCTTTATGAACGCGACTGCGCCGTGCAGCGCCGCAACCAGAAGGTCGTCGAGCGCGCCCCCGCCCCCTATCTGACCTCTGACCAGCGCGACGAGGTCTGCGAACTGGCGCTGAAGATCGGCCGCGCCGTCGGCTATCAGAACGCCGGCACCGTCGAATTCCTGATGGATATGGACGAGGACAAGTTCTACTTCATCGAGGTGAACCCCCGCGTGCAGGTCGAACATACCGTGACCGAAGAGGTCACCGGCATCGACATCGTGCAAAGCCAGATCCAGATCGCCGAGGGCGCGACGCTGGCCGCAGCCACCGGCGTTTCTGGCCAAGCGGATGTGCGGCTGAACGGCCATGCCCTGCAATGCCGGGTCACGACCGAAGACCCGCTGAACAACTTCATCCCCGATTACGGCCGCATCACCGCCTATCGCAGCGCCACCGGCAACGGTATCCGGCTGGATGGCGGCACCGCCTATTCCGGGGGCGTCATCACCCGCTATTACGACAGCCTGCTGGTCAAGGTCACCGCCCATGCCCAGACGCCGGAAAAGGCGATTGCCCGCATGGACCGCGCGCTGCGCGAATTCCGGGTCCGCGGCGTGGCGACGAATATCGAGTTTGTCATCAACCTGCTGAAACACCCGACCTTTCTGGACGACACCTATACGACCAAGTTCATCGACACGACGCAAGACCTGTTTGCCTTCCGCAAGCGG
>RRZU010397604.1_pt1 | contig 32937 bp, 25 predicted proteins | sample 2165561 | NCBI WGS metagenome assembly RRZU01 (sample SAMN10456909, study PRJNA506462) | wastewater metagenome | isolation source: wastewater sludge | place: USA: Moscow, Idaho | reverse complement strand
TGGAAGAACTTTTCCTTGGTCGGGGGGTTCTTCCTTTTCCTTTCTAAAGCATTCTATTAATTTTAAAAAAGCCTCTAGATTATGTCAAGTTATTACATAATCTAGAGGCTTTTTATAGGAATAATTTGATAATATAAAAATAAATTTAAATCTAAGTTATATTTATTTTATAAGAATATTTTGACCTAGTAATGCAGTTTGTTAAAGCAATAATTTGACGCTCTACACCAGATTTAGACGTAGATTCCAAATCACTACAAAAAATAGTCTTGTCTCTTTGCAAGATATTATGAATGATAAAGGATACGAAACAATTTTTATTAACTCTGAGCCAAATATGGAAATTTTTATAGAATTTTTACATTCGTTGAGATATGATAAAGTTGTCGATAATGGTGATGCAACAAGATACACTACAGATAAAGAATTGTTTGAACAATTATCAAGAGTCTCTCAAAATGTTGAGCAACCATATTTTATTGGAATGTATAATATAGGAACTCACCATGGGTTTGACAGTCCGCATTTTAAGTATGGTGACGGAAAAGACAAAGTATTGAACCGTTGGGCTAACTATGATATATGGTTTGGCAAATTCTTTGAAGAATTTCAAAACAACTCAAAGTATGATAATACGATTTTGATTGTAACAACTGATCACGCATCTTATAACTCGCCAGAATATATAGAAGCCTTGAACTCGACTCAAAAAACATTTGTATCAGAAATTCCTTTGATGATTTATTTTAAAGGTGTTGAACATCAAAAAATCAGTGCATCAGGGAGAAATACTTTAAACTTAACTCCGACAGTCCTAGACCTTTTAGATTATCAAAATGAAAAAAATTATTTCTTAGGTTCTTCGTTGTTTGATAGTAATGAGGTCTCGAATTTTGAAATGATTAGTGCTATTGGTGATATCTATTATAAAACATCAGTTAATGGCGTGGCGGAAATTAAAGATATTAATTTGATATCTGCTGTAAAAAATATACAAGATTTCTATTTAATTTCTAGTTGTAGGTAAGTATTTATTAAAAGAGCTACCTAATACTAGATTGTCAGATGAGGATTCTCTTGACCACTTACTTCTATGGTCTAAAACTCTTCCGTAGGAATGTAGAAAAGAAATAAAGGAACAAAAATAAGTAATGCCCTATTTATGATTTGATTTTTTCATAAGTAGGACATTTTTTATATATGTACTCTATTTGATGCTTAAATTTGATGATTATTTTTTTGAATTAGAGTATTGTGCAAAATCTACTGGAGGATGGTTGGCATCGTGATATAGTATTATAGCATAAGGGACAACAGAGAAAATCTGTTCTTCGCTTATTGAATGTAGTAAAGGTTTATTTGATGGATCAAATTTTTTGAGACTAACTGAGAGCTCTTGATTTGAACCGAAGTATTTGAGGTCTTCTAAGCTAGATACCGGGTGAGTTCCATATTGTCCAACAATAGAACTTGCCCATTGATTTTGCACATTATAAAAATCCATTCCTTCCGGAGTAAAGCCAATTTGATATATGTTACTAAGCTCTCTATAGGTAATCTTCTCTCCAGAACTTTTCGCAAGTAAAACTCTCATATTTTCTCCAAAACCAATGTCATTGAAATTTACCTCAGCATCTAAATCTGGCATTTTACTATCTAAATTTGAGCTAACTGTAGATTCAGCTACAGAAGGTTGCTTTATTACAGGTGAATTTACAGTTAGTTGTTTGAACAATAAAGTTCCACCGCCTAATAGAGATAGAGTTAAAATTCCAACGATAGCCTTTGACTTTAGGGCAGAACTTAAGATATTTTTTTGAAGTGATGATACATGATTAGAAAAAATTCCACTTGTAGAGATATCGATATTTCTAATGATATTATTCCAAACGTTGGAAACAGTTACATCATTTGGCATACTTATATCTGAAGGATTATTAAATAACATTCCCAAAGGAAGCAATGCATGTATACGTATATCATGCTTCTCTTCGATTTGAAGTATAATTTCTTTTATTTTTTTTCTGCCATAATTAAGTCTACTCTTTATTGTTCCTTCTGAAACACTTAGACTTGATGAGATATCAGCAATCGATAAACCTGAAAAGTAGTGAAGTAGGATACACTCTTTTTGCAGATAAGGCAAATTGTCAATTACTTCTAAGATAAGCAATTTTTTTTCTTTATTGTCTAAAATAACATCTGGAAGAAAATCATCATCAGATTCATAAATATTACTAATAAATGATTCTTCATTAAAGTCATTATTTATATCTACAAAACGATTTGAAGATTTTAAATGATTCTTGCATTTATTGGATGTAATCTGAAATATCCACGGAATAAATGAACTAATATTATTCAACGTATGAATATTTTTGATTGCAGTGATAAAGACATCTTGCATAACATCAAGTGCGTCATCGGGATTTTTTAAAAGTTTTACAGCTAAGTAATATACTCTTTCATGCGTTTGCCTATATAGTTCTTCATGTGATAGAATATCCCCATTTTTTGCTCTAATAACTAAATCATTTAGATTATCCATACAAAAACTCCTTGTAAATTAAAAAATATTTTAAAAAAGTAAAACCAAAAGCTATTTTGAATTGTCTTACATATATAAAAATAGAATTTGATTATGAAAATATTATACTATGTATGGTATAATTTTAACAATTATGTTTTGAATAAAATATTTTAAGGAGTGTGGGGTATGAAGAAGAAAGATAGTATAATTTCTAAATTAATAAGAAGTATAGTTGTTGTTTGTTTGATTTTTAGCTTAATAGGACTAAACTTAAAAGGAATTTATGCTACGAATAAAAGTATAGATAATAATATTGGAAGCGAGTATATGAGAATACTTAATGAAAAAGCTTATAGACTTGAGTACGCCGATTTGATTGATTTTGATGCAGATGGCAATATGGAACTATATCTTTTTTATTCATCTGGAGAGGACAGTTTGACAGAAGAAATATGGCAATTACAAAATGGAAAAGCTATAAATATTTTTTCAAATAGTCAATATGCAAATGGATCACATTTTAACTTTTCTGGAGGAAGAGCATTATGCAACCGTGACGGAAAAGTATTTTTAGTAGAAAAATGCGGACTTTCAGCTCCAAATGAAGTACAAGACATAGAAGATTCATATTGGCTAAATGTTCTTGAACTTAAAGATAATAAAATTGTTGAGAAAATTAAACTAATGGAAAAGATAGTAACTGATATCGATATTAATGCAGACTATGATTATCCTGAAAGAATATTATACTCTGCTGAGATAACTGAAAATGGAAATAAGACCGTAATTCCAGAAAAATTGTTAGCTGAATATAGCGAGTACCATGATGCAAAAGCAATTAAAATTATAGATAAATATAGTCCTTCTGACAAAGAAAGAATAATTGTTGCAGAGCCTCATGAACCTATTACTTGGAAAAAGAATGATTTACAAAATGTATATTCGAAGTTGATGGCGTCTATGTTGCCTCAGACTTCATACAGTTTTCCTCAAGTAAAACTTTCTGAGAATGAGAAAAACGAAATAATCGATATGATGATGTTAATATTAAATAGTAGATCTAGCTTTGATATAGCAAATCCAAATACTAAACAATTAATGCAGTCTGATTTTGCACCATTTATTCCAATAAGCTTATTTGGAGAATATTTTAAAGACAAATTTAATTATGAAGTAATTAATTATCCTAATGATAGTAATCCAGTGGAAGTATTTTCAATAGAAAAATCAGCTTTTGATAAATTAATGAAAAGTTATATAGGAACTACTCTTCCGATAAAAGAAGTGAATGGAAAATATATTTTTGAACTCGAGCCAGCTGTTGGAGATAATTGGAATGGAATCGGAGACATATTAACATTTTATGATTTAGGAAATGGAATTTACTATACGCAATTTATAACTTTAGAGTACGCAGGTTATTGGGAAGGCAATAATACTATTGATACTGCTATATTACAAAAAACTATTGAAAATGGAGTTACTTATTGGAAGGTATTAAGATATGATTTAGGTGGGAAAGAGCTAAATCAAGAAGCTATAAGTAGGTATATTCCAAAAGGAAAAATTGCTAGTAAAATTGCTTTAGACTACAATAAGTTATCATTCCAAGAAGGGAAAAATGCTATTAAAAACGCAATTTCTTCATCAAAGGGAGAATTAAACTCAGCTGATTTGTATGATTTAGCCAGATATGCAGAGGCTATTGTTGAGAATAATAATAAAGCGGCTATAGAGTCAGAAGAAAATAGTATAGTATTTGATTCGAATATGTTTAAAGAAACTATTTCTTCTATAAATAAAGATAAAAATGAATTGAATGATTTATTTCAGAAAGAAAATATAAGATTATTTAGGAATATTCAAAATAATCTCAGAGTAGATGTTTTAAATATTGATTTGAATCTTCCTATAAATATAAAATTCAAAGAAAAATTTTTAAAAAATAGTGATGGTATTGATACAATAGATATTTTCTTAGGAGACACGAATTTTGGAATTAGTATTAATCCAAAATCCTTGCTTGATACGAATGAGTTTAATATTGAAATACGAAAACAAAATGACAGTACTTTTATAATCAACTATTTAGACGATAATAATCCAATTGATAAACTTGAATCGCCATTTACTATTTTCCTTCCATCTGATAGTAATAAAACCAATGTTTTAATAAATGAAAATGTCATGCCCTCTATTTTTGATGGCCAAAATAAGACTGTTAGATTTGAATCATATTTTTCAGGAGAATATAAATTAGCTTTAAATAATGATAGTGTTAATGATATTGAAAAACTTAATAAATATGAGCAGGAGGCCATTGGTTTTGGGATTTTGAGAAGCTATTTTTCTGCAGATGAAAAGAATAATTTTAATCCAGATAAATTAGTGACCTCAGAAGAAATTAATAAAATTTTTTCAAATGAAATTATTAATAGTAATAATATAACCAAAGAAGATTTTGTTACTTTAAGTATTAAAAAGTTGCTTTCATCAGGGAAATATAGTATTGATGAACTCATCCAAACTTCAGATTTTATTGATAAGGGTAGTATTCGTGATGAAAACAAACAATATATAGAACTAGCTGTACAACTAGGAATTATAGATAATGGAGGAGTCCTGTCTCCTTTATCTGAAATAAGCAGGAAAGAGGCAGCATGTATTTTATATGAAACTGTAAAAAAATATAACGAAATTCCTAATTATAAATTAGCTTTGAGTGAATCAATTACTATTGAGAAAAGTAGTTTGCCTGGAAAAGTAATTTATATTGTTGGTGTAGCAGGTATAGTTTTAGCTATCTTGTATATAATATATGCTAAAAAAAGAAAGAATAACTAGTATAGGGCAACTTTAGAATTTTATTTGTGAACATTTTGTATAATTATCTGTTTCTCATTATTAATTATTGACAGCATGTAATAGAAATGAAATAATGGAACCAAGGAGTATTATACTAATTTGAGCTAATATACATAGGTATATTAGTGCAGTTTACAATGTTAAATTTTATCTTATTAAGAATTGAGGATAATCTGTGAGATATATTTATGATGGAACTTCTTTTATCAATAAAAGACAGATAAATATGGACAGTATTTTTTTGAAAGAAAAGCAAATAGAGTTTAATCAAGTAATATTTGCAATTGTCTGTGATGGAGTAGGAAGTTTATCTGATGGAGCCTATGCCTCTAGTGTGTCTGTTAAGCTACTAAAAAAGTGGTTTGATGAAGAACTCAAGATTGAAGATATAGGAACTAGACTAAGGGAAAAAATTGAGTATATCAATCGATATATTGTAGAAACTTCTAAAAGTCATAGGATAAATACTGCCACTACTCTTTCGGCCTTGCTCATTATAGATGGAGTATATCAAGTGTTTCATATTGGTGATAGTAGAATATATTCTTTTGATAACAAATCTATTTGTATTATTACACAAGATGATATATCTCCTTCAGGAAAGCTCACAGACTATATAGGGAAAGCATCGAATTTTATGTTACACAGATATGAAGGAGTTGCAATTGATAAAGTTTTTTTAATTTGTTCTGATGGATTTTATAAGAATATTGATATAAATTTTTTATTGCCACATATGAAGAATATAGACAGTAAAAATATAAAAAAAATTATCAATAGTCTTATTAATCATGTTATAGCTTCAGGTGAGCAAGATAACATTTCTCTTGCTTTAATAAAAATAGAAAGTTGAGGACCGCAGGATGAAAATAAAATTATTACTTATATCTAGCGATAATGCATATTCAGAACGCTTATCAAACGTGCTATCAGAAAAATATTCTGATTTATTTGATGTTAATGTTTGCTCTTCAAAAGAGCGTTTAATTAATTCTGATTTAATTTTTAAGCATGATATGGTTTTTATTGATTCTGATTTCCTTTCAGATTTAGACTTGGGTTCAATTAAACTTCCAATAATATTAACAACAGATAATGAAACGGAAGACAATATTGTAAATGCTAAGTATAGAATATATAAGTATCAAAGGATATCACATATTGTAAGAGAAGCACTAGAAATCTATGCCGAATCTGGGTCGGTAAAAAATAGTCATAATAAAGAAAGAGCAAAAATTATTGCAGTATGGTCCCCTTGTGGTGGAGTTGGAAAAACTACTGTTTCATTAGCATATGCAACTAGTAAAGCTTGTAGAGAAATGGATGTTGTTTATTTCAATTTAGAAAATTTTTCAAGTATTCCTACATATTTTATGGAACAAGGGAAAAGTATTAGTAGCGTTTTTAGTAAGCTTGATGGGAATGTCAATATGTTGCTTAAAGGGATTATGTTAAAAGATGGAGCATCAGGAATAAATTATTTTTCTACGCCAAATAATTACGATGATATAAATATTTTATCGCCAGATGATATTGAAATTATAATTAATTCTTGTTGTACAGATTTTGATGAGCTGATAATTGATTTATCAAGTAACTGCAATAAGAACGTTGAAAAGGTTTTTGAAATGGCTGACTATGTTTTTATGGTATCTGATGGAACTAGAACTTCAAAAAATAAAATTCAACAATTTCTTACTCAACATAATGTTGCAGCAAATATAGAAAGTAAGTTGATTATGATAAGTAATAAAGGTTCAAAAGTGGATAATATTAATATTTCTAATGTTATAAATTTACCATTGATACAGACTCAAGATCCTATTGCGGCATATAAATCATTGGCGTGCAATCAATTTGAGTGGTAGGTGATTTTATTGAATGAAGAGATGAGAAGTTTACTAATTTCACAACTAAAAACTGAAGTTCAAAATAATGCAGATTTAACGAAATTGTCGGATGGAGATTTACAGGACTTAGTTATTAAGGTGCTTGAGAACAAAATTGAATGGGCAAAATCAAACAGCAGTCAAGCATATAAAGAGCTATCTGCTTTGAATTTCAGAGAGAAGAGAAGTATAACTGATGCTGTTTATGAATCAATAAGAGGATTAGGGGTTTTAGGGCAAATTATTTCTGATACGGATATAACAGAGGTAATGATTAATGGATATAAGGATATATTTATTGAAAAATCAGGGAAATTAATTAAACTTAATAATCAATTCGAAAGTAAGAGAGAGCTAGAGATTATTATTACAAAGTTTGTGTCAAAAGCAGGAAGAGTTGTAAATGAGAGTGAACCAATCGTGGACACAAGACTAGAAGATGGCTCGCGTGTAAATGTAGTGATGAATCCAGTGGCTCTAAACGGGCCAATAGTAACCATTAGAAGATTTCCAAAGGAAGCAATGACTGTAGATAAGTTAATTGAGTATGGGTCAATAACACCAGAAGTTGCTAATGTATTGGAATTGCTAGTATTAGCGAAATATAATATTTTTGTTAGTGGCGGAACTGGAAGTGGAAAAACAACTTTTCTAAATGCTTTATCAAATTTTATACCAAAAGATGAGCGTATTATTACGATTGAAGATTCAGCGGAATTACAGATTAAGAACATTGATAATATAGTTAGGTTAGAAACTAAGAATGCTGGAGCAGATGGAAAAGGAGCAATCACCATTAAAGATTTAATTAAGTCTGCTCTTCGTATGAGACCTGAAAGAATAATTGTAGGAGAGGTAAGAGGATCAGAAGCCCTAGACATGTTACAAGCTATGAACACTGGTCACGATGGTTCTTTATCTACAGGACATGCCAATTCTTCTCAGGATATGCTTAGCAGATTGGAAACTATGGTACTCCAAGGAGCAGCAGGATTACCATTAGAAGCTATACGCCAACAGATATCTTCAGCAGTCGATATAATTATTCACCTTTCAAGGTTGAGAGATAAAAGCAGAAAGACATTAGAAATTGTAGAAGTCATACGTTATAATGCAGAAAAGTCTAAAATTGAGCTCAATCCTTTATATAAGTTTATTGAGACTAATGACAGTAGTAAAAATAAAGTTGTTGGCACCTTAGTTAGAACAGAAAATCCAATGGTAAATACATATAAATTGCAAGTGGCTGGCTTTGATAAGAAGATTTAGCGGGGAGGGAGTCCATGAATAATGTTTTTACACCGAAGGATATAGAAGATTCTAGTATCCAAACTAGTTCTAATAAAAAAAGTATGCATATACCTGATTATACTGTTAGTCAATCGGGGATGATAGATCATGTGTTGTCTTTTGCTCTAGGTTTTCTAGGAGGATTTATTGTTTTATTTTTCTTTTATAAAATTATTATTTTATCCATTCTAGGAGGAACATTTTTTGGAGTAATCAATATTTTCTTAGCAGATCAAAAATCCATTGATAATAGAATAAAAAAGCTCAGAACACAATTTTTTGATTTACTTGAAGCTATGTCTGTAGCGCTAAGAGCTGGAAATCCTCCATTAAAAGCATTAGAAAGTGCTAAAGAAGATTTGATGCTAATATATGCATCAGATAGTGATATTATAACTGAGCTTGATATTATTATAGGGAAATTTTATAATGGAGTTGCACTTTCTGAAGTTTTTCTTGACTTAGCAAAGCGTAGCCAGTTAGAAGATATAGAAAGCTTTGCTTCTATATATTCAACAATAGAAGGAAAGTCAAGTAGAGCGGACCAAGTTATAAATGATACTCAAGCAATTATAGCTGATAAAATGGAAATAGAAATGGAAATAGACACTCTTATGATGGCAGCAAAAACAGAAGTCAATATAATGCTTGTTATGCCAATAGTTATTCTGGGAGTTATAGGATATGCTGGAGCTGGATTTATGGATGTCATTTATACAACTCCTATAGGAAGAGCAACAGCTACAGGAGGATTAATTGTATTTATTTTTAGCTATTTCTTAGCACGTAAAATTGCAAGTATAAAACTTTAGGAGGGTATGATGAGTTATATTTTATACATTATTATTTTAATACTTGCAACGGCATTGTTAGGATATTGGGCTTATCTACTAATGAATATCCAAAAAGAGGATTGGCTTTCAGCTGGGTACAATAAAATTGTAGATAATATAATTAAGATTAATTCATTGAAAGCTAAGGCTCTTAAAAACAATGAAACTCTTAAGAAATATAATGGATTAAAATTAAAGTTATTGCAAATCCTGTATAAAGACAATTCAATTAAAAAAATTAATAAATTGCAGGAAGAGAATATGAAAATACAGTCTGGAAATTTTAAGGCGATTAATATTATTCATATGCCAGGTTACGTTATTCTTAGGAACTTCAATTTGATAGGTAAAGGAGAAATTCATAAGACTTTAATGATTCAAAGTTATGAATTATATGGAAAAAAGTATGCTGAATATAAAACGAAAGGCTTAATTGCTTCAATGGTTTCATACTTACTCCTAGGGATAGGAATTTCTATAATTTTAGGAGTTATACTGATGAGCCAAGGAAGATTAAGAGATGGCTTGATTATATTGATAGTAGGAATTGTTATTGTTTTAGTTTGGACATATGGTATATATACTGAAGTCAGTGAAGAGGTAAATAAAAGAAGAAATGCCATTGAAAGGCAGTTTCCTAATATGGTATCCAAATTAGCGCTTCTGGTTACTTCTGGAATGGTAATAAATAGAGCATGGAAAGAAACAGCTTACAGCAATGATTCAGAGCTATATATGGAAATGCAGACAACTTCTGAAGAACTCGATAATCTAGTAAGCCCAGAAATAGCTTATTCTAACTTTATAAAACGTTGCAATACTAAGGAAACTGCTAAAATTGCATCAGCTATAATTCAGAGTATGTCAAAAGGAAATTCTGAATTGGGAATTTTGCTAAGAGAAATGGCAAAAGAAGCTTGGATAGAAAGACGACATCTAGCAAAAAGAGATTCGGAAAGGGCAAATGCAAAGCTTATGATTCCTACGATGTTACTTCTTTTGACAGTTATAGTTATGATTATGGTACCTATTGCTAACAGCTTTAATAGTTTTTAGTAATTGTATAGAAAATTTAAAAATTTTTATTTAAAAAGGAGAGTTGTAAAATGTTGGAAAAGATATCTCATTATTCTTTGGTATCATATCTTGGTTATAAAAGATTTGTGGAAGATTTTAAAAATGATCAAAGAGGAGTTTCTGATGTTGTTGTAGCTATTTTATTAGTCCTTGTGTCGGTATTAGCAGTTGTTTTCTTCTGGGACAATTTGAAGGAATTCCTTCAATCAACATGGGATAAAGTTACTGAGCAAGGGAATTCAATAGATTAATTAGTTTCTAAACGTATTCATTATAAAGGAGATGGGAGCTTTGACGATATGCAAAAAAATCATAAATGATACTAGAGGGGATGCTATCGTTGAGGCTACCATTATTTTTCCAATAATAATAATGATTTTTGCAGCTCTAGTACTACTATCATTTTACATGCCAACAAATGCTACTTTGCAAAGAGCAACTCAACATGCAGCTACTGTAATAGCAACTGAATTAAGTGATACTTGGATTTTTTATGATGAAGGCTCAATGGAGTATTATACCAAAGATAAAAAAGACGAACTGGATAATGTTTATTCAGCTTTTTTTAATAGTATAAAAGCTAGTGATTATTCTCAAAAAGCTGAAATGATTGTTAGGGAAGCTGAAAGCAGAAGTCTAAGTTATAAAGGTGGAGAACTGACAGTAGAGTATGAGCTAGTAAATAGAATTATTTATAAAGAAATTAGAATTACAGCAAAGCGTGTTATTCCAGTTGGGATAAATCTTTCTTTTATTGGATTTCCTAAAGAAATACCTATAACAGTATCATCGATTGCAGTTGTACAAAATGGTGATGAGTTTGTTAGGAATATGGATATAGCAGTTGACCTTACAAGATATTTAGGAGATGAGCATGATAGAATTGGTCATGCTTTTACTAAAGTAAAAGAAATTAAGTCAAAATTTGGTTCTGCACTTGGGTGGTAGAAATGAGGTGTATTTATGTTCTCTTTTTTTAAAAATAACAGAGGATCAGTTACAGTGTTTGTAACTTTATTATTAATACCATCTATTTTAGTAACTGGAACAGCAGTTGATTTATCTAGGATTCATACAGCTAGAAGTATAGTTCAAGATGCGAATCAGTTAGCAGCGAATAGTTTATTAACTCAGTATGAAGCCATGGTACAAGACATTTATGGATTGTATGGAATTATGGAGGATGATCCAATCTTAGGAGAAATGTTAGATGAATATATAAAGGTTAGTATATTTGGAGAAGATACTAAACCAAAGGGTATGGGAACTTTTGAGTTATTTAGTGGTTCAGTTGCTAATCCTGTATCTGTAGAATGGATAGAAAATAAAAATCTTTCAAATTCTGATGTATTAAGAAGACAAATAGAGGAATATGCTAAGTTTAGAGCGCCTGTGATAATAATAGATGAAATTCTAAATAGAATTGATGCCTTTAAAAAAATTAAAGAAGATTCTGAGGTTATAAAAGATAAGATTGAAATAGATAAACAAATAGGAAGTTTAGATAAGATATATTCTGAGATTTACGATATTATAAATAAAATTAATGAATTTGAAGATGATGAAAATAAGATTTACAAGGATATAAATATTTATATGAAAAATATAAATGGTCAATTAAAATATCTAGAAGAAACTATAACTGAATACAATAATATTGACCCCGATGATTTTGATTCTGATGAACGAAAGGCAGAATTAGAGAAAAAATATCGAGATATAACTGACAATATAAAGATATTAATTACAGGAGGGAATATAAGCAATAAGTGGAACGATGGATACGAAAGCTATGATAATCCGAATGAATTCTGGAAAGAAGGCTATTGGAGTAATTCTACAAGAATTAAAGGATTAGATGATAAAATAAAGGAACAAAAATCTACTTTAAATCCCTATTTTGAGTTACTAGATGAATTAAATGAAAAAGCAATTAAAGCAGATAATATGAAATCTAAACTTAAAGAAGAGCTAAATAATTTTAAATCTAGATTGGATGAAGGCAAATGTTCCGAAACTTTAGTAAAAGGGATAAAAGAAGAAAAAAATAGCGTAAGTAATAAATCAATTTTAGAAGAATATGAATTGTTATTGGGCTATGATATAAGTCCTATGGTTCAGGCTTTCTCTAGTGAAAATAAGCAACATATTCAGGAAACTATAGATATCATTGATAGAGTAGTTTATGGAAAAATCAATAATGATAACATTTTTGATTTGAAAAATTCAATTTCTAGAAAAAGTTTAAAAACAATAAGAGATTTTTATTCTATAGATGGTGAATATTCTAAAAGTCCTAAACTTTCTATAATGGCTAGTTTAAGTGAAAATGGTTTTTCATATAAGGTTTTAAAAAAATTCAAGGTTTTCCAAGACAGTAAGTTTAATTCTACTAAAAATAAAGATTTTTATGAACTTTTAGTTAAACTGAATTCAAATGATAATACTCAGTTGAAAAAGGATGCAGAGGAAATTACTTCTGAGACTATGCAAGAAGCAAAAAACAAACTTAAAAAATTGACTTTGACACCTGATGGGGCAAAGTATTACAAAGCCTCTAATGAAGCAGATATATCTTTTTTGAGTGATGATAAATGGAAAGATAGTGATGCTGGAATTTCAAATATCAGTTCTTCAATGGATAGTAGTATCATAAAAAAACTCGGTGATTTTACAAATGATATATCTAATAAGATTTTACTACTTACATATGATACAGAAATGTTCTCTGATTTTACAACGGAAGAAGATACTCTAACAATGTCGGGGATACCAATGAATACAGATGTTAATTATTTTTTTCAATCTGAGTTAGAATATTTGTACAATGGGAATTCAAATAGTGCTAGAAGCAATATTGCTTCAGTTACAAGGATGTTATTTTTAGTACGCTTTGTTTTTAATTATACTTCTACCTTTACAATTAAAACTGTAAATACTGAAATAACTACTCTTTCAGCTGTAGGAGGGAACTTAGCTTTTATTGTAAGGGAGTTGTTAAGAGTAGCTTATGCTACTGGAGAGACTGCAATTGATTTGAATAATCTTTTAAGCAAACCAAGTAAATCTGTTCCAATTTTTAAAACCGAGCAATCTTGGTCCTTTGGTATATCTTCGGGGTTAAAAGAAACTATAGAAAAGAGTGTAGATAGCCCTTCGGATTCTTCGAAGGATATAGATTTAGTTTACAAGGATTATTTAAGGATATTTTTACTATTTGTAAACTCTGATGATTTGGCAAATAGGACTGCAGATTTAATATCATGGAATATAACTAACAAAAAGAATGATATTCAAGCAGATGAGGATAAAATGTCTGGTACAGAAATCTTTGATATGTCAAAATTGCATACAGACTTTATGATTACTTCAACTGTGGATATGCGTATGTTATTTTTATCTATGCCATTTGCTCAAAAAGGGGCTAATGGAGTAATACCGCCTAAAAAGTTGCCTATTTCAGTTACAGACTATAGGGGGTATTAAAATGCTAAAAGATGAAAAAGGATATATAGTAGTTGAAACTATAGGAAGTTTTATTCCGTTCATACTGGTTATGGTTTCGATATTGAGCTTAGTAAATTTAGTGACAGTACAGGCAAGAGTACATAATGCTATTACACAGGCTGCAAATACATTATCTATGTATAGTTACACATTGCAAGTTACTGGCGTAGCGAGTGATCTGGTAACTTTAGATTCCAAAGCTAGTGAAGTGAAAAGTGAGGTGTATGCAACTAAAGCTGACATTGATGCAGTTATTGCTGGATTGGATACTGCAGCAGGGAAAAATATAGTTAATAGAGTAAATTCTTGGGGAAACGATATTTCTAACAATCCTAAAGAAGTTATACAACTTTTAGCTAATTATGGAATAAGCGAAGTAAGTAAAGAAGGTTTTGAGTTGATTTTAAAATCTCTTGTAGAACGATATCTTTCTACTGAAAATTTATCTGGAGATGAGTATTTAAGAAAGTCTAATGTAATCGATGGAATAGATGGGTTAAGATTCAATCAATTTATGGGAGGACCTTCAAGTGTAGAGAGTGTTTTGATTGATAAAAATGGAGATTTAAAAATTTCGGTAAATTATGAAATCAATTATAAATTTGGAGCATTACCTCTTCCGTTTGACTCTCTTTCTATTACTCATACAGTCAAGACAAAAGCATGGCTAAATGGAAGTGGGGAGGGTTATTAAGATATGGGAGAGAATTGTCAATTCAAGAATTTATGCTATTTTGGATTCCTTTTGGTTGGCTTGATTTTTTTAATATTTAAATATGAACACCTAGATATGTTTACGTTTTTGTGGTATCAAGTTATCCTAGCATATTCATATATAGCTGCGGTGCATGATTTTAAAAATAAATCTATTCCTAATGCTTTGATACTAGGAATGATATCCACATGGTTTTTTATGATGATTTTTAAGTTTTTTGTTGATTCAAATATGGCAATAAGTTTATTAAAAGAATCAATGATAGGATTCTTTATAGGAGGCATTTTATTTTTATTGGTGTATATATTGAGCAAGAAAGGCCTTGGAGGTGGAGATGTCAAATATATAGCAGCTTCAGGTTTATATATAGGTTTTTCTGGAATATTATCAGTTTCTTTGATAGGTTCATTACTTGCTGCAATTGTGGGCCTGATACTAATATATCTTAAAAAAATCAAACCAAAAGACACAATGCCCCTAGTACCATTTTTGTATATCGGGATTTTATTAACTGTCTTTTATATGTAAGGAGGAGGTATTTTGATAAAACAAAAACGGTGGTTTCTTGTAGGACTTTGCATTTTACTAATATTAGTTGCATGGTATACCGTCTTAAGTTCAAAAAGTAATGCTCAGAAGCAAGTAGAGTTAATAAGCGAGTCTGAACTATATTTAAAAGACAAAATATATATAAAGGCAGTTCCTCTACTAGAAGAAGCAGCAGGTTATAATGCAAAGCATACCTTAAAAGCTGAGAATAAGCTCAAGCAAGTGTATATTAGTTTGATAGATCAAAGAATTTATGCACAAAAATATATTGATTTGCTTGACAAGCAAATGAAAAGAGAAAATGCCAAAGCAGATGTATTTATAGAAGCTGCTGAATTTTATTTAGAACGGTCTAAGACTATAGATGCTTTAGATATTTTAAAATTAGGTATAGGAAAATTAAATGATAAAAAGTTGATAGAAATGTATGAGGAAAATCGTTATGTATATGAGATAGGATATAACAAATATGAAGAAGTAGATGATATTTATGAAGGTAAAATAGGTGTAAAGCTAGAAGGATTATGGGGGATAGCATCCTCAGATGGAGATTTATTAATACCGTGTGAGTATAATAAAGTTAGTAATTTTAGCAACAATCGTGTAGTTGTAAAAAAATCTAATGAGATTTATTCAATAGATATTAACCAAAATAGACTTTCTTTATTGAAAGAAAAGATAAAGGATTTCGGATATTATTCTAATGATAGATTAGCAATCAAAGCTGATAAAGGGTGGAGAAGGGCTACAGGAGATTTTATCATAGGAGATACAGTTTTTGAAGATATTAAGAGTTACTCCAATGGATATGTAGCGGCTAAAAAGAATGGAAAATGGGGTTTAGTTGATTTATCAAATGAGTGGCTTATAGAACCCAAATACGATGAGGTAATATGTGATGATTTAGGATTTTCATATAGACAAGATGCTGTATTCGTAAGGGAAAATAAAAATATTTTTCTAATTGCTAGCGGGAAAAAGTTGGACATTAATTATGAAGATGCAAAACCTTTCAATAATGAAGGCTATGCAGCTGTAAAAAAAGATGGGAAATGGGGTTTTATTGATTCATCTGGGGAATTAGTAATAGATTTTCAATTTGAAGATGCTCTTTCATTTGGGGGTCACTTAGCAGCAATAAAAAAAGGAGAAAATTGGGGATATATAAGCAAATATGGAAAGATTGTAATAGAACCAGATTTTTTAAAGGCAAAGACTTTTTTTAATGGAAGAGCGCCAGTTCTTACGAATAGTGGATGGCAGTTCATAAGGTTAATAGAATATAAAAAAGGAGGGGTTCTATAGTGTATAAAATAGAGTCTAAGAAAGATTTCCAATCAGGAGTAACTTTAGTTATTAAGTTTCCAGAAGATGATTTAGATATTAATTCTTTATATACTATTTTAAAAAACAGTCCAGACTTTATACTACCTTTTCATCACAAGATTGTAGATGGAATAGTTGAAATTACATATAAAGTTGGAAATATGAACAAGTTAACATATTTATCTTGTGAGCGTAATACTAGTGAGTATATAGATTTATGGACATCAATTTTACAACCATTATTTGATTGTGACGATTGGTTTATGAGCCCGTATTCTTTCGTTTTAGATTTAGAGCATATCTATTGTGATAAAAATAATAATAAGATTTTCTATATTTATATTCCAACCAAAAAAGATTTTTCGAGTTTTGACGATTTGAAGAATTTAGCCATTAATATAGCTAAGCAAAATCACGTGGAAGATATTACTTTGGAAAATAAAGTAGTATGGGCATTACAAGACTTTAATCCTAAAGATTTCCTTAAGATGATTAAGACTTATGATATGAGGAAATCTCAGGCAGACTCTATAATCAGTACAGTGAAAACTGATAAAGTAATTTATTCTACTGAAAATTATAATACAGAATCAGAGAATAAATTAAATTTTGAAGCTAAATTAAAATCAGAGAAAATAATTAGCGATGCAAAGAATATTGTAATTCCAGAGAAGAAGATAGATATGAGCGAATTATCAATAGATTTTTCTATGGATAGTGATGATATAAAAGATAAAAAGAAAAAGAGTAGTTTCTTGAGTTTTAACAAAGATAAAAATAAGAAAGAAAAAGAAACTATTGAGGAAAAACCTAAGAAAAATAAAGAAAAAAGAAAATTATGGGGGAAAAAAGAATCTAAGGAAAGAGAAATAATTGAAGGGGCAGCTTTGATGCAAAAAATAGTCGAACCAGAATATTTTGCTCCTATTCAAGAGATAGAAATGGAAAATGATATTACACAATTGGATTTTGACGAGGAATTAGGTTGTAAATTACGATATATAGGAAGTGACAACCATCCACGAGTTATAGTTATTGATATTAACGAAAATGAAGTATATACAATAGGGAGATATGATGCATCCATTGGTAAGAAGCAGTCGAGTTTTGAATTTGAAAAAAAGACAAAAGCAATAAGTAGAAAACATGCTGCAATAGAAAGAAAATCAGATGGATACTATTTAATTGATTTATCTTCCTCAGCAGGAACATATGTTAATGGAAAAAAACTGCAACCAAATTCACCTATAAAGTTGAATATAGATTATAGAATTTCTTTTGGTCATTCTGGAGCCGATTATTTGTGGGAGGGTTAATTTGGTGGAACCTGAAATAATACTATATATAGGATTATCTTTATTAGGGACTTCAACTATGGGATTGCTAATCTCATTTTTCTATCTAAAAAATAAAAAAGCTAAGCTTGAGATAATCCTAGACAACGAGTACGGCAAAAGGAGGATTATTTAATGAAAGATGATTCTTCAAAAATTATTTTTGACACGTATAAGGTTATAGGAGAAATAGGGTCTGGAGGAGCAGGAATTGTCTATTTAGCTGAACATTTGAGGCTAAATAAGAAAGTAGTATTAAAGTCTGATAAACGGTCATTTTCCAACAATATAGTAGCTTTACGCCGTGAGGTTGATTCTCTGAAAAACTTAAGTCATACATATATTCCGCAAGTATATGATTTTTTTGAGCAAGATGGAGAAGTCTTTACTGTTATGGATTATATTTTAGGAGAAAGCTTTGATAAACCATTGAAGCGAGGAGAAAAATTTTCACAAGCTAAAATAGTTGAATGGGCTTGTCAACTTCTAGAAGCTCTTTCATATCTTCATAGTAGGCAACCTAATGGAATATTACATGCTGATATAAAACCTGCAAATGTAATGCTTACTCCTTCTGGAGATGTTAGATTAATTGATTTCAATATAGCTTTGGCTTTGGGAGAAGAAGGGGCTATCTCTGTTGGAAGAAGTTTTGGATACGCGTCTCCAGAACACTATGGAATGGATTATCCTATATATAACGACGACAAAAGCTCTGATATACTTACAAATTTGGATGGTAATATATCATATATTAATACAATAGTAGAGCTTAATTCAGAAAAAAATTCTAACAGTAATTCTTCTAATAGCAAAAGAATAATGTTAGATAGACGCTCAGATATTTATAGTTTAGGAGCTACTTTGTATCACATTATCACTGGAAGAAAACCTTCTCCAAAAGCTATAGAAGTACAACCGATATCGGCAGATGAATGCAATGAAGCAATATCTGTTATTATATCTAAAGCAATGGAACCTAATCCAGATTTAAGGTATCAGACAGCAGATGAGATGTTATATGATTTTAATAATTTAAGAACAAAGGATTCAAGGAGTACTTTATATAAGAAAAATAAAAAGATTATATTGTCTTTATTATGTTTTGTATTTATTTTAGGAGGAATCACTACATTTTACGGACTTACACAAATTGAAAAAAAACAAAAATATGTAGTGCTATCTGAATACTCTAAGAATGCTTTAGAAGTTGGAGATGTTAATAGAGCACTAAGTTATGCCCTTGAAGCTATTCCACAGAAAAATAATTTGGTAAAGTTTAATACTTCTCAAGCACAGCTAGCTTTAACAAATGCTCTTGGGGTATATGATTTATCAGATGGGTATAAGCCATTTAAGACAATTGAATTACCTTCTGCACCTATTTTAACTACGATTTCTCCAGATGGTAAATTTGGAGCAAGTTTATGTGGTCAAAGTATAGTTTTATATGAAATAGGGAGTGGAAATATAGTTGAAACTTTACCAGCAGAAAAATCAGCTTTGTCTGAAATAGAATTTTTAGATAATAATAGAGTAGTTTATGCGGGAAAAGAAGGCATAACAGCATACGACTTAGTAAAAAAAGAAGTGTTATGGAAAGGGAAAAATACAACTGCAATTTCTGTTTCGGGAGATAAGAAAACGATAGCAGGAATCTATAAAGCTAAGGATGAAGCTATAATTTATGATAGTTTAAATGGAAATATTATAAAAGAAATTAGTTTTAAAGGTAAGCATCAGAGTATAGCAGTCAATGATATTTTTGCTAATCCTAAAGATAATATTTTTTCATTAAATTATAATGGAACCTTTTTGGGAATAAGCTTTGGAGATGGCTCGTTAGGATTATATAATTTGAAAAATGATGAGGATATAGAAATTTTTGATAGTAGTTCTGGTTTCTCACACTTTGAGGGAGGCTTTTTTAAAGACTATTTCGGGTTTTCTGCTACAAATTCTAAGCAATCTGTTTTTGCAGTTATTGATGTTATCAATCTTGAACAAACTGGAGGATTTGAATCTGAAAAGCCGTTTGCTGTTAAAACAAGTAATGATGGGATATTTGTTAAGACAGAAAATATATTGGTAAAAATAGACCCTGTCAGTGGAGAACAGACTCCGCTGGTTTCAACTAATGAAAACATATCAGATTTTTCACTTTCTAATAATCACACATTGATTAATTATGAAACTGGATATTCTTTTTTTAATAAAGATGCTCAGCTAATTTCTAATCATAATAAAAATAATCAGTATGATGATATATATATTTCTGAGGACTTAGCTATAATATCTAGTTCAAATTCTCCTGATTTAACTATTTTAAAGTATGAAAATAATACAGAAAATGAAATCTCCAATTTCGATATAAATGGAGATTATGATGAAGCTAGATTTAGTGAGATGTACAGTACTGTAATATTCTTTTCTTATGATAAATTTTGCCTATTTGATTTAGAAGGCAATCTTATAAAGAAAGTTGAAATTCCTAATAATTCTCAAGTCCATGATCAACAATTTATAAGAAAGGACAATGAAGAACATCTAGAAGTTTATTTTAACGATGGGACTATAATGAGTTATTCTGCTAAAAATGGAGAAATAATTGAGAAAATTCAAAAAGAAAAACCTGATAAAAGTTTGGATGAAGAATTTTTTACTTCCGAAGTTCGCATTGAGGCGCCGCTACATGGAACCCCTATAGCTTATGATAGAAAAAGCAATAAAGTTATTAAAGAGCTAGAAAAAGATGCATACCTTACATATGTTACGGAAATTGATGAGTATATTATCACTGAATACGTTACAGTTGCAGGGGATAGATATGGAGTATTGTTAAATAATAGATGTGAGACATTAGCATATCTTCCAAATTTATGTGACATAATAGATGATAATTTAATATTTATTTACGAAGGTAGAAGCCTTAGAAAAACTCATATCTATAAGATGGAACAATTGGTTGATTTAGCAAAAAATAATTTATTAACTCGGGGAGGAAAGTAATGAACAGCTTGAAGAAGAAATTATCATTTTTACTTATTTTTGCTTTAGTCTTGACATCGAATTCGTTTCTTGGTTTGTCAGAAGGATTGGGAGAAGAAATTGGAAATGTTATTACACAAGAAGCTACTCAAGAAGTAAATAAAGAAGAAATAATAGGTTCTCCTACAGGAGAAATACAAGAGACACAGCCTAAAGATACTATAGAAGAATTGCCAGAAGGATTTCCTAAGGAGCCGATAATAGAAGAGCAATCTGATTTTGATAATGATTTTATTATTTACAATTTAGGTAAGAAAGAGATAACCGTAGGTTATGATGTAGATAAAGAACAAGAGAATTCTTATGATTATAAATTGTTTGATGATAATGGGAATTATAAAATTACGTTAGAAGAAAATGCATTTTTTCCGTATGAGATAGAGTTTACATCAAATGGAGAAGCTATGGTGTATGAGTTCGAAGATATTGAAAGTACTATTGAAATTAATGGGCATACATTTAGTGTTGAATCTGTATATAGTGATGAATATGCCATTAATAGTATTGGCTTACAGATTGGAGACATATATGTCCCAGCAAAATTAGAACCGAAAAATTTTAGCAATGGATTTATGATGAGATCTTTATCATTACTTCCATTGAATGAAAAAATATTAAATATGGATTTAGACCCCTTCGATATGTTCCAATTAAAAAAAGTACAATTATCAGCTATCTTATCTGGTGAAGTAATTGAGAATACTGATAAAATTATATGGGGAAAACTTAATGGAAATGGAGAGTATAGCGAAATAAGTCTAGACGATTATTTGGATATTTCTAGTATAAATAGTTTGGAGTTGATAGTTGGAACAACAAAGCAACTTGATGATACCAATACAAGATATATCATTAATTTTTATAACAGAAAATATAATGAAGTACTAGTTGAGGATATGGATATTTATAAGAAAGTAATGGAAAACTATATTAAAATCCAACCTTATGAAGTTTGGACTTTCGCTAGACAATTGTCAAAAAGTGAAACGACTCAGATTGAGCTCAGTGAAAAAGACAGTGATGCTGAAAGTTTATATATTGGAAAGCTTCAGTTGAATCCAACATATAGTAATCTACAAATTGAGGCATACCAAGGTAGATATTCCACTATAGAAGAGTTAGATGATGCGTATAATAAAGATAATACGATTGATGTTACTCAGAAATTATTTCAAGAGAATTTAGGAAACAACGAGGCAGGATTAAAGATACCAATTAGCCCAAGCAAAACTTATTATAACTTACCATTTACATTTTTGATTAGCCAAAATGGTGAAAAAAATATATATCATTATGATATAGGGGTTTCATTAGGAACAATTCCGTTTTATGGAGATATTAGATACAATAATTCTGATATATATGTAAACATGACAAGTATAGACAATAGTAGCAAAATTCAGACATGGACGATAGAGTCAGAAATAATACCTTCAGCAAATCAAAACTATGATTTTATTTTGAGAAATCCATATAATCTAGTTATTGATAAAGTTGTAACTGGACATTATGATTCACTTAACGATGCATCAAGTGCTACAGATATTAAAGACGATATCCTAAATAATGGATACTCTGCAAACTATAGTGGTGAAGGACAAAAATTTACAATATTCTCTGAAGGAATGGTATATAAACTTATTGTTATTGTAGAAAAAAAAGAAACCTCTCCTGTTGATTTAAATAATATGCCTAAACCAGGATCAGCAGATACATTTTTTAAAGTAAATGGTGCTAAAGAAATAACTAACACATATATTTTACCCTATGAACATGACACTTACTATGATATGGGATATCAAACTATTTTTTATTTAGACCAAAATGCACCAAATATAATTTCACCTAATTTCTGGAAAGCTAATAATGTAAATGTATATTCTGGAAGTAATACTAGCGCTGGAATCAAACAGATAAGTGGAGAATCGCAAGCGGATTTTTCTAAAGGACCGGTACAATATGCTGTGGCTGCTGAGGATGGAATGAATCTAAAAAATTATTGGGTTACATTCGTTCCTAAAAGTACTGGTGGATCAAAATTATTTGTTAATGGAATTAATGGTTCAGAAGGAGCTAAAAGAGAAGTATTTTTAACTAGCATTCATAAAAATATTCATGATATTTTTGTAGCTAATACTGGAGATACTACGTTAACTGGCTTAAACGCTGAACTAATAGATGCAAAGAATATAAAACTAGATGCTCACTGGAACATTGGAGGACAGAACAATGATACCTTAGCACCTTTTGATTCTGTTACAAAAATAACTCAAGAAGGTGAATTACCAAATGTAGCGAAAATAAGATTAGTACCTGATGGAGAGGGAGAAATTCAAGGTAAACTAAAAATAAGTGCCATTGGACAATCACCTATAATAGTAGATTTATCAGGTAATGTAGGGGATCCAAAACTGTTGACAGAAAGCATACCCGAGGCTGTTAAATATGTTCCTTATGGTGTACAAATTCTTCACAATAATAAATATAGTTGGAATAAAATAAAAATGGAAATCACTTCAGGAAAATTGCCGCAAGGAATGCAGTTAAAGCCTAATGGAGAAATTTATGGAGTTCCAAAGGAAACGGGAACATTTAATTTTTCTATAAATATGAGTAACAGTGATACAAGATTTAAGGATGCTTCAGCTAGTTTTACTCTAATTGTTAAAGAAAATACAAATGCAAATGTAGAATCTTCTACTGATATAAATTATGAAGTAAGCAACCGTGTAGGGAATTTATCTGGAGAAGACTATATTATTAATGAAATAAAAGATCATCTATTTATTACTGAAGGAGAGTATAATGAATTTATAGACTTTTGGTTAAATGGAGAGAAATTGGTTGAAGGAATAGATTATACAAAAGAAAAAGGAAGTACAAAAATAACTATTAGAAGTCAGACCTTTGCAAATAAAGTTAATAATTCTGGTACGAACACTATAGCAGCTGAATTTCGTGTAGATGGAAATGAAAATAAAGAATTGAAACGATCAGCTCAGAATTTTAAGTTAGAAATAAAAAATAGCAATAATAATAACAACAACAATAACAACAACAATAACAACAACAATAACAACAATTCTGGCTCTAGTTCTGGTTCTGATTCTGATAAGAACTCTGGTAGTAGTAAGGTTGATAATTCATCATCTAAAAATAATTCTTCAGATAGTCAACCTAAACCAATTGAGCCTAAGATTGTCGTAAATAAAGCTGTACCATTCAATATAGAAATTAAAGAAGATGCAGTATTAGCTGATGATAAAGCAGTAATTACTTTTAAAGATATAAAAATTGAAGAGGCATTAAAACAAGCAAAAGAAATTTCTGCTACAAATTCTGTAGTAATGAATTTAATTCCTATGGGAATATCTCAAAGTATTAATTCTTTTGAAATAGGATTATTGCAAAAGGATATTAATGAATTATCTAAAATAAAAAATGCAGATTTAAAGCTGAACGTTGGAGGACTAGGAAGCTGGAATCTAGACAATAATTTACTATCTTCTCTTGGCGGTATGGATTCTAGTGACATCAATTTTAGACTAGTAAAAAGTGGAAATGAAATTTCATTTAGTATTTTAGTAGACGATGTTGAAATAACTGATGTTAAAGGGACAATACGTGCTCAAATTCCATGGATATCTGATAAGGAAGTAATAGTGTTGTCGCAAACTAATGGTGAAAAAGTAGTAGTAAAAAAATCCTTTATAGATAATAATTTTGTTTATGTACTTTTAGATAAGCCAGGAAGTATATCAATAATTAATAATTCTAAAAGGTTTACAGATGTTGCTTCGAATAATTGGTTCTTTGAGGCAGTGAAATTTGCTAGCAGTAGAGAATTATTTACAGGAGTTAGTGATACTGAGTTTGCTCCTCAACTACCGATGACTAGAGGAATGTTCACTACAGTATTGCATAAACTAGAAAATAATCAAAATCTAGGAAATGGTAATGATTTTAAAGATATTAATTCGAACAAATGGTATTACAATGGTATTTCATGGGCTCATAGAGCTGGTATTGTTTCAGGATATTCTAATGGGAATTTTGGAGCAGAGGATAGTATCAGCCGTGAAGAAATCGCAGTTTTCATGTACAGATATGCAAACTATATAGGAATAGATACCATAGAGAGAGCCGATATAAGTGATTTTTCTGATGATGAAGATATATCTGTATGGGCTCAAGATGCTATGAGCTGGGCAACTGCAAGAGGATTGATAAGAGGAAACGGATCAGATTTGAATCCGAAAGGAATTGCAACGAGAGCTGAAGCATCGTCTATTATTATGGGATTCATTGAATCGATTGTAAAATAAATGTAAGCATCAAATAGAACACATATATAAAAAATGCCCTACTTATGAGAAAATCAAATCATAAATAGGGCATTTATTTATACTTTGTTTAAATTGTTGTGATTATAGTTACGACAATACATTATTTATCATTATTCCACCAAGTTTTATTATCAAGGTTACTATAATATCTTTGTAGAGGGACTATTGTTTTATTTCTAATTTCAAATACCTCCCAAATAACACCTGGACGATTTGCAGGGACATTAAATGAATGGACTAAGCCTTGTTCAGTATAAACTGAAACTGTTGCATTCGAGTAAGACATATCAGTCGATGTTGGATACTGGTTGCTACAGTTAGTATAATCAGCCACATAGAATTTATATAGACCGTTTCCAAGTTCATTAATAGTCATAGTTTCAGGACCATAACCATCAGTGTCATCTACATCCAAATTATTCCCATTATAGTCAAATTGATTACCATACCATATGTGATAAGTGCTGTCTCCGCTAGTTTCATCATATGGAGTAAATAGGTGAGAGTCCAAATCCCATGGAGTGTCATTCCATGTGAGGACTATCCTTACTTCTCCTTCATTTAGAACAGGGGTTGTATTGACATTAATCATTGTGTTGTCAGAGACAACAGTGATTGTATAATAATTAACTGCATATCCTACTTTATTAATTTCAACAGTATACATTCCAGGTTCTAGTTGCATATATACTATCCCATTGTTATCTGTAGTGGCAGAAGCGTATATCTCTCCGGTTTTATTATTTATACCTTTACGTACATTAATTGAGGCTGAATCGAGACGCATCATACCAGAATTATCATATGATTTATTAAAAGCATCACTTATTACCAACTGAGTGTTGTAAGTAGAACTAGTGAAACTGTTGGATATTAATACTATAGTTTCTTGGTACATACCTATTAGTTGATTGTTTTGATTAATATTATAAAGAATAGTTTCTATATAATTATTTTTTGTTACTTTTATAAAATAGCTTCTTTCTTCAGAAGGAATAAGAATGGAATATTTACCACTATTATCTGTTTTAGCAACATAAACCTCATTTTCAAATTCTTGAGCAAAAAGATGTATGGTTGCATCTTTTAATGGATTACCGTCTTGATCTGTAACATACCCTACAATAGAGCTGATACCTTTGGATTGGAGAACGATATTATATGTGTTATATGCTGCATTAAGCATTTTCTTTTCTCTATTATCGTAATCCATTTTTATGTCATCGCTTAATTCATTATAAAGAGAAATAGTACCAGCATTGCCACCTCTATTTTTTTCTTGTTCTCCGATAATATAATTTCTTTGACCAGAGTTGTCAACAATTCTCCATTTAACCATTGTGTCATTTGTGAAATAGTATCTTAGACCTGATTTATCTTGAGTTGCATAACTAGGTACATAATTTGTATCTTCTCTTGAAAAAATAAAGTTAACTTTTCCGCTGTCAGTATAGTAATAATCAGTTATTTCTAGCATATTTCCTTTGTACTCAATACTCACAATCTTATTAACTTTATTATTGTCTGGATTTTTATAGATTTCATACTCAATAAGGTTTCCAGTGTCAGCATTGATTAACTGCTTTTTTTCGATAATGTAGGAATTTATAAGACCATCAGAATAATTTCCTGGGCTTATATCTTCTAGGCTATAGAATAATGATGGATCCCATTGATAACTAGTTTGCCTAGTTCCGGGATTATAATTGTTTTCATATATAGATATTTTTTCGATTGAGTTTTCTGATTCGTTTAATGTTTTAAGTAAGGCAATAAATTTTTCTTCTTCTGTTTGAGGATTTTGAGAATTTAAATTCAAGGAATTATAAATTTTTCCTAATTTTGAAGATTCAACTTCCTTTGTTTTATCTTGAAAAATATTGAATCCAAGTATAACAGTTGAAAAAATAGCTATTATACTTATTGCAATTATAGAAATACGCATTTTATAATTTAATTTTATACTTCTAGTTTCAAATTCTGATTCTTCGTAATCAGTATCTTCATGAGTTAAGAGATTATTAGAAGCATCTGATTGTAAAATATCAGTTGTATGCGGAGAATCTTTTAAAGGTGTTAAGCTGGAGTGTTCTTTTATTATTGGAGTGCCACAGTTGTGACAAAAAACATTATCGCTGGATACTTGAGTACCACATTTTACACAATACATATAATCAATCTCCTCTAAAGTCATATTTATATATTCAACTTAAATATTAATACAGTCTATAACCTTTGATATCATATATATTTACTGTATATATAATTCATTTTTGTATATTTATAATAAATATAACATAAATATTCTTATATAGGAACCAAATCTGACTTTTTTATGTTAAAATAATAACGTCAAATTTTATTTAATTAAATAAAGAATTAGGAGAGAATATATGCAAAAAAAAATAGCTAAATATGTCTTGTTTTTTTCACTTGTAGGCATCTGTATATTTTTGTTTTCAATGAATGGTTTAGAAAATAAAAATATAAATTATCAGAATATGCAACTTATCACGGAGGAAAAACCAAATATAGGAGAGTCACACATCCAAGGAGACGACGAAATAATTGTTTCTGATGAAACTGATATAAATAATGAAAAAGAAATAACTAATAAAGAATTTATAGTTTGTATAGATCCAGGACATCAAGTAAAAGGTAATTCAGATTTAGAAGCAATTGGACCAGGATTGCAGACTAAAAAACCAAAAGTAAGTTCAGGAACTCAGGGAGTATTTACAAAAAAACCTGAGTATGTTTTAACTCTCGAGGCGAGCCTAATATTAAAAGAAATGCTAGAGGCTAAAGGGATAAATGTTATAATGACAAGAGATACTAATGATGTTGATATAAGTAATATGCAAAGAGCTGAATTAGCTAATAATGTAGACGCAGACTTGTTCATCCGAGTACATGCAGATGGTTCTAATGACAGTAATGTAAAAGGGTTTCATATACTAATTCCTTCTAATACAAGCGCATATAGCGAAGAGATTTTTATAAAAAGTGAAATTATTGCAAACAAGATTTTGAATATAATTGAAGAAGATTATTTTATAAGACAAAATGGTATTACATATAGAAGTGACCTTTCTGGTTTTAACTGGTCTAGAGTACCTGTAGTTCTTTTAGAAATGGGCTTTATGACAAATAAGGAAGATGATTTAAATTTGTCTGATGAAGAATATTTAAAAGAGATGATGGATAAAGTTTCGAATGGAGTTTATGAATATTTAACTAACTAATAATAGTCTATAATAAGATATATTATCAAAAAATAAAGCTAGTGTTATTATCAAGTGTAGGTAGTCTTATTCTTGTTTTCATGCCAAATTCTTTAAAAGGATAGAGCATTTAAGTGAACATCCATTGAAATAAATTAGCTTGATGAAATAATTTTAAATAACTTAATTTTTTAGGAGGTTTTATTATGGAAAGTATTAATGTGCTCTAAGCTACCGTTAGAGGATAAATTTTGATGATTTGTGTCAGGATGTTTGTTTGAATAGAAAGGATAGAAGGAAAATAATAACTCAACTGAAAGAGGAAGAAAAAGTATAGGAGCTAATTGACGATGAAATTCATAAAAACACTTAGAGAAAAACAGTGGGTAAATATAAGCAATAAACAAAGAACTGATATTGCCAACGATGCAAATCTAGATTCGTTTTTGAAAATAAATGCTGATAGAAGTGAAAATTAAAAAGCATTTGGAATATCTATTCTTTATACTTCAAATAAAAATTAATATGTTAGATATATACATAAAAGATAGTAAAAGAATTGCAGGGCTATTAACAGCTGAAGTGATTAAGAAGACTGGTGAGATTAATAGAATTGCAGTTGCAAGAGGTAATATGGTGAGAAATCAACTGGTATAAAGTTCCTGTATGTATATTATAAACAAGGATTATAATCAATCCTTCATAATACCTAAGACTCGCAAAGGCAGAATGTTATGACAAATTAGTTAGTGGTAGAGTTTCACTATAGATTCTTAATTTGGAGTAAAAAAGTAAAAGTAAATAAAATTCTTAGCCATATCTATTAGTTTTAAATTAAATTGTATTACAAAAAATATAAAAGGAGAAATTCAATGAAAAAAAGTATTTTATATATTTTATTGTTATCAATAATATTACAGTGTTTTTGCTTGCCGATATATGCGGATAAGATTATCGATAATGATTCTATAAAAATTAGTTACGATGATAAAAGAGATATAATTATGAAATATCGTAAGGACTTTAATTTAGATGATACTGTATGGATAGTTTTAGCTGATAAGAAAGGCAATACTATAAGTGTTTATAAAACATATTCTTATGTAGAATCGGGATTTCCACTAAGAGATTATGAAGTTAGAGATATAAATAATGATGGAATTAAAGATTTTTTTATGAATATAACATATGAGGAGGCTACTAGTTCAAGTGCAGTAGGTAGTATATTTCTTACAGTTGTAAATAATAAATGGGTAGAGGCTAAATACCCAGATGGTGATAATAGACCATTTATGCGAGTTGATAATAATGGGATAATAATTAATGGTCTCGGGGGATCTATAGCAAGTACTATGGATTTTAATATGGAAGTAATGGGTATACAAAATAACCCTAACTATGACTTACTAACAAATGAACCTGATTTGTTTGATAATTTGTACTTCCAAAGTAGGATGAATTCAGATTATAAAATGGAGTTTGTTCCTGAGTTTTTTGTGAATTATCAAGTAAAAAATATGGATAATAGTCCTATTTATATTAAGGGAGTACCTTTTGTTGCAATAGCAGAACTAAAAAAATATATGGGATTTGATACTAAGTGGAACAATAAAACAAAATCCATAAATCTAATTAAAAATGGAATTAATATTGAGTTGAAGCAAAGTGATATTTATATAAGTAATAATCGATCTTACATTAACCCTGAAAAAATAGCTAAAAAATTTGGATATAGATATCACTATAATGATAAATATAAAGTTTTTACTTTAGATAATAAATTTTTATTTGGCTATTAAATCAAAAGAGACGGTTATTTTTGATTTAAATGATAATATTTTAAGAAATAAAAATTATGTTATCCAGATAGATGAGAATAATTAAGGGGGATTAGAATTTGAGAAAATTATTAGCAAACAAAAAAGTAAAGGCATCGTTGATACTTGTAGCAATGACTACGAATTTAGTTAGTACTTTGGCATATGGGGATCAGGTTTCAAATGAAGTGAGCTTTAAAGTAGGAGAGGCTACTTATGTGGTAAATGGAGAAGAAAAAACTATGGATTCGGCGGCTATAGTACATGATTCTAGAACTATGGTTCCTATGAAGTATGCAGCAGAAGCTTTTGGAGCTAAAGTTCAGTGGGATAAGGATACAAGAACTGCAGTGATAACTCATGGAGAAAAAGTTATAAAGCTTCCAATAGATGCCAATATAATATATGTTGGGTAAGAAAAGATTGAAATGGATACAAAGGCTGTGGTGGTGGAAGGAAGAACTATGCTACCTCTCGCATATATAGCTCAGTCTCTAGGATTAGTTACTTCTTGGGATGGAGAAACTAAAACTGTGAAGATAACTGAAAGCATAGAAGTAATTAAGCAAAAAGAAATGGATAAAAAATTAGAGAGTATAACTTATACTCAAAATTCAGTTTCTAGAGTGTTTGATATAAATGAAATGTATCTTGCAAATGATGAAGAAGAAGGTTTAGTTAAAGTAGATATTGGAATGTCAAAGGCGAGCGCAAACATAAAAACTATAGTTAGAGCTAAAGGAGAAAAACCACCAAAAATCAAGAGGGACGGTTCTTTTTGATTTTCGCTCTTTTTAAAACAATTTAAGAAAGCAATCGAACTAAATGAGAGTGGTCAAAAAGAACCGTCCCTCATGGTTACCTCATGGTTATTTGTCCGCAAAATTAACTCCCTTTTCTATAGGCCTAATATATGTTACATGGGGTTATGGTGAAGGGAGATTTTTTATAGGATTTACTTTATTTATTATATACTTAATAAATTATTGTAGGAATATATATCTAGGATATAGTATAATACTATTGTAATAGTTTAGGATTAATATTGTGAGGAGTATGTATGGATTACAAAGGGCAACTAGATAGCAACAGGCTTGATTTTAAAATGAGTAGCAATTATTTAGAAGAAAAGAGTATACAATTGATTGAGCTAGAAAAGAAACTTCATTATGTAACTTATTATGATTCTCTTACAAAGCTATTTAATAAAGAGAAGATTCACCTAAGTTTTAAAAATTTAGTAAAAGATGATTTTTTTTGCTCAGATATAGCATTCTTTTTTATAGATATAGATAATTTTGGATATATTAACAGTATATTAGGATATCAAGAAGGCAATAGTATTATAAAAAAGTTTTCTGAGATTCTTAAGTCCCGATACGATAAACATTATATTGCGAGGCTCAGTGCTGATGAATTTTTAATTTTATACTTGTTTGACAACAATGAAATAAATTTAGAAGAAGAGTTAAGTGACTTCGTGAGAGGCATAAGAGATATGAGCTTTTCAGATAGATGTGATATAAATCTTACTATAAGTATTGGGGTTTCTATTTATAAGAAACATGGAAGTGATTTTTATGATTTGATTAAGAATGCAGATACTGCGCTTTTTTGTGCCAAAGCAAATGGAAAAGACAGGTATGAGATATATAAAAACCAAATGGAGATAAATGTTTTTGATAATGTAGATCTTATAAATCAGATAAAAGTAGGATTAAAAAAAGATGAGTTTGAGATGTATTATCAGCCTATTATTTCTACAGGTACAGAAACTTTAGCAGGTTTAGAAGCTTTAATTAGATGGAACCATAATATAAATGGATTTATTCCTCCAGATAGATTTATACCTATAGCAGAAGAGTATGGAATGATGCTGCAAATAGAACGATGGGTTATAGAGAGTGTTTTTTATCAGGTTGAAAAATGGGTTGATATGGGAGATATCCCTATCTTTGTTTCTATAAACCTCTCTTCAAAAGGCTTACTTGAGAATAATCTAGTAGAATTCTTGACGGAAATGCTAGATAAGTATAGGGTTGAGCCAGAAAAAATTCAATTTGAGGTTACTGAAACCTCAATGATTAGCAATTTAGAGGCTTCGGTACATATTTTAGATGACCTAAGAAAAATTGGATTTAAGCTTGCTTTAGATGATTTTGGTGTGGGTTATTCATCCTTAAATTATTTGAAAAATCTCCCAATCAATAAGGTGAAGCTGGATAAAAGTCTTATTGATAATATAGTAAAGGATAATAAAGAGAGGCTTTTGACTAAGGCGCTAATCGAGATGTCCCACTATATTGATTTAGAAGTTGTAGCTGAAGGAATAGAAATGCAGGAGCAAGTTGAGCTTTTATCAGCTCTAAATTGCGACTATATTCAAGGATATTATTATGGAAGACCATCTCCAAAAGAGCAAATAAATAAGTGGATAAAAGACTATTATTTAGAAAAAAATCAATAAGAAATCAAGAGGGACGGTTCTTTTTGATTATAACTCTATTCAAAAAGATTAAATAAAACAATAAAAATAAATGAGAGTGGTCAAAAAGAACCGTCCCTCATGGTTGTCTAGTAGTAAAGG
>RRZU011046892.1_pt1 | contig 32958 bp, 37 predicted proteins | sample 2165561 | NCBI WGS metagenome assembly RRZU01 (sample SAMN10456909, study PRJNA506462) | wastewater metagenome | isolation source: wastewater sludge | place: USA: Moscow, Idaho | reverse complement strand
GGGCGAGGTGGTCGCGGGGATCATGGCGGCGATGGCCTCGGCCACGGCGCTCCGGAACTGGGGGTTCAGGCGGGTGTCGTACATCGACTCGAAGCTCCACAGCCCGTCCGCGGCGAGCCGGGCGATGAACATCGCGAACGCACGCGGGTCGGTCGCTGCCTCCTCTGCGGTGGGCGTCCACCGCGCCACGACGCCATCCCACTGCGCGGCGAGGCCGGCGTGCTTGGAGAACTCGAGAATCAGGGCCAGCTCGGCGCTACCGGCCGACTCGGTCGCCACCCGCGCGTACGCGGCCAACCGTTCCTCCGGCGTCGCCTCCGCGGCCGTCTTGCCGGCGGCTGCCTCCATCGCTCCCTCCCAGAACACGATCAAGTGCTCTTGGATGCCCCACAGCAGGGCCTCCCGGCTCGGGAAGTAATACATGAGCCCGGCCTTGGTCAGCCCGGCCTCCTGCGCGACAGCATCCAGGGTGATCCCGGTCACCCCGTCACGCTCCGCGACGCGCAGCGCGGCGTCAAGGATGTTGGTGCGCTTGCTAGGTCGCGTCACCGCGCACCTCCCGTCCTCGAATCGCCCGGCACCGAGCTTGGCTGGCGAGCCTCGCCCGAGTTACTATACCATTTGGTAGGTTGCTTGAATCGTCTGAGTTCCGGTAAGGGGTCGCGGCCCCACCCAGCTCCTCTCGAAAGTCGAATGATGAAGAAGTGGATACTCCTCGCCTGCGCGATCCTCAGTGAGGTCACCGGGTCGCTCTCCCTCAAAGCCGCGCTCGGTCATCCGGGCTGGTATGCGCTCGTGGTCGCCGGTTTCTTCTGCGCGTTCATGTTCCTCGCGCTCGTCCTGCGCGAGCGCGTGCCGCTCGGCGTCGCCTACGGCATCTGGGGAGCCTCCGGCGTCGCCCTCACCGCGATCCTGTCCACCCTGATCTACGGTGAACCGCTCACCCCGATCATGGTCGGCGGGATCGTGCTCATCATCCTCGGCGTGCTGACTATCGAACTCGGCTCCCAACGCGCCGCCCGCCAGAGGCAGGCGGCGAGCTGATGGCCTGGCTGTTCCTCGCCGGCGCGATCGGCTTCGAGGTCGCCGCGACCCTCTCCCTGCGCATGGCCACCCACGGCCGCAAGCTCTGGTTCGTCGCGGTCATCGCCGGCTACATCGTCGCGTTCACCATGCTGGCACTCGCCCTCGACGCGGGGATGGCCCTCGGCGTCGGCTACGGCATCTGGGCCGCCTGCGGCGTCGCCCTCACCGCCATCCTCTCCAAGCTCCTCTTCGACGAGCCGTTTTCGTGGATCATGGCCGCCGGCATCGCCCTTGTCGTCGGCGGCGTCCTCCTCGTCGAACTCGGCGCCGCGCACTGAGCCGTGGCCGACACACCGCGGGCCGCTGCCGGCGTGCGGTCAGCGTTCGAGTTGGCCGGGCCGGTCGGCGGTAGGTCCGTTCGCTCGTACTGCGGTGACCGTGACGGCGCGGGCCTGCGGGGCGCTTGGGAATGACGCTGCCCTTACGTTCGTCACGGCGCCGGCGAGAGGGGAGCGCTCGCCCTCCTGGGTGAGCGTGAATGCCTCGACGACCTCGGCGCGGTCGAGCGGGATTCGGTAGTGCAGCTCGCCGTCGGGGAACTCGTCTTCGAGCTGCGCGTCGGCCTCGTCGACGCGCACGTGCACGACGGCTGATCCGTAGCCGGCGGCCTCGCCGTCGACGTGCGTCGAGACGTACGCCTCCGGCGTGTTCTCACGTGTGAGGAAGCGGCCGGTGGCCACGATCGCGCGGGCGGCGTCCTCGCTGGTGCGGTGGTACAGGTCCAGGGTGGTCATCGCGCCACTGCCTGCGCTCGCGTAACGTAGGTCAGGCCGGCGCGGTGCAGCGCGTCGGCGGGGGTGCCGCTAGTCCAGTCAGGAGCGGCCCCGGTCATGGGCAGCGGCGCGTTCTTCCGTGCGTGCTCGTGCAGCTCGTCGATGAGCGGGTCCCACTCCAACTCGCCGCGGGCCTCGACGACCTCGACCTCGACCGTGAGGCCGCGGTCGGTGAGGGCCTGGCGGATCGCGGCCGTGTACGCCTCGCGGTAGGCGGCCTGGTCCTGCTCCCACAGCTCGCGGGCCGTCTCCTCGGCGGTCTCGGCGGCCGTCAGCGCGGCCGCCAGGGGATCGTCGGCCGCCACGGCGCGCTGAGTGATGGCCTCGACGATCGCCTGCGCCTCCTCCATGAGCGGCTTCGAGCGCTCGAACAGGGCATCGTCGTCGGTTCCGATGACGTTCGTCGTCGCAGCGCGAATCTCCTCGATCCGGGCTCGCTCCTCGGCCGTCACGTACGCCTCGAACAGGGCATCGTCGGCTGCCGCCGAGCGGGTGGCCAGCTCGTCGACGTCGCGCTCGTACAGGCCGGTCAGGCCGAAGTCGTCGAATGCCTCCTCGGCGTCGAACTCGATGCGCACCGGCTCGGTGCGGTAGCGCAGCAGCTCGGTGTCGTCGTCCCCGGCGGTGCTCTGGACGATCTGTCGCACGTAGTCGGCTTCCCACGATCCGGGGCGGCCTGACAGCAGGACCTCGACGCCTCCGACGTTCGCCGCCACCGCGGTGATGACGTGGCAGGCAATCTCTCCGAAATCGACGGGCTCGATGTGCTCGTTCGGCGTACCGGCGCCGATGGTTCGCTCACGGCGCGCGGCCGCGGTCAGGGCGGCGATCGCGTCAGCGATCGGATCGGGTGCGGGCGTCTCGATCAGGGTCGTGGTCATGGTTGGTCCTCTCGGATGGTGACGTGGGTGCCGGGCTCGATGCCGTCGAGCGCACCGGCTGGGACTTCGAGCAGCGCGTCGACCGGCGCCGGCGACGTCCACCGTGGGCATTGGCTCTGGTCGGTGAGGGTGCACGGGTCGAGCGTGTCGGTGGCGAGCACCTGGTCGTCGACGATCCAGGCGACGTCGATCGAGATCTCCATTCCCGCCATCCACACCTGCTGCTCCTGGCGCTCCTCGAACGGGAACAGCATCCCGGTGCCCTCCGACAGCGAGGTGCGGCCGCTGAGGCCGTCTCGCTGGGTCTGTTCGGTGTCGGCCACCTCGACGCTGAACGTCAGCGCGTCACCGACCTGCACCGTGGCGGTGGTGGGCGATGCGGCCGAGCACGCCGCCAGCGCGGCCGTGAGGGCCGCTGCGGCGATCGCTCGGACCTTCATGGGTTCACTCCCCCATCGGGCGGCCCTGGGGCAGCTCGCGGGCTCCTACGGCCGGGAACGGCTGCCCGCCGTTGTACTTGCGCTCTAGTCGCTCGACCTCGGCCATGACGGCCTGGTTGATGAACTGCGACAGCGAGCGTGAGCCCTCGGTGGCCATCGTGTGCAGGATCGCCCCGCGGATGCGGTCGGTGTCGGCTCGCTCCTGGTAGAACGACACCTTGGCCGGGTACTTCCTCTTGGGCTGCGGCCGCCGCGCGGCCTGCTCGGCCTCGACTGCGCGCATCTCGCGCATCTGCTCGGCCTGGTCTGCCTCGTCGTGCTGGTCCTTCGTCCAGCCCGTGGCGTCGACGGCCGCTGGCTCCGCCGGCGGTGAGGTGATGGGGCTCGACCCGGCCAGGCTCGACCGGCGCGGGGTGGGGCGGGTCATGACGAAACTCCTTCGATCGCGTTCAGGTGGTCGGCGTAGATCGCGCCGAGCGCGGTCGCCTCGGCACTCCCCCACTCGTCGAGGCCGTTCGCCGCTTCGAGGGCGTCGCTGATGACGACACGCTTGGGAATCGGCGGGCTCAGGACCGTCAGGCCGCGACTCTCGGCCGCGGTGTGCAGCTCGTCGAGCCAGGTGCGGCCGCTCACGGTCTGCTCCTCGTGCTGGTTCACGATCACGCCGGCCACGGTCAGCGTGGGGTTGTAGTGCTGCCTCACGCTGTCGATCGTGTCGAGGAGCTGCGCCAGGCCGTTCGCGCTGAACAGCTTCGAGTGCGTCACGACGACGATCGACCCGGCGGCCGTCAGGCCGTTGATCGTGAGCTGGTCCAGGCTCGGCGCGCAGTCGATGAGGATCAGGTCGTAGTCCGCTGCGACGGTCGCCAGCGCCTCGCGCAGGCGGCCCTCCCGGCCCGCTCCTGCGATCACGAGCTCGTCGCGCACGTAGCCGAGCGTGACGCCGGACGTGGGCACCACGTCGAGGCCGGGCCACACGCCCCGCACGATCACGTCGCGGATCGTCTCGGGCGCTCGTGAGCTGAGAGCGTCAGCAAGTCCTGCCTGGTCCTCCTCCACGCTCTCCGCGGCCGCCACGGCCGTGAGGTTGCCTTGCGGGTCGTTGTCGACGACGAGCACGCGCTGTCCGCGCAGCACGGCTGCACGAGCGAGGTGGAACGTCGTCGTCGACTTGCCGACGCCGCCCTTCTGGTTGCAGAGGGCGATGATTCGAGCGGTCACGGTAATACCTCCAATAGGGCTAATAGTACTGTTAGGGGTGCGGCGCCTGCGAGTTGGCGCCGCACCCCTCGTCGGTCAGTAGGTGTCGGTCTCGCGCTCGTCGGCACGGGCGCTGCGCTCGACAGCCACGGACTGGCCGCGCAGGCTCACGCTCACCTCGTCGGCGCGCACCTCGTGCTGGATGCGGGTTCCCTGCTCACCCTTGTACTCGGTGACGCGGTAGCGCCCGGAGAACGTGATGCGGATGTTGCCGCTGCGCTCGGCCGCCTCGACGAGGTTGGTCGCCTGGCTGCCGCCCACGGCGACGTCGTAAAACACCGCCGGGCCGTCGACGTAGGAGCCGTCCTCCTGGCGGATGCGGTCGCTGACGGCGACTCGGGCGTAGGTGTACGGGCCGCTCTCGCCGGTCCGCAGCGTGGGGGCCTCGGTCAGGTTGCCGGTGCGGGTGATGTAACTCATGGTTCCTCCTGGTTGGGTTGTAACTCTAATAGTACTGTTGGGGGGAATAGGGTTGCTAGGTCTAGTTGCGCACCACCTCCACAGCCTCGTCGTGGTCGACCTCGATCCGCAGCGAGTCGGTCAGGTTCTCCACGTGCAGCGTGTAGCCCTCGGCCGTGCGCTCGACGTACAGCGTGAGGACCGTCCGGCCCTCGTCGTCGTCGAGGTCCACGCGGCCGTAGTCGTCCTCCTCCGTGCGCCTCGGCAGGCCGCCAGGGGTGGCCACGTCGCCTCGGACCCACACGTGGGGCTCCAGCCGGGTGCCGTTGTCGTACGGCGTCAGCCTCGCGCTCATGTCCTCATCCTCTCTAACCCTGTTACCTCTAATAGAACTATTACCGTTGCAGCGAGTCAAGCGGAGGCACGTGCCACGCGCTTGATGTTGTCGGGCCGGAAGCCGGACCAGTGGTCCTCGCCGGTGCCGTCCTCGACGATGCACACGGGGGCCTCGCTGTAGCCCAGGTCCTCGGTGATGTAGGCACGCGCGTCCGGGTTCTCCCGCACGTCGACCTCCACGAACGGCACTCCCTCCTTGGCCAGGGCCTTCTTGGTCAGCGTGCAGCGCATGCAGCTCGGCCCGGTGCTGTAGACGGTCACGGTCAGCATCGTGGGACTCCTCTCATCGCTCATTCTTAGGGATCGTTCCTGATAGCGGAGCAATCACCGGCCGGGCCGGGAGCAGCAACCCGGAGGGCGGCGGGGGAGAGAAGTTCGGCGCGAAATAAGGAGCGCAGCGACGCGTGCCGAAGTTCTCGGCGGAGCCGGCCCGCGAAGCGGGCTTGTGCGGACGGCCCGGCCGGCGATGATGGAGCGCCAGGAACGAACACTGAACGGCTCGTGCAGTCGCCGGCCGGCGGCCGGCCTCCGTCGTACCCCCGCGGGCGCTCCGTCGCCCGCGGGGCCTCGGGGTGCGCGAGGGGTGGCACCCCTCGCCGCCGTCCGCCAGGGCGGCGCGACGTCGCCACCTGCTCGGTCCTGCCATCGTCGACACCTCCCAACTCCATTAGCCCCAATAGTACTATTACCGTCACTTAGGTGACGGTAATAGTACTATTCGGCTAGGCCGCGTCGCTCTCCTCGGCGGGCTCGGTGATCGCGTCGGCCAGGGTGTGCGCGGCTCGCAGCACGTTCGCCGCGGTGGCCTTGATCGTCTCGGGCTCGCCGTTGCTCCACCCGGCGACGTAGCCGATGCTGTAGGCGCTGGTGTCCAGGCCCAGGATGCCCGCGACGACGTACGCCACCGATTCGGCCTCGGTCTCCGTGACGCCGCGGTGCTGGACGTACTCGGCCGCGTCCTGCTCGGCGTGCAGGATGACGTGTGCCGCCTCGTGCAGCGCCGTCTTGGCGGCCTGGGCGGGGGAGAGGTCCGCGTCGACGACGACGCGGCGAGTGCCGTCGGTCGTGGTGTAGCCGTTGGTCTCGCCGGGGATCGCCTCGCGCTCGACGGTCCAGCCCTGGCCGGTGAGGTAGTCCGTGACGGCGGCGAGGATGCCGAGCGGGTCGTCTCCGCGCAGGCGGTGGGCGAGCGTGCTCGGGTCGTCGGCCTCGGGGTCGATGGGGTCGGTCTGGGCCATGTCGAACACGGACACGGGGAAGAACCTCACACGGCGCTGCTCCTTCTCCTCGCCGGTCTGCTCGTCCTCGACGGTCTCGCGCACGTCGCGGCCGCCGAAGATGCGGATTCCGCGCTCTCCCTTGCGGACCTGGCGGCCGAGCTTCTGCCATGTGCGGTAGCCGGCGACGTGGGTCGCCTCGGGCTTCTGCGCGAGGATCAGCAACAGGTTGTTGATGCTGTAGCGGTGGAACGCCTGGGCGAACGTGAGGAACCGGGTCCAGGCTTCCGAGCTGCGCAGCTCCTCGACCTGCTCCGCGATCGTGGCGTGCAGGCCCTCGGCCTCGGCGCGTCGCTCCTCGGGGCTCTTGGTGGTCCTGATCTTGCGGGCCATTTCGCTACCTCCTGTAACGGTAATAGTACTAATAGGGTTGTGGTCAGTGCTCGATGCCGGGGTGCGTGCACTCGCAGCAGGCGCGCTCGGTCTTGGCCGCGGGGCACGTCTCGTCGGTCGCGTCGCAGTAGGGGCAGACCTGGTAGGGCGTGAGCGTGGCCGGGGTCGGCTCGACGATGGCCGTGCCGGGGTGGTCGGCGTGGTGGTGCTGGCGCCACTGGCTGAGCATCCGGGCGGTGTCCTCCTGGGTGCGGTGCTCGGGGTGGTTCCATCCGCACGAGCACTCGACCCACCACACGGGCTCGCCGGCGGTGCTGCTGGTGCAGATGAGGGCGGTCGGTGCGGTCGTGGTGCTCATGGTGACGGGCTCCTCGGGGGTGCTGGTGGCTGTTGCTTCCCCTCCACGTTTTCTTGCCGTGAAGGCACGAATGTGCCGCTAGGGAGTGCCGGCCGGAGTGCAAGAGACCGTGGAATACCGGACTGAGCGCAGCGAGGGAGGATATGCCGCGAAAGCTCTTGCGCGTAGGTCGGCCGACCGTATGCTGCCGAAGGCTTCACGGCGAGAAAACGAGCGCCGTAGGCGCGATGCTGCCGGCCGCGCAGCGGCCGTCGGTCACGGCCCGCAGGGCCGCTCGCGGAGCGCGAGGGCGCAGCTCTCGCCGGTGACGAGCGTGAGCGCTCGTGGGTGCCCTGCTCGGCCGTCCCCACTGTGTGCAGGCCGGCCCCGGCGATCGCCGGGCTGTGCCCATTGGGGGCGGGGGAGTCCTGACGGGCTCAGGCGATGCGCACGGCTCCGAGAACCGACATGAGCACCTGCTCGGCCGACGACACGTCGTCGTCGGCAGGGGGCCGGGGTCGCTGGGCTCGACCATCGCGCTCGTCCTCGACGATTCGGCGGGCCTCGCGCCAGTCGAGACGTCCGTCGGCTCGACGTGGGTGCGGGCCATAGGCGTGGGTGCCGGCGTCGGGGGTGAGCACGAGCGCGAGCTGCCCTCGACCGGGGCGGTGCTTGGCGCCGGGTCGCCGCGGTGCTCGCATCCATGCGTCCTCGGCCTGCCACCAGGCCCACAGCTCACGCTCGACGGCGTACCTGTGTGCTCGGTCGTCGAGGCGGCCGTCGACGTCGAGACGGCGCGCGGCCGCGGTGCGGTGGTCGGTGCGGTGTCGACGCCAGCCGTGGCGCGATCGCACGAGCACGCCGGCCGACACGAGCCGGTCGAGGATGCGGGCGGTGCGTTCGGGGGAGTCTCCGGTCCGAGCTGACAGCTCGTCGAGGTCCTGGGGTTCGGTGGTGGTCCTGGCGTAGGTGTTCCCAGCGTGGTGTCCCAGCCCCGGTGCCATCGTGAACAGGTCGTGCGTGGCGTCACCCGAGCGCGCGCTGAGCGTGGCGAGGAGGGCGGATCGTTCGGCGGCCCCGGCCCCTGCGGGGCGCGGGTCCGCTTGTGACCGATCTATATCGGCAGGAGTGTGGATAACCGAGTCGGGGCCGATCGTCCAGTGCGCTCCGTGCGGGCCGGCGGCCTCCTGGGCCTGGGCGATCCATCCGTCCGCTGAGAGGCGCAGGAGCGCCGTGCGGGCCGTTTCCCGGCCGACCCCTGCCAGGAGTGCCAGGCGGCGGGTGTCGGCCTCCACAGCGCCGCTGAGGGCCTGTAGCGCGAGGATGCACAGGACGTCGAGCACGCGCCGGTCGGCTGGGCCGCCTCCGGTGGTCCAGCGGCCGGCGCTGGCGTCGGCACGGCCCTGTACGTCGCGCACGTGCGCGGCGATCGCGTCGGCGCGGGCGTCGAAGGTGGGATCGTCCCCGATCTGGCGGGGCGAGCTGGCCACGTGCCTGACGGCCTTGTCCCACTGGCGGCGCAGGACGCGCGCTGCGTCGACGGGGCCGCGGGGCCGGCGCTGGCTGCGGTCTCGGTAGGTGCGCACGTGCTCTAGGCCGGGGGAGTCCTCGACGAGCGCGGCGACGTCGGCGTGACGCCACCGTGCGGCGGCGGCGCCGATCAGGACGCGCCACAGCACGGCTGAGGCGTCGCCGGAGGCGGCGTCCTCGCGGAGGGCGGCGGCCGAGACGGCCGGCAGCTCGCGCCGCGGTCCTGGCAGGTAGAGCCGGGAGTGGTCGTCGAGGGGGACGGGCCTGTGCGGGTCGAGGTCGTGGGCGGGCTCGGCGTCGTCGACGAGCTGCGCCAGGGCCTCGACGAGCCGCCGCACCTGCTCCGCGGTGCCTGTGGGGCTCGTGAGAGCGTCCAGGACGCCTGAGAGCACGGTGGAGCGGCCGCCGGCACGGTGTGGGGCGCCTGGTGGCCGCACACAGCCCGTGGCAGCGTTGCTGAGCGGGGAGAGGTCGAGCGAGGGGCACACGTGGCGCGCCAGGCGCGCGAGCGTGGCCACGGTCTCGGCGTCGACGCTCTCCGCGAGGGCCGTCCACACGTGGCGGCCGCCGGTGGGGCCGGACTCGCACACCACGGCGTCGAGACCGACGTCGTGCAGGAGCCCGCACAGCACGTCGGCGTCACGAGCGGCGGCCGGCGCGCTGCCGGCGCTCTTGGCGTCGAGGTCGAAGCACAGCAGCCTGAACCGCCGATCGGTGCCGGCGAGGTAGACGGCCCACGGTTGGGCGGGCTCGTCGCCGTCGACGCGGCGGTGGCCGGTGTACTCGTTGAGCACCTGGCCGTAGGCGTCCACGCCGGCGACGCGCACGACGGGGCGCGGGCTCAGCGCCGCGGTGAGTCGCCACGGCGCGCCGGGATCGGCGTGTGCATGTGCTTCGTCAGGGTGTGCCTGTATGATGGCAGCAACCTCCTAGGACTAGGAGTAGATAGGTCCCGGCCTAGCCAGCCGGTCCTCATATCGCTTGATCTGGTCTCTGTCGCCAAACTTCGACAGATCAGGCGCTCAGCTTCCGAACCCCCGCCCCGCCAAGGGCGGGGGTTCGCTCGTTCATGCGCTACGTCGCTCGATCCTCCCCTCACGGGTGAGGCCGGGCAGGGTGTCCCCAGACTTGGGGAGGTCCCAGCCTTCGGGGAGTCCGTCGGCGCCGGGCTTGCCGGCCCGGATCGCGGCCTCCACGATCGCCCAGATAGGCGCGTTCGCGCGGGCGGCGTAGTCGTCGATCAGCTCCTTGACCTCGGGCGCGACGAATAGGTTGAGAGCAACCTTCGGCGTTCCCCTGGGGCGGCGGTACTGACTGGACATGCCTCTACCGTACCGAGTGATCTACATCTACAACGAGCGACACGCGGGGGAGTTCACACCAGGTCGATGCGGCAGATGACGTCTCCGAGCCGGAGCGTGGTGCCGGGCGCGAGGACGTAGGGCACGTGTGCCTCGAACAGGCGCGGCGGGTTCGTCTGAGACTCGGTGCCGTTGCCGCTGCCGTGGTCGGTGACGAGGATGCGCCCGTGCTCGTCGACGTCGACGAGCACGTGGGTGCGCGAGAGCATGCGCTGCGGGCTGCGGACCTGGATCGGCCGGCGGCCGCCGACGGCCTCGGGGTTGCGGCCGAGCGCGACGTTCTCTGCGACGTCGACCGGGCTCTGCGAGCTGAACGTGAGTCGGAGCGTGGCACGCGGCTTGGGTGTCGTGGTCAGCGGCCGAGCGCGGGTGAGGTCCAGCTCGTCGACGGCGGAGGCGTCGGGCACGATCGCCTCGGCGGCGATCGGGTCTGCCTCGACGCGGTGCGGCTCGTCGACGCCGCACTGAGGGCATGTGGTGGACGTGACGGCCTGTAGCCGCCGGCAGCGCCGGCAGCGGCCCTCATGGACGCTGAGGCCGTCTGCCGGCGGGATGAGACCGGCGTCGCTGACCGCCTGCACGATGCCCTCGGGCCGGACGGCGAGCGTCCAGGTCTGGGCGACGTCGGTCACCGTGACGCGCACGGGTCGGTGCAGTCGGTTGGCGATCGCCACGCAGCGGGCAATCATGCCGGTGCGCAGCTCGTTGACGCCGGCGGCGGCGCAGGTCCGCCCGGTGCCGTTGATGGTGATGGTGCCGGTGCCGTCGGCTCGCACCGTGGCGCTGATCCGCGGCCAGTCCGCGACGCGCTCGGCGCCGCGGAGGGCCTGCGTGGCGTTCATAGCCCGCGGGCGACCGCCGCGGCGGCGGCCAGCCAGGCTCGCTGTGTCCCTGGACGCAGCGAGCCGTATCGCAGGAGGCCGTCGACCATCGCGGGGTCGAAGGGCACCGTGACGGCTTCACGCGCGATCGCGCGGTAGCCGTCGGCCACACGGGCGACGTCCGCCGGCGGAGCCTTGGAGTCCGCCTGCGTGACGACGACGACGGCCTGCTCGGCCAGCCGGGCCGAGCGCTCGTCGCGGTCCGAGAGCGCTTCGAGCAGGAGTGCGCCGGCCTCGGCGTGGTCGTCGCGCGTGGTGGTGGCCACCACGAGCTGGTCGGTCCGGTCGATCATGCGCAGCCACATCGGGTCGGACTCGTCGTTGCCGCTGTCGATGAACACAAGCCGGTAGTACTTGCTGGCGACGGCGTGGATCGCGTCGACGTCCTCGGGCTCGACGCGCTGCTCGTGCGCCAGGGCCGTCGGCTTGCTCCGCAGCACGTCGAACCGGTCGCGGGTCTGGTGGTGGACGAACCGCGCAAGGTCCGCGGCCTGGGCGCTCGGGCTCAGCAACCGCTCGACCTGGGGCAGCAACTCGAGGAGGGTCGCGTCATGTGGTCCCTGCTCGGTGCGCCAGCCCAACGTCCCGCGCGTTTGATTGTTGTCCCACGTGAGCACGCCAGCGCCGCCGTAGCGTGCGAACACGGCGGCGAGGAGGACGGTGCTCGGCGTCTTGCCGGCGCCGCCCTTGGAGTTGACGATCGCGATCGTGCGCGGGCCGGGCCAGTGCTGGGAGACCGCCGCGATATCCGCGCGCTCGGCACGCTCGGCCTCGCTGGGGCTCAGTCGCAGACCGGCACGGGTCAGGAGCCCGCGCCACCCCTGGGCAGCGGGCTCCTCGGCCTGCTCCTGGGTGAGGAACGACTGACGCCGCTCCCGGCGCGTGGGGTACGGGGTGCTGAGGTGCGACAGCTCCTCGGCCTGCTCGGCGGCCGAGCGGACCCATCCGCGGCTGTGAGCGCTGGTCTCCGCCTCGGTCGCCTCAGGCTCGGTGGCCACGGGGTGGCCCACGGGCTCCGGGGCGGGCGGCTCGACGGGAGGAACGGTCAGCTCGTGGGCGGGTGCCGCGGGAGGGCTCGGCTCCGTCCGTGCGATCACCTGGGGCTCGGCCGGCGGCCGCGGCCGGGCGGCGGCGCCGACGTCCTCGGCAACGGTGCCGTCACCGTGGATGATGATCGGCCACTCACCCTCGGGGTCGCGGGTGAGTGCGCGCAGCGGTCGGCCGAGCTGCGCAGCTCGCTGGGCGATGAGCGCGACGACCTGGGGCCGCGCCTCGTCGACGTTCTGCGCGTTGATAGTCTGCACGCTGCCGCCGATCGAGACCTCTGCGGTGCCGTCCTCGTGCAGCGTGGCCTCGACGCGCGGCCAGGTGGCCGCTTCTGTGGTGGTGCTCATGGTGTTCTCCTGCCTATCCGAGCGTGATTCCGACCTCGGACATGAACTGTTCGGGGTCTACGGGGGAGCCGTTGACGTGCACCTCGAAGTGGAGGTGCGGGCCGGTCGACCAGCCGGACGAGCCGACTCGTCCGATCTGCTGGCCAGCGACGACGCGATCGCCGGTGCTGACGAGCACGCCGCTGGCCCACATGTGCTTGTAGCGGGTCATGACGCCGCCGCCGTGGTCGACGTCGATCGTCCAGCCACCGTTGCTGTCGGTGTAGACGTCGATGACAACGCCGTCTTGCGCGGCCCAGATCGGGCCGCCGTCGCCGCCTCCGCCGAAGTCCACGCCGGCGTGCAGCCGGGTGAACGAGCCGGTGACGGGATCGGTGCGCATCCCGAACCGCGAGGTGATCGGTCCGGCCGCCGGCTGTGCCCAGCCCTCGGCGCTGACCTGGCCGGGTGTGGTCGACTCGCAGCCAGGGGTGACGACGCCGCCGGCGTCGGGCTTGATGTTCAGATGAACATGGTCGAAGTGGTTCTCGGTGTCGGAGCCGCGGTCCTCCATCGCGCGCCAGCCCTCGTCGGCGCGGTCCGCGGACCAGATTTGCTGCCACCAGATGATGTAGTCCACGCCGAGCTGGTCGGCGTTGTCGATGAGGTACTGCGCCAGGCGGTCGCCGGTGGCGCGGCCGTCGGCAATGTCGTTGGTCATGAAGTCGAGCGCGAGGCCGCTCGGGTGCCCGTTGGGGTCGCGGGCCGACTCGCGGTAGCCGCCGACGGTGACGATGCCGAACATCGGTCCGACGGTGTTCGCCACGATCGCGGTCTGCGGCCGGACGTCTCCGAGCGGGTACTGCGAGGACGTGACCGGCTGCTCGCCGGTCGCGATGCCCTGGACGCCGCTGAGCCCTTCGACGACCTGAACGGCCGCGGGCCAGTAGCGCGTGTAGTGGTAGGGGTCGGCGTTCCGCTGCACCCGGTGAGCCGCGATCGTGGGTTCCAGCGTGTCGCGGTCCTGAATCGTCATCAGGACGCGGAAGAAGTTCGTCGACGAGATGAATGGGTCCATCCGGTCGGAGTACGAGCCCCAGGCGCCGTTGTCTCGCTGCTGGAACAGCCCGCGGGAGTCGGGTCCTACCGCATCGCCGTAGTCGATGACGCGCAGGCTGGACTCGCCCATCGCGGTCATGACGCCGATCGTCTGGTCACGCGCGGACAGGCCGAGAGCGTTCGCTGCCTGCATGATCCACGCGGCGTTGACGAGCTGCTCGTGGTTGTAGCCGGCGATGGGCGTGTCAGGAACGGAGTCAGGGTCGATCGTGATGCCTGGCTGCTGCGAGCCGGGCAGGCACAGATCGTCGCTGTCGTCGCCACCCAGCAGGATGAGGCTGAGCACGAGGCCCAGGACCAGGGCGGGGACGAGCGCGGCGACGACGAGGACGCCTGACTTCCGTTCGGGCATGACTAGTTGACCTCCTCCACGGGGGTGATGCGGCTGACGAGCCACGGCGCGTCGGCGTTCTTGCGGTTGAGCACGAGCTGATAGCGCCCGGCGTCGGTCGGGACCTCGACGGTGGCCACGTACGCGCTGGCGTCGTTGACGATGAAGCCCTCTCCGGTCACCTCCCGCACCGGGATGTTCGCGGGGTCGACGTAGGCGTAGTCCTCGGCCGCCTCGGGGGTGAGCAGTGGTTCAACGCCGGCCCACCAGGTGTCGTAGTCGAGGTCGGGCCGGGCGAAGGCCGTCATGGCGGCCTCGGCCGCGTCGACCACGGCGACACGAGATGCCTCATCCCACTCCGGCACGGGCTGGGGTTCGACCGTCTCGCCGGTGTCCTCGTCGACGAGCCCGCTCGGCGGCGGCGTGAACTGGTCGAGGTCGGGCATCGTGGGACTAGCCGAGCTGGTCACGGTCGGTGTTGGGGTAGGCCCCTCGTCCTGACCGGTGCAACCGACCAGGACGAGGGCCGCTGCGAGAGCGACGCCCCCGATCGCCACACGTCGCATCTCAGTCCTTCCCCTCGTGCCCTCGGCGCGAGGGCACGTTCGCGCCCTGGCGCATCGTCTCTTTCAGCTCGTCGCGGATGACCCTCCACGTCGAGCCGAGCTTGTAGCCCGGGATCACCCCGTCACGGAGCCAGGCGTACGTGTTCTGCCGACTGATGTTCAGGACCTCGGCTACCTCCTCGACGCTCAACGTCTCCGGGCGCCCAGCGAACAGCGCATCGAGGGCTTCGGTGCCTCGTGCCTCGTTCACCGCGCGCATCCACGCTGCTCGTCGCATGCCCCCATGATAGACGATCCCGCTACGATCCGACAGGATCGCCTACGATCCGATAGATACCGCATGATGTTGCTTCCTTCCGCTACCGGTGCCATGATGTGATAGAGGGACACTCGTAGAACCATTATCGGGAAGGAATCGCGTCGTGTCAGATGGCAGCAACCCGTGGCTCTCGCGGCCGACGGAGCCGGAGCACGCCGTTCCGGTCGTGACAGAGAGCGCGGTGCGGCCGCCGACCGGCCCGGTGGCGCCGCAGCGCGGCGTTCCGAGCCCGGATCGCGCCGACCAGCTCGCCTCGTACGACCAGGCCCAACCTGCCGATCTGTGGTGGCTGGGCGTGCACGGCGGAGCGGGGGAGTCGAGCCTGGCTGCCCTCGTGCCCGAGTGGCGCGCCGCAGACCACGGATGGCCGCGGCCGCCGGGCTCGGCGCCCGCACGGGTCGTCCTCACCGCGAGGTCGAACATGCGTGGCCTGCGTGCAGCGCAGACCGCCGCCACGCAGTGGGCCTCGGGCATCGTGCCGCACGTCGAGGTCCTGGGCCTGGTCATCGTCTCCGATGCTCCCGGCCGTCTGCCCCGGCCGCTGCGCGAGTTCGCGCAGCTCGTCAGCGGCGGACTTCCACGGACCTGGACGGTGCCGTGGATCGACTCGTGGCGGCTGGGGGAGACCCCCACTCTCCCCGACTCGCCGCGTGCCGTTCGTCGTCTCGTCGACGAGCTGCACGCAATCCTCGAACCAGGTGCCGCCGGCACCGCCAACTGAAAGGAAACTCCATGAGCACGCTTCTCACCATCGCCGGGTCGGTGGGCGACTTCCTCGCCACCGTGCCGCAGCAGGTCATCGCGCAGGTGCCCGACCCCGACCCGATCCAGCCGCCGGGCACGGAGGGCTTCAACTCGATCATGGGCTGGGCGAAGTGGGTCGCCCTGGCGGTCTGCATCCTCGGTCTGTTCGCCGCGGGTGCGCTCATGGCGATCCAGTCGCGCCGCGGTGAGGGCGGCGAGCACGTCGGCAAGATCGGCATGGCGCTCGGTGGCGTCATCATCATCTCCGCTGCTGCCGCGCTCGTCGGCTTCCTCACCACCTAATCGGGAGGGCGAACATGGCTGAGGACAACGAGCAGCAAAGTCCGTTCACCCGACCCGGCTTTGTGGCCGCCACGGTGGTCATCGCGCTGATCGTGGTGCTCGGGCTCGTGATCGTCATCGTCAACATGACTCGCGACGATCCCGACCCCGCGCCGCCTACCTCGACGTCGGCGGAGCCCACCACCGCCGCCCCGACCTCCGAGCCACCGGAGGCCGCGGGCGGCGCGAGTGTGTGCGGACTCCCCGGCGAAGTGCTGGAAGGCACCCTCAGCGCAGCTCCGGCCGCTGAGTGGGCGTTCCAGGACACGACGGCTTACCCGACTTCGCCAGAGTTCGGGCCGGGAGAGACGAACGCCGACGGCGTGCGGTACTGCTTCCAGCACTCTCCCGAAGGCGCTGTGTTCGCAGCCGCGAACGCCGTCGTCCAAGGCAGCGACTCCGAGCTGGTAGGAGCGTGGCTCGACTACTTCGTGGCTGACGGGCCGCACCGCGACGCGGTGCTCTCTCAGGGTGCCGGCACCGGTGGCAGCGGCCAGGGCGTGCGCGTCGAGGTGGCAGGTTTCCGCCTGCTCGCCTACGACGGGCAGACGGCTCGTGTCGACGTCGCAGTGCGAGGCGCGACAGGCGGTCAGACCGTCAACCTCTCGATGGTCTACCTCCTCGTGTGGGAGGGCGGTGACTGGAAGCTCAGCGTCACCGATCCCAACGCCCCTATCAACGTCGCCAACATCCCCGACCTGGCCGGCTACATCTCCTGGGGAGCGTGAGGTCATGAACGACGAAGGGTGCACCGGCTGGTCGTTCTTCAACCCCTTCTGTCACGTCAACGAAGGGGTTGAGGCGGTCGTCGGCAACGCCATCGAGAACATGGCGAACGCCGTCATGGAGGCGTTCGGAAAGGCGATCGCGTCGCTGGGAACGGTGTGGGTGCACATCGGCACGCCGAACCTCACGGGCTCCGGTGGCGGCTCCGCGATCGACGCCGGCTCGTCCGCGCCGGACTCGGCCAACGTGACGTCGGTGATGGGCTACGTGATGTGGATCAGCCTGGGCATCGCGGTGCTGGCGCTGTTCATCCTCGGCGCGCTCATCGCTACGCGCATGAGGGCGGGCGAGGGCATCGCTGCTGTCGGCCGCGTGGGCCTCGTGCTCTCCGCCGTGGTGCTCATCTCGGCGGCCGGGGCGATCGTGGCTGGCCTGATGCCGTCCGGGCCACGCAATGCAGGCGGCGCCGTGCTGTTCTTGCAGTCCGGCCTCTGGTGGTACATGGGTGCCGCCGCCGTGGTGTCCGTCATCATCGGCGGCGCACGGATGGCGTGGGAGCAGCGAGCTGAGCCGGGCCGCGAGACCGTCAAGAGCCTCCTCACGCTCGTGGTCGTCGCCGGTGCCGGCGTGACGATCGTCGGTCTGCTCGTCGCGGCCGCGGACTCGTTCTCGGTGTGGATCATCAACGGCTCGCTGAGCTGTGACGTCACGACCGACTCGGCGTGCTTCGGCGAGAACATGCTGACGCTGCTTGCCCTGACGACCAACCCGGCCGCCGGCGGCCTCGGCGCGCTGCTGATCATCATCCTGGGCCTGATCGCGATCCTCGCGGCCGCGTTCCAGATCGTGCTCATGGTCGCGCGCGGGGGAATGCTGGTGATCCTCGCCGGCATCCTGCCGCTGTCGGCCTCGTTCACCAACACCGAGATGGGCAAGAGCTGGTTCAAGAAGTGCATCGCCTGGCTAGTGGCCTTCATCCTCTACAAGCCCGCCGCAGCCATCGTGTACGCGGCCGCGTTCCAGCTCGTCGGCACCGACGTGTTCTCCGACGACGGGACCGGCCTCCTCGCCGTCCTCACGGGCCTCATGCTGATGGTCATCGCACTGTTCGCGATGCCGGCGCTGATGCGGTTCGTCACGCCGATGGTCGGTGCGATGGCGGGAGGCGCCGGCGGCGCCCTCGCTGTCGGTGCGCTGGCCGCTCTGCCGAGCGGCGCGGCCGCGATCGGACGCCTCGCCTCCGGCAGCGGCTCGGGGTCCTCCAACTCCGCGGCACCGTCAGCACCGTCCGGCTCGGACGGCGAGGGCGGCTCTCAGGGCTCGCCCGGTCCCTCAGGCGGCGGTGAGACCGGCGGCGGTAACGCACCGCAGCAGGCGCAGTCCTCGGGTGCCCAGCAGGCCGGGGACGCCGGCGGGGGCACCGGAGCTGGTAACGCCAGCGGTGGCGCCACGCCGAACACGGGCGCGGCCGCCGCCTCGGCTGGTGGCGGTGGAACGGCGGCAGCAGGCGCCGGAGCGGGTGGTGGCGCCGCAGCGGGCGGCGCGGCCGCCGGCGGTGGCGCGGCGGCAGCAGGAGCGGCCGCAGGCCCGGTCGGCATCGCCGCCGGGGCGGCACTCGAAGCAGGCAAGAAGGCCGGGCAGGCGGCCGCGGGAGCGGCCCAGAGTCTCGGTGAGCAATCGACAGGTGAAGGGGGCGGTCCTGATGGCAGCCGTTGACACGAACAGGGGTCCTCGGACCTACGGAAACTGGCGACGACCCACGTCACCGGGCATCCTCGGCCTCGGATCGATCGGGACCGCGCTGCTCCTGGCAGGGCTCATCGCCGTCGTCATGACGGTGATGATCGCCGGCCTGCTTGAAGCGGTCATCCTCGCGGCCGTCCTCGGCGCGGTGATGCTGGCGGTCCTGACCAAGGACTCGCACGGCAAGAACGTCATCAGCCGTGGCGGCGCGCGGATCGCGTGGTGGTCCTCACGCTCGCGCGGGTCGAACGTCTACCGCTCGGGGCCGCTGGGCCGCGCCCTGTGGGGGACGTATCAGCTCCCCGGTCTCGCAGCGCCGACCCGGCTCAGTGAGTGGCAGGACTCCTACGGGCGTCCGTTCGCGCTGCTCTACACGCCCGCCACGGGCTCCTACAGCGTGGTGATCGGCACCGAGCCCGACGGCGCGGCGCTGGTCGACCAGGAGCAGATCGACGTGTGGGTGGCCGATTGGGGCCACTGGCTCGCGAACCTGGGCGACGAGCCCGGCGTCGAGGCGGCGTCGGTCACGATCGAGACCGCGCCGGACTCGGGCACGCGGCTGCGCCGCGAGGTCGAGCACAACGTCGACGAGGACGCACCGCCGTTCTCGAAGGCCATGCTGGCCGACGTGGTGGGCTCGTACCCGGCCGGCTCGTCGACCGTGAAGGCGTTCGTGGCGATCACGTTCTCCGCCGCGCAGCGGTCCGGCAGCAAGAAGCGCAAGCCCGACGAGATGGGCCGCGAGCTCGCGGCCCGGCTGCCTGGGCTGACCGCCGGTCTGCAAGCCACCGGCGCGGGCGCCGCGCATCCCCTGTCCGCTCAGGAGCTGTGCGAGGTGGTGCGGGTCGCCTACGACCCGGCCGCCGCGGTGCTCATCGACGAGGCGCACGCCGCGGGTGAGACACCGGAGGTGTTCTGGACCGACGTCGGCCCCTCCGCGGCTCAGGCGTCCTGGGACCGCTACCGTCACGACTCCGGGACCTCGTGCACCTGGGCCATGACGCAGGCACCCCGTGGCAACGTGCAGAGCGGCGTCCTGGCGCGGCTCCTGGCACCGCACCGCGATATCGCGCGCAAGCGCATCACGCTGCTGTACCGGCCGATCGACGCCGCGAAGGCGGCCGCGATCGTCGAGGCGGATCTGCGCGCCGCCGAGTTCCGGGTCACCTCGACGAGCAAGCCGGCCGCGCGCGACAGCCTGGCCGTGCGCGCCGCGTCGGCCACCGCGCAGGAGGAGGCCTCCGGCGCGGGCCTGGTGCAGTTCGGGATGCTCGTGACCGCCACGGTGATGGACCTGTCCAAGCAGGCCGACGCTCGGGCGGCGATCGACAACCTCGCGGCGACCGCTCGCCTGCGCCTGCGTCCCGTCTACGGGAGCCAGGACAGCGCGTTCGCCGCGGCCTTGCCGCTGGGCCTGGTGCTGCCCAAGCACATCAAGGTCCCGGCCGAGCTGAGGGAGAAGCTGTGAGCGGGAAGCGATCGCGTCAGAAGCGTGGGAGCGCGAAGGTCGAACAGCCGCGCGAGCTGCGTCCGCAGCGGCCGCCGATGCGTGGGTGGCTGGGCCGCGGCCGGGGCACCTCGACCTACGTCCAGCAGGCCGACGAGTGGCGCGGCACGACGGTGCAGGTGTGCGGCATGTGGCCGTTCTCGATCGGTACGGGCACCCCGATGGTCGGGGTGCCCCTCGGTCGGCACATTCACACCGGCGCGACGCTGTGCTGCGATCCCATCTCGTGGTTCCAGCGCGCGAAGCTCATCTCCAACCCGTCGGCGTTCGTGCTCGGCAAGCCGGGCCTGGGCAAGTCGACGATCGTGCGGCGCATGGCGACAGGGCTCGCCGGCTACGGCGTGATGCCGCTGGTGCTGGGCGATCTGAAGCCCGATTACGTCGACCTCATCGAGGCGCTGGGCGGCCAGGTCATCACGCTCGGCCGCGGCCGGGGCTACCTGAACATTCTCGACCCCGGCGAGGCGACGGAGGCCGCCGCGCGGCTGCGCGAGGCGGGCTTCGAGAAGGAGGCCTCGCAGGTCCTCGCGGACGCTCACGGGCGCCGGCACACGATGGTGTCGGCGCTCCTGACGATCCTGCGATCGACCCCGCCGACCGATCGTGAGGAGACGATCATCGACCGGGCGTTGAAGCATCTCGACGAGCACCACCACGGCGTGCCCGTGCTGGGCGATCTGCTGCGCGTGATCCAGGACGGTCCCCCGGAGGTGCGCGCCGTCGCTCTCGACCGCGGCGACGATGCTCGCTACAAGGCGATCACGGAGGACCTGGAAGCCTCCCTCATCGGCCTGGTGGGCGGTGGGCGACTCGGAGAGACGTTCGCACGCCAGACCACCAACCCGATGCGCCGGGACGCCCCGGTGGTCTACGACGTGAGCGCGATCGACGACTCCGAGATGGACCTACAGGCAGCGACTCTGCTCGCGTGCTGGTCAGCCGGCTTCGGCACGGTGAACGTCGCGAACGCTCTCGCGGACGCGGGTCTGGAACCGCGCCGGCACTACTTCGTGATCCTCGACGAGCTGTGGCGCGCGCTGCGCGCCGGGCGCGGCATGGTCGATCGCGTCGACGCGCTGACGCGACTGAACCGGCAGCGCGGTGTCGGCATGGCGATGATCTCGCACACGATGAGCGACCTGCTCGCGCTGTCCAGCGAGGAGGACCGCATGAAGGCCCGCGGCTTCGTCGAGCGGTCCGGCATGGTGATCTGCGGCGGACTGCCCTCGGCCGAGATGCCTCAGTTGAGCGCCGCGGTGCCCTTCTCCCAGGCCGAGCAAGAGCTGCTGATCGGCTGGCAGGACCCGCCGGCCTGGGACCCCTCGACCGGCCGCGAGGCCGAACCGCCGGGACGGGGCAAGTTCCTCGTCAAGGTCGGCGGCCGCCCCGGCATCCCCGTCAACGTGCAGCTCACCGCCACGGAGCTGTCGATCAACGACACCAACAAGCTGTGGCACGAGCAGTCTCGCGTGGGCCGTCGCGCGCTGCGGGCCGTCGAAGGAGCGAGCACATGAGCACCCCGAACAACCGCCGCCGGGACCCCGGCGGCCTCTCTGCTGAGGCGGTCCTGGTCTGGATCGCCGTCGTGCTCGTGGTGGTCGTCGTCGGCTCGGTCTACGCCGCGATGCACCTCGGGCACCGCTTCGCCGGCACGGGCACTGAGGTGCCCGCCGACCCGTTCTCGGTCCTGTTCGGGCTCCTCGGTGGCGACCTGACGTGGCCTGGTGCTGCCGGCTGGTGGGTCCTCGGCGTCATGGGAGCGCTGCTCCTGGCGCTCGGTGTGCTGATCGGCCTGGCGCTGCGGCGCATGCGCCGGCGCCGCTCCCGCGTCGACCGCGCCGCCTCCTACATGGGTCGCGGCCGCGACGTCGAGGACCTGAGCCGCAAGAGCGTGACGGCGAAGGCGGAACGGCTCGGGGTCAGTGGCGCGCCGGGCGTGCCGATCGGACGGACGGTCGCCGCCGGCCAGCAGCTCTACGGCTCGTGGGAGGACATGCACATCGATATCTGGGGTCCGCGCACCGGCAAGACCACCTCGCGGGCGGTGCCGGCGATCCTGGACGCGCCGGGCTCCGTGCTGGTGACCTCGAACAAGCGCGACGTCGTCGACGCGACCAGGGACGTGCGGGCCGCCGCCGGCCCGGTGTGGGCGTTCGACCCGCAGGCGATCGCGCTCGAAGAACCTACCTGGTGGTGGAACCCGCTCTCCTACGTCACCGACGAGGTGAAGGCCGCGCGCCTGGCCGAGCACTTCGCGTCGGGCAGCCGCGATCCTGGCGCCAAGACCGATGCCTACTTCGACCCGGCCGGCCAAGACCTCTTGGCCGGCCTCCTGCTCGCCGCCGCGCTCGATCATCGGCCGATCACCGACGTCTACACGTGGCTGACGCGCCCGACCGACGAGACCGCCGTCGACATTCTGCGTGAGCACGACTTCGCGCTCACGGCCGATCAGGTCGCCGGCGTCGTCTCCGCCCCGGAGAAGCAGCGCGGGGGCATCTTCGGCACGGCCATGCAGATGGCGTCCTGCCTGACGAATCGTCAGGTGGCGCGCTGGGTGACGCCCCAGGGCGCCGCGGACCCGCGCAAGCAGTTCAGCCCGGAGGACTTCGTGCGTGCCGACGGCGGCACGCTCTACTCGCTGTCCAAGGAGGGCCGCGGCACCGCCGGCCCGCTCGTGACGGCGCTCACCGTCGCCGTCGTCGAGGCAGCGGAGGAGCTGGCCTCACGCTCCGCCGGCGGCCGGCTGAGGACCCCGCTGCTCGGGGTCCTCGACGAGGCGGCCAACGTGTGCCGGTGGCGCGCACTTCCCGACCTGTACTCCCACTACGGCAGCCGGGGCATCGTCCTGATGACGATCTTGCAGTCCTGGTCCCAGGGCGTCGAGGTGTGGGGCGAGTCCGGGATGCGCAAGCTCTGGTCGGCGTCGAACGTCAAGGTCTACGGCGGTGGCGTCGACGAGGACGCCTTCTTGGAGCACCTGTCGAAGGTCATCGGTGACTACGACCGGCTGTCCTCCTCGACCTCCTACGGCCGTGGCCACCGCACCGTCTCCCAGCAGCTCCACCGTGAGCGCATCCTCGACGTCGCGGACCTGGCGGCGATGCCGAAGGGCCGCGCCGTCGTCCTGTCCTCCGGCTCTCGGCCGACGCTCATCCGTACGGTGCCGTGGATGACCGGCCCGCACGCTGACGCAGTGACGGCCTCGATCGCTGCGCACGACCCGAAGGCCGAGCGCACGATCCGCGAGGCTCAAAGCGAGCTGGCGGCCGTCGAGGCGGCCCTGTCGACGGAAGGAGCACCCTCGTGAGCGATTGGGGAGACGACGAGCTGGAAGGCGTCGAGGCGCAGCCGATCGACGTCGACGAGCCCGACGGGCCGACGTTCGGTGTCGACGTGCGATCGCTGGCCGGGCACCTCGTCGACGCCGCGGTGCAGTCCGCGGTCGGCAAAGAGGTCTCGACCGCGGCGCACGAGGCCGTCAAGAAGCTCATGACCCCGGAGGTGCGCGAAGCGATCCGCCGGCGCGCCGACGAGGCGGCGGCCGCGGCGATCGCCGCGCACGTCGAGGGGCCAGAGGACGCCGAGCCGGCCCCGGAGCTGTACTACGGCAGCGTCGACGAGTTCGTACGCGAGTACCTGCGCAACGTCTACCGCCGGCGCATCGACGGCCGGCATCGGTGCTGGGCCGGCCGGTGGTGGGAGCACGACGAGGCAGTGATTCGTCTCGAAGCTCTGTGGCGATCGTGGGAGCACCTGCGCCAGGACGCGGCCACCGGGATGAGCGTGTGGTGGCGCGATCACGCAGACCACCACATGGCGGTGCTGATGGACCCTGACGGCCCGTTCGCCACCGCGACGGAGGGCGAGGAGAACACGTCCAAGCGGGGCGAGCCGCTGCCCTACGTGGCACCGCCGGAGGGCATGTTCCCCGACGTACGCGAGGAGACGGACGAGCCGCCCGTCGACGACGCGCACTGACCTCCACTCACGAGAGGGACCGCACCCCGTGGGGTGGCGGTCCCTCTCTGCTGTGCGTGACGCCCGGCGGTCACCGATCGAGCCCGGTGCGCTGCACCTGCGCGGCCCGTCCTCGAGTTTTCCGAGCCTTGGGTGTGCGAGCCGCGGCACCGGCCTTGACGGCCTCGGTCGCCGGCTTGGCCTGGCTGACGTCGGCGCGCATCCTGGTGGCCACCGCCTCCCGGTTGATGCCCTTGGCTTCGAGGTCGCGTGCGGTGCCCTCGCGCCGCTCGGCGCTGTCGTACAGGGTGCGCCCGTCCTCCCGTGCCCGGTCCGCCGTCGCTCCGCGCTGCTCGGCCTCGGCGGCCGCGCGTGCCCGCTCCTCGGGGTCCGGCTCGTGCTCGGCCGCTGCCCTGGCCTCCTCGGCACGCTGGTCCTCCTGGTTGGCCTGCGCGAGGAGCCGCTGTGCCTCGGCCTGCTCGGCCGCGGAGCGTCCCCGTTCTGCATCCCCGCCCGCGCGGTCGCGCTCGGCGCGATCCAGTTCGAGCCGGATGCGCTGGCGTACCGCCTCCGGGTCGGCCCCGGCGTCGTTGACCTCGATGCCGTACCGTGCGCGCACCTCGTCACGCACCCGCTGTTCGGCACGAACCGCCTCGGGGTCCTCCTGGGACCACGCACGGGCCACCTGGTAGGTGCGCCCGATCTGCTCGGGTGTCGCACGGTCCCACCAGTCCGAGCGGTGCACGTTCGCCATCTCGACGCGGGCGGCGCGCCGCTCGGCCTCGATGCGCGATTGCAGCTCGCGGTGCTCCTGCTCGCTGCGCGCCTGTGCGTTGCGAAGCGCCTCCTCGCGGGCGCGCGCGAGTCGTTCCCCCACCTGTCCGGCAGCGGTGACCAGCACCCGTAGTTGGCCTTCGAACGCTTCCTCGATGCCGTCGGTTTCCTCGGCCATGACCGGCCCTCCTTCCTATCGTTCCGGTCCGCGATCTGCGCCCGGTCGTATCGTCTCTGCACGCTTGGCTGGCTCGATCTTCGAGGGCAGCGGCGACGCTGCGCGCGTCGCGTCGTGCGCCTGCCCAGCGCGTAGCCGGTCGAGCACGGCCTGTGCCTCCGGGTCGAGCTTCGGGCTCGTCGACGGCGTGCCCGCCGGCGTGGCCGCGCCCACCGCGGCAGGTGCCGGCAGGGCCTCACGTAGCCGCACGAGCCGCGCACGGGTGTCCTCGGCGAGGAGCCTCGCCTGCCGTGCCTGGCCGGCGGCCACTGAGGCGTCGTAGACGGCCTGTGTCAGCCGGAGGAGCTGCCGCACCATGACCGCTTGCGCCACGGTCCCCTGACCGCCGCGCGCTGCGCTGGCGAGCAGCATCGCCGCCCCGGAGATGGCGACCGTGCCCGCCTTGTGCGGGCGTACGGTCCGCTCGTGCGTCTGCGCCGAGCGCGACAGCGCGTCGGCCGCCGCGGCGAGGTCGCCGGGCGTCTCCTCGGTCGCGTTCGACCACGCGGCCAGAGCGCCCGCGGTCTGCCTCGCCACCGTCGCCCAGGTGTCGCGGTCGTCGACGTCGACGCCCCGCAGGCGATCGACGAGGGCGCGCAGCTCCTCGTTGCGCCGGTCCCACAGCTCGGGGTCAGGCTCGGCCGTCTCACGTCCCGGTGCGACGACGCGCCGGCCTCGCTTCGCCGCGTTCCACTCCGCGGCCGCCTCGCTCGCTCCGCTGGGCGTGTCCGGCCATCCGTCGCGCAGTCGAGGCAGCGCCAGGTCGCGGCCGAGCTGACCACCGCCGTACCAGATCGGGCGTTCCCCGGCCTCGGGCCGCTCGGCCACCGAGAAGCCGGTGATGACGTCGGTGCGACCGTCCGCGAACCGCGGTCGAACGATGAGTCCTTCGCGCCGCAGCCGGCGCACGAACTCGGCCTCGTCCTGTGCCGCTGTCGCGCAGCCGCGAACCTTCAATGCGAGCAGGTAGCGCGGCTGGTCGGTGCGCAGCTCCGACGCGATCCGCGCCTGCCGGTCCGCTCCTTCCAGGTGCTCCCACGCCGGCATCTCGGTGCCCTGCTTGGTGCGCGTGCGCTCGTACTTCGCGCGGGCACGGGCACGTGCCTGCGCCTCGCGCTCGGCCGGGTTGTACCCGCGCGTCGAGCGCTCCGCGCGCACCGACTCCAACTCCTCCAACCCATACCGAGCTTCGAGTGCACGAGCGGCTGTCTGAGCGCGTCGAAAGTCGTGGTGCGTCGACGCCTTGGTGCCGTCCTCGCGCACCAGATTCACCGCGATGTGGATGTGGTCGTTCCCGTTCTTCGACACACCATGTCGCACGGCAACCCACCGGCACGGAGCCTTCGTGCCCTCGTTGTCATCGAACTCCATCGCGGTGATGAAGTCGCGGGCGATCGCTCCCCACTGCTCGTCGGTCAGGGCGCCCTCGTCGGCTCGCAGAGACAGCGAGCAGTGCCACACGTGGCCGCCCTTGACGTCCACGTCGTACGCGGTACGCGGGCGGTCGAGGTGACGCGCGATCGCCAGTGCCGAATCGCGGCCTAGCTCGTCGTCGTCGTGCCACGCCATCATCGCCTCGTCACCGGCGACAAGGTGAGGTTCGGTGTGCTCGTTCGCGCGTCCCGGACCGGTCAGGTACGTCAGCAGTCCGGCCATCCTGTCGCCGCGGACAACGTTCGGCATCATGGCAGGCTCAGCCCGTCGATCGCGTCGTCGATGCGCACCGCGGTACGGCGCACGGCGTCGAGCGTCGCGCTCATCTCCGCCTGCACCTCGCCGGTCGCGTTGGTCGCACGAGCCATCTGGTTGACGTTGTTCGAGACGGCCGCGAGCAGCCGGTGCAGCGCGAACAGCTCGGCCATCGCGTTGCGCCGCTCGGTGGGAGTCTCCGACGTCGCGGACGCCAGCGCGGACTCGACGAGCAGCCGCGGGATCGTCACGTGCTGCGCCTCCGCGAGACGTAGCAACATGCCTTCTTCCTCGGGCGACACCTTCACCTCGTGACGGTGCTGCCGCCCACCGTCGACGTTCGCCCGGCGACGTCGCGCGAACAGGCGACCCTTGGGAGCCTCCTCGCTCATCAGATCACCTGCCTTCCAGCCCAGCGCAGCGACCCCGCCTCGTGCGGGGACCACACTCTTAGTGTGCCCGATCCGCGGCGCCAAGTCGAGGATTCAAGCCACTTAGCCGTGCTAAGTCTTTAGCTTGCTCCGTCTGGGACTCGATTCGGGGTTGCTCACGTCGGCAGACGGGAGCGGTCGCGGCTCCGCCGCGACGATGCTTTTCAGTCGACGCGAGACGTCGACGTAGACAACACGACTCCGTACGATGGAGTCATGGCTACGACACCAACACCAGAGGAAGCGATCGACCGCGCCAAGCGCGTACTGGACGATCGGATCGACACCATTCGCCAGGCCGTCGAGGCTCGTCAGCACGTCGCAGACGTGCGCGAGGAGACCGACCGTGAGCGGGCCGAGCTGGAAGCCCGCATCGCGCAGCGGGTGGGCGACGCCGAGCGCGCCGACGTCAAGGCGTACAACGCCGCCGTGAGCGCGGGATGGTCCGCCGACGAGCTGCGCAAGATCGGCCTGCCGGAGCCTGACAAGAAGGCTCGTACGCGCCGCCGCGCTGCGCGCAAGCCCGCGGCCTCGCGGCCCGCTCCCCCGGCTCCTGAGCCGACTGCTCCGAGCGATGACCGCTCCGCGGTCGAGGGAGACCAGGACGCTGCGTGACATTGCCCCCTGACCACCTGTGGACGGCTCCGGCTAACGCCGGGGCCGGACCCGCCCACAGGTGGACAGCGGGACCCATCTGCCCGCCCGCACACAGGCCGCACCGTCCCGTTCCGCTGCTCGGTCGCGTCGAGGTAGTGCGGCCCGTGCACGGCCTCCTTGGGTGCACGGTCCCCCTCCCCCCGACGCCGAAGGATCACACACCACAGACCCCCGTCAAGGGCGCTCCGCGTCACTGCGTGATGCGGCTACGCCGCACCCTTGACGGGGGTCTGTGGTGTGCAGGGCGGCATTTATCGGGGGGATGGGCAGGAGCGGTCAGGACCGCCTACGGCGAGACGGTCGCCTCGGCCTCGTCGTCCACCTTGGCGAGGGCTCGGGAGACCGACGAGGCGCCGACTCCGAGCACCTTCGCGATGTGCGCGACGCTGTGCTCCTCGGCGCGCATCTTCACGGCCGCCGCGATGCGCTCGGGCGTCATCACCGACGGTCGGCCGCCGACACGGCCCTGAGCACGAGCGTGCGCCAGGCCGCGCCTGGTGTTGTCCCGGATGGTGTCGACGCGGAGCTGCGCGAACACGGCGACGATGCCGAACAGTGCGCGCCCCATCGGGGTAGTCGTGTCGATATCGGGCTCGGTCAGGCTCTTGATGTTCACGCCCCGCTCGTGCAGCTCGTTGATGGTCTGGATCGCCATCGTCTCGCTGCCTGCGATGCGGTCGAGGCGACGCACCATGAGGGTGTCGCCGGGACGCAGGTAGTCCAGGCACGCAAGCCACTGCGGGCGGTCCTTGACCCGACTTGACTCGCCGTGGTCGACGAACACACGCTCGACGCCGGCGGCACGCAGCTCGGCCTCCTGAGCCTCGGGGTTCTGCTCGCGCTTCGAGACTCGTGCGTAGCCCACGAGGTTGCTCATGACGGCCTCACCTCCCCTGTCCGGTTCCGCTGCCTCGGCCCGGCATGTACGGGCCGCCGTGGCGCGCCTGGGGGCCTCTCTGCGGTCCTGTCTGGGGTGGCTGGTTGGTCGCCTGAGTCGCAGCCCGCGGATAGGACGCACGCGCAGCCGAGCGTCCAGGGCCAGGCGGCGCCGACGTCGACGGCCCGCTCGTGCGCGGCGCAGCGATCGCACGGAACACCGGCACGAGCGAGGCCGGCTCGGGTGCGTAGGAGAACATGTCGGGCCGACTGAGCTGCGATGCCTGGTTCCACACGTCCGGGGTCACCTGGCCGAAGTCGAGAGTGAAGCGCGATCGCTCCGCGACGTGCTCCATGAACACCTTCCCGGTCCGTCCGTTGCCCTCACGGAACGGGTGCGCCTGGTTCAGGTAGGCGAACACCGTCGCGGCTCGCTCTGCGAACGTGTCGCGGTCCAGCCGTCCCCAATCGGTGCCGGCAACGCGCTTGCGCACGTCGTCGAGGAGCTGGTCGACCTCGCCCGTCTTGACGTCCCCGAAACCGCGGCCGGCGCCCTTGGAGATGTTCACGCTGCGGAACTCCCCCGCCCACGCATAGACGTCCTGGAACAGATGCCGGTGGATCGCCCGCACATGGTCGGCGTCGTAGGTCTTGGGGATGGCGACCTGACCGGCCAGCAGCTCGCGCTGCCGGCGTGCAGTCTCGACGTACTCCAACCTGGTCAGTACCACCGGGTCGCGCTCGTCGAACAGGTTGCGCAGCGTGCCCTCGTCGGGCGGCGGGTAGAAGTACGACTCCCAGGTGTCGAACGCCATCAGCGCGCGACGGCGACCGTCCGTCGCCGCGCGGCGGCGTGGGCGCGCCGGCGGTACTCCTCGGCGTCGATCGCGCCGCGGGCCTCGTCGGTCAGGTTCTCCACGTCCTCGCGGTTCGGGGTCCACCCCTCGTGCCAAGCGCTGGCGAGCGACTGCACCACGGCGCGACGCTGGGTCTCGTCGAGCTGCACGAACAGCTCGGGCCAGCGGTCCTCGATGTCGAACTTCGTAGCCACGGTGGGGCTCCCCTCTCCTGGGTCTGAGACCATTCTACCGGAGCAACCGAAAACGGTCCAGCGGTGGTTTCGGTGCGTCTAGGTTTCGGTGGTGAGTTTCGGTTGACCGATGCTCGGCGTGTCGGCGCTCTGGTCGACGTCGCCGGCATCCGCACCGGAAACGATCGTTTGCGGCAGGGAAGGTCGGTACCGTACGATCGGTACGTGCATTTGTTGTTCCTCTGAAGGCTGAGTAAGGCCCACCGCGCTCGTTGAGTTTCTCCGAGCTTGCGGCGGCCGCTCGTTTCTGACCCTCGTGGGTCGCCGTCATCTGCGTACCCTTTGCGCTTCATCTGGAGTGCTCGGTGCGTCGTCTCGAAGGATTCGAATGCTCACCCTGACCAAACATCTACCGGCGCGCCAGCGCGCCCAACTCATCGCCTCCGACGTCTCAGTGATGCGCGGAGCGACCAGCGTCCTGAACCATGTCGACCTCACCGTTACTCCTGCGTCGCGGATAGCGATCGTCGGCGAGAACGGCCGCGGGAAGTCGACCCTGCTTCACGTCCTCGACGGCACACTGCTCCCTGATTCTGGAACCGTGCAGCGCACGGGAACTCTGGGCGTCGCGGAACAGGAGATGTCTGCGGACGACGACCGGACCGTGGGCCAGGCCGTAGCCGACGCGATCGCCGAACCGCTCGCCGCTATGGCGTCCCTCCACGAGGCGGCCCGTGCCATGTCGGCCGGGGACGTCGGCGCGGATGAGCGTTACGCTGCCGCGCTGGAGCACGCTGAATTACTTGATGCGTGGGATGCCGAACGGCGGGTGCAGATCGCGCTGGAAGCGCTCGACGCGGAGACCGACCAGGCCCGGCTGCTCGGTGACCTCTCCGTGGGACAGCGGTATCGAGTGCGTCTGGCGTGCTTGCTCGGTGCTGACGATGATTTCCTGCTGCTCGACGAGCCGACGAACCACCTCGACCGGTCCGGTCTCGAGTTCCTGAGCGCGCAGCTCCGCTCCCGTGCAGGCGGGGTCGTCGTCGTCACGCACGATCGGGCACTGCTCTCGGACGTCGCCGACACCATCGTCGACCTGGACCCGACCCCGGATGATCGAGTGCGGGTATATGGCAACGGGTACGCCGGATATCGCGAGGGCCGACAGGCCGAGCGGGAACGCTGGGAACAGGAGTACGACCGGCAACAAGCGGAGCATGCCCGCCTGCAGGACAGCCTCAGCTCTGCACAGAATCGGCTCGTCTCCGGGTGGCGTCCTGAGAAAGGGACTAACAAGCACGGCCGTGCGACCCGTGCCGGCGGGCTGGTCCAGAGCGTGCATCGACGTCAGGAACAGCTCGAAGCACACGCGGTGACGGTGCCCGAGCCACCACTGCAGTTCCGGTTCCCAGACCTGCCCACGAGGACCGGAGCAGTACTACTGAGCGTCGAGCAGGTGAGCGTGACCGGACGCTTGGCAGCTTCCGTATCGTTCTCGCTGTCGCATCGCGGACGCCTGGTGGTGACGGGCCCGAACGGTGCGGGCAAGTCGACCCTGCTGGGAGTGGTCGCGGGCGAGCTGCACCCGGACACCGGTGCGGTGCGGATGCCGCAGAGCGCTCGTCTCGGATTCCTTCGTCAGGAGACGGATCTGCCGCCGGGTCGCCGGGCGAGCGAGGTCTACGCCGCGCATGTTGACGCACTGGTATCTGCCGGAACCCTCCCGGCATCGGAAGCGGTCGGGCTGTCGCAGCTCGGCCTCCTGCGAGCTCGGCAATCGAGCAAGCGCATCGGTGAGCTGTCGATGGGACAACAACGCCGGCTCGACCTGGCACTGGTGCTCGCGGCCAAGCCTCACGTGCTTCTGCTCGACGAGCCGACCAACCACCTCTCCATCGCACTCGTCGACGAACTCACCGATGCGCTTGGTGCCACACAAGCCGCCGTGGTTCTCTCCAGCCACGATCGCCAACTCCTGCGCGACGTCGCCGACTGGCCACAGCTGCATCTGAACTCGACGACGGAAAGTGAGGCGCTGGCATGAGCAAGAAGAACCCCAACGCGCTGCGCGCTCTGCTCCCGCTCGCCACTCGCGACTACCGGCTGCTGTTCGCGGCGGTCGGGATCGAGGTCTTCGGTACCGGCATGTGGACGATCGTCATGGTGTTCCAGGTGCTGGCACTCAACGACAGCCCCCTGGCGCTCTCCGCCGTCGCAACAGGCATGAGCCTCGGACTCTTCGCGTTCGCGATCCTCGGAGGGGTCGTCGCCGACCGGTTCTCTAAACGCCGCATCATCATCACGGTCCAGGGCTGCACCGCACTGGTCATGGCCGCTGTCGCCACGTTGTCGCTCACCGGCACGATCGAGCTATGGCATGTCGGCGTTGCCTCGTTCGCGATGGGCGCCGGCAGCGCGTTCTTCTACCCCGCCTACAGCGCGTACCTGCCGCAGGTGCTCCCGCCTGAACAGCTGCTCGCCGCCAACGGTCTCGAGGGCGCACTGCGCCCGTCGATGGGTCAGGGACTCGGCCCCGCGCTCGGCGGAGTCATCGTGGGTGCGTTCTTCCCCGCTATCGGCGCGGTGATCGTCGCCGCGTCCTACGCGATCGCTTTCATCATCGTGCTGTTCCTCAGCCAGCGGGAGGAGACGAACGAGACCGCATCAGCGACCGACCGGACCAACGTGTGGGATGACCTCAAAGCGGGGATCCGATATGTCGCGGGCACCCGCTGGTTGCTCTGGACGTTGATCTTCGGGTCGTCGCTCGCCCTCATCATCCAGGGGCCGATCGAAGTCCTGCTGCCGTTCCTGACGCGCGACCGGTTCGAGGATGCGGAAGCTACCTTCGGGATTCTCTTGGCGGCGTTCGGGATCGGTGGAGCGGTTGGGTCCCTCGTGGTGTCGTTCGTTGAAGCTGCCGCGCCGGTATCTGACGTTCATGATCCTCTGCTGGGGCGGCGGAACCTTGCCCCTCGTTCTGCTGGGCATGGCCGATAGCCTCCCGCTCATGCTGGCCTCGCTGTTCGTCGTCGGCGCGGCAACCGGAGCGGGTGTCGTGATCTGGGGAACTCTCCTGCAACGACTTGTCCCGCTCAACATGATCGGTCGAGTCGCGAGTCTCGACTTCTTCGTCTCAATCGCGTTCATGCCCGTCTCGATCGCAATCGCCGGCCCGCTCTCGCTGCTCGTGCCCGTGGAAGTCATCTTCATCGTCGCTGGGATCATTCCGCCCGTACTCGCTCTCCTCGCCCTCGCGGCAGGACGCATGCGGATCGTCGAGCTTCAGCACCCGCTCGATATATAGGGCAGGGGCTGAGCCTGGCATCGGGCCGGCCAGACTCAGCCCCTGTTACCCGCTATGCCGCCGCAATCGTCTGCCGTAACTCTCTTCCGGCGGGTGTTTCTGGCACGCCGCACAAACGAAGGGAAACGTACCCACCAGAAACGATCGTTATCGGGCGAGGTGGTCGCGGGGATCATGGCGGCGATGGCCTCGGCCACGGCGCTCCGGAACTGGGGGTTCAGGCGGGTGTCGTACATCGACTCGAAGCTCCACAGCCCGTCCGCGGCGAGCCGGGCGATGAACATCGCGAACGC
>RRZU010215743.1_pt1 | contig 32993 bp, 30 predicted proteins | sample 2165561 | NCBI WGS metagenome assembly RRZU01 (sample SAMN10456909, study PRJNA506462) | wastewater metagenome | isolation source: wastewater sludge | place: USA: Moscow, Idaho | reverse complement strand
GGGCGTGAGCCACTCGGCGGCGGGGAGGGCCCGCGGATCGGGAAACCGCGCCACGAGCGTCATCAGCGACGCTGCGGCCACCGTCAAAGCCCCGCCCGCCGTGGCACGCTCCTGGCGCCGGGAAGCCAGCCACAACGCGGGTAGCAGGGACGGCAGATAGGCCAGACCCCACCAGGCCATCGCCCATCCCGCCCCCATCAGCGTCACCAGCCCGGCCGTGGCGCTGGCCAGGCCGTAGGTGATCAGCGGGGCCAGGTACCGGTGACGCCGAGACGGCGCAGCCTTCAGCCATAAGGAGGCGTCATGGAAGGCGAAGTAGCCCAGCATCCAGCACGCGAACAAGGCCAACAGCCAGCCCCCAGCGGTCCCGGCCCGCACCGCGAGGATGAGTCCGATGGCGTACGGGGTGACGAGCATGGCCCACGCGCCGTGCTGATTGGGCACCCATCCCGTACGGAAGGCGCGCCCGCTCATCGCGTGGGTTCTTTGAGGGTGCGTGTGACGATGAAGGAGCGATCCTGAGCCTCGACCGTGGTGGGGCCCACCTGAGCGCGCAGGGCGGGCAAGTAGGGCAGGTGCGAGTTGAACACCAGCCATAGTTCCCCACCCGGGTGCAGGGCCGCCTTGGCCGCAGCGATCATGGCAAACGTCGGGGTGGAGTCCTTGGCCGCACCCCGATGGAACGGCGGGTTGGACACGATCAGGTCGACGCTGTCGTGCGGCACTCCCACCAAACCGTCGGCGCGTCGTAGCGCCACCTCCGCATTCTGCGCGCGGGCGGTGAGCTGGGTGGACAGCAGGGCGTACCGCGAGACGTCGATCGCGGTCGTGCTCCACCCTTGGGAGGCCAGCCAGGTGGCGATGAGCCCCGATCCGCATCCCAGGTCGATGGCAGCGCCGCGTGGGCGTTGCTGGGCGTCGCCCGTCTCAGCGGTGGCGCGCGCGAGCGTCCGCAGCAGCAGGTGCGTCCCCGGATCAAGCCGGTTGGTCGCGAAGACCGAGCCGTGGGCGACCGCGGTGACGCCCAGTTCAGGGACGTAGCGCCGTTGGGGCCAGCGAGGCGCGGTCGGGAGCGGGCCAGATGCCCGCAGCACGCGCGCCTTCTGGCGTCCCAGACTCGCAGACACCTCAGCGAACGAGCGCCGCAGTACCGCGTTCTGCCCCGGAGTCATGTGCTTGATACGGGCCCCAGCGATGACGCGGGCGTGCGCGGGAAGGTCGTTGGCTAGCGTCTGTGCGTAATCCTCCAGGGCGCTCAGGGCACGCGGCAGCCGCCACAGCACCAGGTCGGGGGACCACCCGGTGAAAGGGCCCGTCAGGCGTGCGTCCACGGGCACCTGGGCCTCGTCGCGCACGTCGTCGTTCCAGGCCCGCACCTGCACCCCGGCGTCCGCCACCGCGGCGACGAGATCGCCTTCGGGATCGTCCAGGACCAAGACCCGATCCGGGAGCGGACCCGCTTCTTCCAGCATCAACGTCGAGACCGGATCCAGGGGCATGAGCGACATACTACCGAGTGTCGTTGAGGGGCCTTTGTGGAGGAGTGCCCGGATTCGTGGGCTCTTGTTCTTCCGCACAGAAACAAAAGCACTACGGTTGGTCCGAGACATCCGGAACGGATTGCTCCGCCGTCCGGAGGCCGTCAGGCGCACACCGAGGTGCACGGAGCTCGCGAAGGAGACGTCTGTACATGACCGACCAGACCAAGTACGTCTACGACCTCAGTGAGGGCGACGTCAGCCTCAAGAACCTCCTGGGTGGCAAGGGTGCCAATCTTGCCGAAATGAACAAGATCGGCGTCCCGGTTCCCGATGCCTTCACGGTCACGACGCAGGCATGCGTCGCCGCCATGAACAACGGGGGAACGTGGCCGCAGGGGTTGGCCGAGCAGATCGACGCTGGTCTGTCCCGGCTCGAGGAACGCACCGGCAAGACGCTGGGGTCGCCAGACAAGCCGCTGCTGGTGTCGGTTCGCTCCGGCGCCGTGTTCTCGATGCCCGGCATGATGGACACGATCCTCAACCTGGGCATCTCCGATGACACCGTCGAAGCAGTCGCGGCGCTGGCGGGCAATGAGCGGTTCGCCTGGGATTGTTACCGGCGTTTCATTCAGATGTACGGCGAAGTGGTGGAGGGCATTTCTCCGCACGTGTTCGAGGATGCGTTGACGGCCATGAAGGTCGACCGGGGAGCCGAGCAGGACACCGACCTGAGCGCCGCCGACCTCAAGGAACTCACCCGTCAGTTCCAAGAACTCGCCAATCGTGAGCTGGGTGGGGACTGGACCTCAGACCCCAAGCAGCAACTCCTGCGCGCCGTGAACGCGGTCTTCGCGAGCTGGCTGAACCCGCGCGCCGAGGTGTACCGCAAGTCCCAGGGCATCAGCCGCGATCTCGGGACGGCCGTGAACGTCCAAGAAATGGTCTTCGGCAACCGTGGGGAGACCTCGGCCACGGGCGTGTGCTTCTCGCGCAACCCCTCCACGGGCGTCAAGGAGCTCTACGGCGAGTTCCTCACCAACGCCCAAGGCGAAGACGTCGTGGCGGGCATTCGGACGCCGCGTCCGCTCGCCGAAATGGAGGGCGTGCTGCCCGAGGCCTTCCACGAACTGCTCGCGACCATGGACGCCTTGGAACTGCACAACAAGGACATGCAGGACATGGAGTTCACCATCGAGGACGGCAAGCTCTACATGCTGCAGACCCGCAACGGGAAACGGACGGCCGCAGCCACCGTCAAAACCGCCGTCGACATGGTGGACGAGGGGCTCATCACGACCGACGAGGCGCTGCTGCGCATCAACCCCGCCGATCTGGACGCCCTCCTGCACCCAGGGATCGATCCCGATCACACGGCGACACCGATCGTGAAGGGCCTGCCCGCCTCACCCGGCGCAGCGGTCGGGGCGTTGTCCTTCGACGCCGACGACGCCGCCGAGCGCGGCGGACGCGGGGAGCAGATCATCTTGGTGCGCTACGAGACGACCCCCGATGACATTCACGGCGTGATGGTCTCCCAGGGCGTCTTGACCGCTCATGGCGGCATGACCTCGCACGCGGCGGTCGTGGCGCGCGGCATGGGCATCACCTGCGTGGCCGGTGCACCCGGGATCAAGATCGATCCGCTCGGCAAGACGGTCGCCATCGACGGTGTGGTGTACGGCACCGGGGACGTCTTGACCCTCAACGGGTCCACCGGCGAGGTGTTCGCGGGGGCCCTGCCCCTGGTGCCCCCGTCGATCAACGAGGACTTCGAAAAGGTGGGCCGCTGGGCTGACGCGGTGCGTCGCCTTGGCGTCCGAGCCAACGCGGAGAACTTCGAGGACGCCTCCAAGGCGCGCGAACTGGGCGCCGAAGGCATCGGGCTGGCGCGCACCGAACACATGTTCATGGCCGCCGATCGGCTGCCTGCCGTCCGCAAGATGATCCTGGCCGAGAACGAGGATCAACGGGCGGCCGCGCTGGCGGAGATTCTGCCGATGCAGCAGGTGGACTTCGAGGGCATCTTCACGGCCATGAAGGGCCTCCCGGTGACCGTCCGGCTGTTGGATCCGCCGCTGCACGAGTTCCTGCCCAACCTGGTTGAGCAGAGCGTGCTGGTGAAGGAGCTTGAGCTGACGGGGGCCGACGAGGCGCGTTTGGCGGCCGAGCGGGCGACGCTGGCCCAGGTGAAGAAGCTCCACGAGCAAAACCCCATGCTGGGCACCCGCGGTTGCCGCCTGGCGATGCTCTACCCGTCCATCCCCGACATGCAGGCGCGGGCCATCATCCGGGCTGCGCTGGCGGTGCTGGAGCGCGAAGGGGAGACCGTCGGGGTCGAGATCATGATCCCGCTGGTGGCCTACGAGTCCGAGCTCAAGGCGCAGCGCGAGATCGTGGTGGCGGCCGTCGAGGACGAGTTCGCCAAGGCGGGCAAGCGGCTGGATTACCTGGTGGGCACCATGATCGAGATCCCGCGGGCGGCACTGACCGCGGATCAGATCGCCCGCGAGGCGGACTTCTTCAGCTTCGGCACCAACGACCTGACCCAGACCGGCATCGGCATCTCGCGTGACGATGCGGAGGCGGGCTTCCTGGGCGCCTACGTGGACACCGAGGTGATCGAGAAGAACCCCTTCGAATCGCTGGATGTCAGCGGTGTGGGGCAACTGGTCGCCCTGGGTGTGGAGAAGGGGCGCTCGACCAAGCCCACGTTGAAGACGGGGGTGTGCGGTGAGCACGGCGGCGATCCGGCCTCCATCGAGTTCTTCAACTCGGTCGGGCTGGACTACGTGTCCTGCTCGCCGTTCCGGGTGCCCGTGGCGCGGCTGGCGGCCGCGCGTTCGGTGCTGCTGGGCTGAGCTGGACAACGAAAACGAGGTGGGGCCCGGCCGTGTGGCCGGGCCCCACCTCTGTGTCGCGATGAGGACGCGGGTGTCGCGCTCAGTACCCGGCGGACGTCCCGCCCGCCAGCACGGTCGCTGTCCCCGATAGCCCCAGCCGGGAAGCGCCCGCGTCCACCATGGCCTGTGCGGCGTCCCAGTCGCGGATGCCACCGGAGGCCTTCACGCCGAGACGGTCCCCCACGGTGGCGCGCATCAGAGCCACGGCATGGGTGGAGGCGCCGCCTGCGGGATGGAACCCCGTCGAGGTCTTCACGTAGTCGGCGCCGGCTGCCTCGGACGCGCGGCACGCTGCGACGATCTCGTCGTCGGTGAGGGCGGCAGCCTCGATGATGACCTTCAGCACCGTGGGGGAGGGGACCGCCGCACGGACCGCGCTGATCTCCGCCTCGGTGAAAGCGACGTCGCCTGCCTTGAGGGCGCCGATGTCGATGACCATGTCCACCTCGTCCGCGCCGTGCTCGACAGCTTCGGCGGCTTCGGCGGCCTTGATCGCCGTCGTGTGCTTGCCCGACGGGAAACCGACCACCGTGGCGACCTTGACGGTCGGGGCGAACGGCAGCGGAAGCATGGAGGGCGACACGCAGATCGAGTAGGTGCCCAAAGCGGCGGCCTCCTGCGCCAGCGCCGCCACGTCGGCGATGCTGGCGGTGGGGGCAAGCAGGGTGTGGTCGACGAGCTGGGCGAGCTCGCGCGGGCTGAGGGTCATCGGACTCCTTTGGTCGGCTGCGATGGTTGTCACTGTAGTCCGGATATGGTCTGCGTCCCGGCGCGCAAACGGCCCGCCTCTGGGGGAGGCGGGCCGTCAGCGTGGCGGTCAGTCGACCAGAATCACCCACAGGTGGCGGGGTCCGTGGACGCCCTCCACCCGGCTCAGTTCGATGTCACTGGTCGCCGAACCGCCGCTGAGCCACGTCACCGGACGCCGAGCGCGCAGCGCTGGCGCCAAGCGGGCGATCCCCTCGGGGACGTCGCTCACAACCTGGTCTGCCCGCACCACGCACACGTGGCAGTCGGGCAGCAGCGACAGGGCGCGTCGCCCCTGTCCCGGGCCATGGTCGAGCGCGATGGTGCCCGAATCGGCCATCCCCACGGCGGCCGTGGTCACCACCGCAGAGATGAGGTTGAGCTCGCCGTGGCTGAGCTCCGGGTCGTCGCGGAACACCTCGACGCCCGCATCGGTGACGGCCTGAACCCACGCTTCGGGGAGGCCGCCTGGCAGAACGGCGCTCCCAGCCTGGAGTCCTGCCAGCGCCTCGACGATGGCCGACCCGATGTCTCCTTCGGCCACGCGCACGACGCGGGCCTTGTAATCCTCGACCTTCTCCACGAAGTCGGCCAGGACGTCGGGGGTCTGCAGGGCCTGTCCGTAGGTCCACTCGACCGGGACGTCGAGGATCGGATCCTTCTCAGCGACGTCGGCGGTGGCGGTACGGATCCGCTGCAGGATCTCCTCGCGAGCGCTCATTGCTTCCCCTCCTCGTGTTCGTTCTTCCACCACTGACGGAACGTCTGCGTGGGGGGTGCCTCGACGTCGCGGGCCTGAACCCAACGATCAACCAGTGGCAACGGCATGGGGCCGATCCACTTGTTCTTGAAGATGCCGCCCGCTGCGCGCGAGGCGACCTGCACGGTGGCCAGGTGGCTGCCGTCGCTCATGACCCAGGCGGCGCCCTTCATGAGGCCCTGCTCGATCGTGGGGTGCTTCGAGGTCTTGTACTCGGCCACCTTGTGACGCATGTGGACGAGGATGTCGGTGAACGGGATGCGCACCGGGCAGACCTCATTGCACGCACCGCACAAGGTGGAGGCGTACGGCAGGGCACGATCGTTGGCGTTCTCCAGGCCGCGCAACTGCGGTCCGAGGATGGCGCCGATCGGGCCGGGGTACATCGAGCCGTAGGCGTGGCCGCCGACGCGCTCGTAGACCGGGCACACGTTGAGGCAGGCCGAGCAGCGGATGCACCGCAGTGCGGCGCGCCCCTCGGGGTCGGACAAGACGTTGGTGCGCCCGTTGTCCAGCAGGACCACGTGGAGATCCTGCGGGCCGTCGCCCGGCGTCACGCCCGTCCACAACGAGGTGTAGGGGTTCATGCGCTCGGCGGTGGAGGAGCGGGGCAGGAGCTTGAGGAAGACCTCCAGATCCTCGATCGTCGGCACCAGCTTCTCGATGCCCACCACCGAGACCAAGGTCTCCGGCAAGGTGAGGCACATGCGGCCGTTGCCCTCGGACTCGACGATCACCAACGTGCCCGTCTCGGCCACGATGAAGTTGCCGCCGGAGACGGCCATCTTCGAGCGCAGGAACTTCTCGCGCAGGTGGTTGCGGGCGGCGGCGGTCAGCTCGGCCGGGTTGTCGGAGACGCCCGCCGGGGCGGGGGCGCCGTAGGTGCCCATCTCCGTGGTGAAGATCTCCCGAACCTCGGAACGGTTGCGGTGGATCGCGGGCACGAGGATGTGGCTGGGCAGGTCGTGACCCAACTGGACGATGAGTTCGGCCAGGTCCGTCTCCCACGCGGCGATCCCCTCGGCTTCGAGAGCCTCGTTGAGGTCGATCTCCTGGGTGACCATCGACTTGATCTTGACGACCTCGTTGACGCCCTTGGCCTTCGCGATGTCCGCGACGATCTTGTTGGCCTCGGCGGCGGTGCTAGCCCAGTGGACGGTGATCCCGGCGTCCGTCATGGCCTTCTCGGCCTGCACCAGGTAGTCGCCCAGGTGGCGTCCGACGCGATCCTTGATCTGGGCTGCGGCGGTGCGTAGTTCCTCCCAGTTGGGAACCTCTTGTGCGCGGGTGATGCGCTTTTCGCGGATGGTCCCGGTGGCGTGACGCAGGTTCTTGCGCTGCTCGGCCTTGTTCAGTTCGGTCTTGACGGCCTGGGGGAACGGGGGGAAGTCCTTCCAGGACGGCGGTTGCGGAGTGAGCCGCTCGTGGGTGGTCATGCCACCGTCACCTCCTTCTCGGTGCTCGCGAGGATCTCGGCAATGTGGATCGTCTTGATGCCGGAACGCTGACGGTGCAAGACGCCGCCGATGTTCATCAGGCAGGCCTGGTCGCCCGCCACCAGGTACTCCGCGTCCGTGGAGCGCACGTGGCGCGCCTTGTCGGAGGCCATGGCGACCGAGACGTCGGGGTTCTTGATGGAGAACGTGCCGCCGAAGCCGCAGCACTGCTCGGCCTTGGGGAGTTCGACCAGGTCGATCCCGTGGACGGCCCGCAGCAGTTGCAGCGGACGGTCGCCCACCTTGGTGATGCGTACCGAGTGGCACGTCGGGTGGTAGGTGACCCGGTGGGGGAAGTAGGCGCCCACGTCGGTGACCTTGAGCACATCGACCAGGAACTCGGTGAGTTCGTACGTCCGCCCGGCGACGGTGGTCGCGGCGGCTTCCAGGCCGGTGTCGCCCGCCCAGTGAGCGAGCATGGCGTGCTGTTCACGCACCGAGCCCACACAGGACCCGGACGGACCGACGATGTAGTCGTACCCCTCGAAGGCGCGCACATAGTTGCGCACCGTCGGGAGGGCTTCCTTGTAGTAGCCCGTGTTGGTCATGATCTGCCCACAGCAGGTCTGCCGCGGCGGGAACTCCACTGTGCAGCCGAGTCGCTCCAAGAGCTTGACGGTTGCGATCGGAATGGACGGTTGCATCGTGTCATTGATGCAGGTAGCGAACAGGGCAACGCGAGGGCCCATGTGATTTCCTTTCGATCCGGTCACGGGAGCAACCAACTCAGGACGGGTGTGGACATGAGGCCCGACAGCAGGCACAAGAGCGCCAGCAGGGCGAAGCTCCAGCCGATGATGCGACGCAGGATCGTGGACTCGGAGCCGGGGATACCGATCGCCGTGGCGGCGATGGTGAGCGATTGCGGCGAGATCATCTTGCCGACGACACCGCCAGCGGCGTTGGAGCCGACCAGCAGGGCACGCATCTGCTCCACATCCAGGTGGCTGCCGGGCGCGATCTGGGCGCCGACACCGGACTGCAGGCCGGAGAACAAGATGTTGGCCGAGGTGTCGGAGCCGGTCACATACGTGCCGATCCAGCCCAGGACGGGAGCCACGAACGGGTAGGCCAGGCCTGCCCCCGCGAAGAACATGCCCAGGGTGAGCGTCTGGCCCGAATCACCCATCACGTAGGCCAGGGCGACGACGGAGCCGATGGTGAGCATCGCGAAACGCATCTTCTTCACGTTCGTCCACAGCACGCCGAGGATGGCGGGCAGCGTCATCTTGTAGATGAGGCCGGTCACGATGGCGACCAGCGCCAGCAGGATGCCGGGGGTGGACGCCCACGCGAACGTGTAGACCTGGTGTGCCGACGCCTTCCCGGCGGAATCCAGCAGGCCCGACAGGCCCGGCCAGGGGATGCGGACGTCGGTGGAGGCCAGAGCCGCCTTGATCGGCGGCAGAGCCGCGATCGCGAACACGACGATGACCAGCAGGTAGGGAACCACGGCCATGAAGATCCGCTGCGGGGTCAGGGCGGGAGCGTCGGTATCGACCTTGACGGCGCCGGTGCCTTCGCCTTCGAGCTTCGGATCGATCGGCACGCCGATGCGGGTGGCAGCCTCCTCGCCACCGGCGGGGTGCCACAGGCGCAGGAAGACGATCGTCACGATGAGGCTGATGACGGCGGCGAAGACCTCGGTCAGGTTGTACAGCGGGGTCGCGGAGACGATCCACTTGGTGACGCCAAAGCTGGCACCCACGGCGAGGCCGAAGGGCCAGCATTGCTTGAGGCCGCGGCGGCCGTCCATGACCGCCAGCAGCAGGAAGGGCACGACCAGGCACAGCATGGCGGTGAGGCGTCCGGTGATCGGGGAGATGGCCAAGACGTCCTCGAAGCCACCGGTGCGGGCCGCCATGAGCACGGGCAGGCCGACGGCGCCAAAAGCGACCGGGACGGTGTTGGCCAGCAGGGCGATCAGTGCCGAGCGCAGCGGGGAGAACCCGATGGCGACCAGCATCGCGGCGGTGATCGCCACGGGGGCGCCGAACCCGGCCAAGGCCTCCAACAGGCCGCCGAAGCAGAAGGCGATCAGCAGGCCGAGAATGCGCGGGTCGTCGCTGATCAGGAAGAACGTGCGCTTGAGGTCGTCAAACCGGCCAGCGGCGACGGTGACCTCGTACATCCAGATCGCCGCGACCAGGATCCAGATGATGGGGAAGATGCCGTACACGAAGCCGTGGATGCTGGTGGACAGCGCGAGCAGCGCGGGCATCTTGAAGGCAGTGATGGCAACCAGGAAGGCGACCAGCCACGAGAACGGGCCGGCCAGATGCGCCTTCCATCGCAGCCCGCCCAAGGTGACGAGCATGGCGATGATGGGCAGTGCCGCGACGAGTGCCGACAACCAGGGAGAACCGAGGGGGTCAAGCGAGGGTTGGAAGGTCTCCAAAAGCATGGGTGAACTCCATCGTTCGGTTGGTCTGACCAGTTGTAGTACCGGTCAGACCATAATCCGGCAGTTCGCGCGCGTCAACCAAGGCTTGCCTACCCCGTGATCGGCAACAATGGGCACATGTCTGACGCCACCCACGGGTTCGAAGGAGTCCTGGATTACCTCACCAACGAGATCCTCGAAGGACGAGTCGTGCCCGGTGATCGGCTGCCCAACGAGCGCATCCTGGCCGCCCAGCTTGGCGCCTCCCGCAGTGCGGTGCGCGAAGCCATCAAGGTGCTCAACGCGCAGGGGGTCCTCACGTCCTCGGCAGGGCCCGGCGGCGGGACGCGGGTCGCAGCACGTCAGGGGGCGGCGCTCGGTCGGATGCTCCGGCTGCATGTGGCCCTGGACGCCATCTCGTTCACCGAGGTCACCGAGACGCGCGTCGTCTTGGAACGGGCCGCCGCGACCGCCGCGGCCGAGCAGCGCAACGATGCGGGGCTCGCGGACCTGACCGCGATCGTGGCGGCGATGTGGGCCGCGACGGACGCCGCGAGCTTCAACCAACTCGACACGTCGTTCCACGTGACCATCGCACGGCTGGGAGCCAACCGCCTGGTCCGTGACGTCACCGTCGCGATCCGCGAGGCGGTGGCTCGGCCCATTCTGCTCGCCGAAGAGCGCCTGCACGGCTGGGACGCGATGCGCGAGCGCCTCAATCGCGAGCACGAGGGCATCGTCGAGGCGCTCCGGCTGGGTGACGGCGAACTGGCCGCCCAGCGTTGCGAGGATCACATTCGCTCGGCTCACCGCAGCCTGCTGCCGTGACCCGGGCTGGGCGCGCCTCAGCCGAGGCGGGGCCTGCTAGTGTCCTGGTCCGGTAGTTCGTTGCAGAAGTCTGCCGAGTGAGGCGAGGATCTGCTCGGCGCTCTTGGTCCAGATGAAGGGCTTCGGGTTCTCGTTCCATGCAGCTACCCAGCCGCGGAGGTCTTTCTCGAGGGCTTGCACGGACCGGTGGTCGGAGCGCTGCAGCAACTCGCGAGTGACTTCGGCGAAGAGCCGTTCGACTTGATTGATCCAGGACGAGTACGTCGGTGTGAAGTGCATGTGGAAGCGGGGATGCTTCTCGATCCACGCGGTCACGGCCGGGGACTTGTGTGTGCCGTAGTTGTCGCAGATCACGTGCACGTCTAGGTGCTCGGGAACCTGCTGGTCGATCTTCTGCAGGAACTTCTTGAACTCGACCGCTCGGTGCCGGCGGTGGGTGGACGCGATCACGGTGCCGTCTTGCACGTTCATCGCGGCGAACAGGCTGGTGGTGCCGTGCCGGAAGTAGTCATGCGTGCGTTTCTCGGGCATGCCCGGCATCATCGGGAACGCGGGCTGCGACCGCGACAGCGCCTGCACCTGTGATTTCTCGTCCACGCTGAGCACGACCGCCGACTCGGGCGGGTCGAGGTAGAGGCCGACGATGTCGTAGACCTTCTCCACGAACAGCGGGTCGTTGGAGAGCTTGAACCCGTCGGTTCGGTGCGGCTGCAGCCCAAACGCGGTCCAGATCCGCCCGATCGTGGAGCGCGACAGACCGGAGCGTTCAGCCATCTTCGCGCGTGACCAGTGCGTTGCGTTCGCAGGGGTCTGCTCCAACGTCGCGACCACGACGTCCTCGACCTGCTCTGCGGTGATCGTCGCGGGCCTGCCTGGTCGCGGCTCGTCGACGAGCCCGTCCAGACGATGTTCGATGAACCGGGTCCGCCACTTGCGCACCGTCGGAGCCGAACACCCCACCAACGCCATCACCTCGGTGTTCAGCAGACCATCACCGCAAGCCAGCACGATCCGCGACCGAAGCGCGAGCGCCTGCGACGACTTCCTCCGGCGAGACCACCGGACAAGCTGTTCCCGCTCCGCCTCCGTCAACACCAGCTCTGCCTTCGGACGCCCAGTTCGTGCCATACCCCATTCTACAACTAATGAAACGAATTAACGGCGCAAGACACTAGTGCGGGAGTTCAGAAACCAGCACGGTGACGGCGTCGGCTTGCTCGGGCAGCGGGACGTTGGCCCCCGGCAGCAGGACGCACGCAGTTCCGTAGGCGACGGCGCGGGCCAAGGCGTCGGCGTCCTGTGCGCCGTCGAGGCGGGCGAGGAGATATCCGGCCAAGGCCGAGTCGCCTGCGCCGACCGCGGAGACGACCTTGACCGGCTCGGCGACGGCGTACCAGGCACCGTGATCGGTGACCAGGACAGCGCCCAGGGATCCGATCGTGGCCAGGACCCGCGGGATGCCGCGGTCGACCAGCGACTGGGCGGCCGCGACGGCGGGGGCGATGTCGCCGCCCAGCAGGCTGGGGATGATCGACATGCCCGAGGCGACCTCGAGTTCGGCGGCATTGGGGGCGAAGACATCGGGCGCGGTGTCGGGCAGGGCGGCGATGACCGCCAGGAGGGCTTGGCCGTGCGTGTCGACAGCGACAGGGACGTTCACCTCGTGGGCCAACTGGGTCAGGCGCACGAACCAGTCCGCGGGCGCGCCGGGGGGCAATGAGCCGCACAGGGCCAGCCAGTCCGCGCCGGGCACCGCGGCCATGACGGTGCTAAACAGTGCGGTCACGTTTTCGGGGGTGAGGGGTTCGCCGGGCTCCACGAACTTCGTCACGGTCCCGTCGGGATGGCTGACCCCCAAGTTGGTGCGGGCGCGCCGACCGACGGGAACGGGCCGGTTGGGGACGCCACGTTCGCGCAGCGCCTCGGTCAGCGGATCGTCGGGGTCGAGCGGCAGCACCGCCAGCGTGCTGCGACCCGCGTTGTGCAGGGCCCGGCTCACATTCACACCGCGGCCGGCGGCCTGCGTGCTGACCCCGGCGAGCTGGTTGCGTTGCCCGACCGAGAGCTCGTGCGGCAGGGAGGCTGTCCGATCCAGACTGGGGTTCGGCGTGAAGGTGATGATCACGGCCTCAAAGTAGCGCGATGCCACAGTGATGCGCTCATCCCGCCACGGATCGGATGCCGCGCGGCCAGGGAAGATGATGTGCCTGGACGCCCCTCGCGGGCGGACGGATCAGGGTAGCGGGGCCGGCGGGACGCGCACGATGAAGCGGGTGCGCCCGGGGGCCGATTCCACCGCGACCGTTCCCTGGTGGGCTGCCACGACGGCAGCGACGATCGCCAGGCCCAACCCCGTCGATTGGACCCCGCCGTGCTGCCGGGCACGGCTGGCGTCGCCTCGGGTGAAGCGTTCGAAGATCCGATCCACCATCTCGGGTGGGATGCCGGGGCCGTCATCGCTCACGGTGATGACCGCCTGATCCTGGGTGACCGTCAGCGCCGTCTCCACGTGGGTGCCTGGCGGGGTGTGCGTGCGCGCATTCGCCAACAGGTTGGCCACCACCTGATGGAGTCGGTAGCGATCTCCCCAGGCGATCACGTCATCGGCAGGCATGACGAGGGACCACTGGTGCTGGGGCCCGGCTGCCCGGGCATCGGAGACGGCATCGGCGACGATCTGGTTCAAGGGCGTCGCCGATGCGGCCAGGGCGGGGCCCGAGTCGAGGCGGGCCAGCAGGAGGAGGTCTTCCACCAGGCTGGACATGCGCGCCGACTCGGCCTCGATCCGGACGAGCGCGTGAGCGGTGGTGGGCGGCGCGTCGGAGCGTTCGCGCCGCGTCAGCTCCGCGTAGCCGCGAATGGCAGCGAGCGGATTGCGCAGTTCGTGGCTGGCGTCCGCGACGAACTGGCGGACCTGAGTCTCGGAACGCTGCCGGGCCGCCAGCGCACCCTCCACATGGTCGAGCATGTGGTTGAACGCGATCCCGACCTGCCCGACCTCGCTGCGCGGGTCGGCGTCGGCGTCGGGGACGCGCACCGGGACGGCGACCTCGCCCGACCCCAGTTCCAGCGCCGACACCTGGGTGGCGGTGGTCGCCAACCGGGCCAGCGGGCGCAGACTGCGCTCGACCACGCTGCGGGCGGCCACGAAGGCGATCAGGATGCTGAGCAGGGTCAGGGCGGCGGCAGCGGCAATGAGGCCCCACATGGATGCGGTGATAGACGCCATGGGCAGCCCGGTGACCACGACCATCGGACCCACCTGGGTGGTCAAGACGCGATACTCCCCGAGTCGGGGAAGGAACACGTCGGAGGGTTGGTGCGAGGGCGTCAGCGCTTCGAGCGGCTCTGAGACCTCCGAGCCCAGCGACCCGCGGATGTCCTCCACCTGAACGAACCCCCCGCTGCCTTGGACGTAATACAGCAGCCCCTGCGCCTGGCCTGGACCGCCGCCGGTGGGCGGGCGCCCCTGGGCGGCGCCTTGCCCGACGAGCCGTGCGGCCGTGGCTTGCAGTTGGGTGTCGAGTTGGCTCACCAGAATCTGGCGCATCGCCAGCGCGGTCAACGTGGAGAGGAAGATCGCGACGAGCGCTACCAAAGCTGTCATGCGCAGCACGAGGCGGCGGCTCATGGTGCCGTGCGCCAACGGTGCCGGGGGTGGAGGAGGCGCGGCGGGCCCGGTCCCCGGCGGACGGAAGTCGGGAGCGCTCATGCCCGCCCCGGCTTGAGCACGTACCCGGCGCCCCGCAGGGTGTGGATCATGGGCGGGCGACCCGAATCGATCTTCTTGCGCAGGTAGGAGATGTAGAGCTCGACCACGTTGGCTTGCCCGCCAAAGTCGTAGTTCCAGACGCGATCGAGGATCTGGGCCTTGCTGAGGACGCGGCGCGGGTTCCGCATGAGGTAGCGCAACAGTTCGAACTCCGTGGCCGTGAGCTGGATGGGTTCGCCGCCGCGGGTCACCTCATGGCTGTCCTCGTCCAGGCTGAGGTCGCCCACGACGAGTTGAGAGTCGGGGCGCACCGTCGTCGCGCCCGAGCGACGCAGCAGGCCGCGCAGGCGCGCCACCAGTTCCTCCAGGCTAAAGGGCTTGGTGACGTAGTCGTCTCCACCGGCTGTGAGGCCGTGGACGCGGTCATCCACGGCGTCGCGGGCGGTGAGGAAGATCACGGGTACCTGGGGTTGTTCGGTGCGGATGCGGCGCATGACCTCGAGTCCGTCGAAGTCGGGCAGCATCATGTCGAGCACGATGGCGTCGGGGCGGACGTCACGCGCCGCCTGGACGGCGCTCAGCCCCGTGTCCGCGGCGGTGACCTCCCATCCCTCATAGCGCAGGGCCATGCCAAGAAGGTCGGTCAGGCTCGCCTCGTCGTCGACGGTGAGGATGCGCAACGGGGTGCCGTCGGGGCGGGTGAGGGGGTCACGCTCGGGAGCCTGCATGATGCCAGGGTGGCACCGAACGGTGACGATGAGCCATGAGTTTCCTGTGACTGCGCTGTGAAGGGCCGGTCACCAGGGGTGGAATCCTGCGGCCCGGGGGCGGGGCGGGTGATGTTCGACCAGGAACCCTGTGGTGTAGCCCGGACGCCGGGCGCGCGGTCGACGCTCGGTCACCATGTCGATCAGTTCCTGGACCGCCTCGCTGCCGCCCTGGGCCTCGATCTCGACGCGTCCGTCGCTCAGGTTGCGCGCGTGTCCCACGAGCCCGAGGCGCTCCGCGTGCTGCGTGACCCACCAGCGGTAGCCCACGCCCTGCACGGTGCCCTCGACCCAGATGAGCGCGCGCACCTGAGTGCTCACTGGTGCAGATACCCCAAGAGGTGATTGCGCTCGTCGGTGAGCTGGGCGATCCGGGACTTCACCACGTCGCCGATGGACACCAGCCCGTGGAGTTCGCCCTCGACCACGAGCGGGATGTGGCGGACGCGGCGCGCCGTCATGGTGTGGGCGGTCTCCTCGACGCCGTCCTCGGGCGTGGCCACCACCACCTCGGCGGTCATGATGGAGGCGACCGTGTGATGCAGCGCGTCGCCGCCGTGTGTGGCCAGGGCCCGCACGACGTCGCGTTCGCTGACGATCCCCTCGATGTGGTGGCCGTCGGTGGAGACGACGACGGCGCCGATGTTGTTGTCGGCCATCACCGTGACGAGTGCGCTCACCGAGGCCTGCGGTGCGATGGTCACCACGGATGCGGTGCCCTTGGTGCGAATAACATCCTCGAGCTTCATGACGAGACGGTACCCGGACGCACTGCGGATGCGCCAGGGCCACGGCCTATGATCGTGGCGCCCACGAGGGAAGGAAATCGCCGTGGAACGAACCATAACGACGGCCGCCGTCCGAACCGGGATCGATTCCGACACTGCCCAGGGGTCGGTCGTTCCTCCCATCTACCTCTCCACGAACTACAGCTTCGAGGGGCTGCGCGGACGCCGCGGGTTCGACTACTCCCGTTCCGGGAACCCGACGCGCTCCCTGCTGGCGCAGGCGTTGGCCGAACTGGAGGGTGCCGCCGGGGCTGTGGTCACCGCGTCCGGAATGGGGGCGATCACCGCCACGCTGTCGGCGCTGGTCGGCCCAGGGGACCTCGTGGTGGCCCCTCACGACGCCTACGGTGGCACCTGGCGACTGCTGGATGCGCTGGCCCGCAAGGGTGCCTTCACTCTGGAGCTCACCGACCTCACCGCCCCCGACGCCGCAGCGCGGGTGCGGGAGTTGGCGCCGGCGCTGGTGTGGATCGAGACGCCCTCGAACCCCCTGCTGGGCATCAGTGACCTGCAGGCGCTGGCCGACGCCGCCCACGCCGGGGGCGGCCTGGCGGTGGCGGACAACACCTTCTGCTCCCCGATCGTGCAGCGGCCCCTCGACTTCGGTGCGGACGCCGTCGTGCAGTCCTCCACCAAGTACCTCAATGGGCACTCTGACGTGATCGGCGGCGTCATCACGGCGCGCGAACCCGACCTGGTCGAGCAGGTGGGCTGGTGGGCCAACTGCCTGGGCCTGACCGGTGGGGCCTTCGATTCCTATCTGACGCTGCGGGGCGTGCGGACGCTGTCGGTGCGGATGCGTCAGCATCTGGCCAACGCGACCGCGGTCGTGGAGTCCCTTGCGGGCCATCCCGCGATCGAGCGGCTGTTTTACCCTGGCCTGGCCTCTCACCCGGGCCACGATCTGGCTGCCCGGCAGATGGACGGCTTCGGCGCGATCGTCTCCTGCGAGATCGTCGGGGGCGAGGCCGGTGTGGCCGCCTTCCTCGACGGTTTGGAGAACTTCAGCCTGGCCGAGTCGTTGGGGGGCGTGGAATCGCTGGTCTGCCATCCCGGGACGATGACGCATGCCGCCATGCCTGCCGAGGTCCAAGAGGCTGCGGGCCTGCGTTCGGGCCTGGTGCGCCTGAGCGTGGGGATCGAGGACGCCGACGACTTGGTCGCCGACCTGCATGCCGGGCTGGAGCGGGCCGCACGCTTGCAGGGCTGAGCGGGCCCCGCCCGGGGGCTGCAGGGCTGAGCGGGCCCCGCCCGGGGGCGGGCGCCCGCCGCCTATCCGGGGAACTCGATCCGCGCCTGGGCTGAGATGCGCCGCATCATCGCGTAGTCGATCACGGCGCCGAAGGCGCCTCCGGCGAGCGGGATGAGCTTGCCCAGCCGGGTGAAGATCCGCTCGCCGACGCTGCGCAGGATCCGGAAGCCAACCGCCTTCTGGATCACCATCAGGGCCGGGCGCGAGACGCCGCCGCGCGAGGCGATCTGCAAGGCGGCGTTCGACCCGGTAGCCACACCCGCGTTGGTGAGGATGTCGGCGGCGTTCGAGCCGACCAGCGTCAGCAGGATCGCCGTCCGGATGCGCTCGTCGTTGACGTCGTAGCCGCGCAGGACGGCGACCGCCGCAGCCATGCGGGTGGCTTGCACATAGAACGAGAAGACGTTGACCGGGATGGCGACGATCATCGTCAGGAAGCCGCCCAGGCTGGTCACGAAGCCGCCCGCCGCCGCGCCGCGACCGGCCCACCGTTGGACGCGCCGCACGGCCGCGTCGACGTCGCCTTTCTCCTTCTCCAGCGCGGAGGCGGCCACGGTGGCGGCGCTGGGGTAGGGGCCAACGCCGTCGATACCGACCGACGTGAGCCGCTTGATCAGCGTGGTGACGGCGTCATCGGTGCCGTCGTGGGCCTCGGCCTCCTGGAGCGCGGACAGCGTCACGTGACGGTCGGAGGAGGAGAACAGATCGAACCAGCCCATGAGGTACTCCTTGCGTGAGGGCGGCAGGGGGTCGCGTCCCGAGTGTGACACACGGCCTACCCGTGCTGCGACGCGCCCGGCGCGCCTCCGCCGGGGAGGGGGTGACGTTTCTTAGGCTCGCTGCGCTACTGAAAACCGATCTAAGGGGCTTTTCTGTGCGTATGGTGACTTCCCCCGCCTTCGCCCGTCCCGCGGAACAGGGGCGTCGGCGTCGCCGGTCCCTGACCGCGCTTGTGGCAGCGGCCGTAACCGGCGGCCTCCTGTGCGGCCTGGTGCCGCCCGCGATGGCCGACCCGCTGAGTGACCGACACGATCAGATCAAGGAGTCGATCGTCGCAGCCCGCCAGGACGTGGACGAGGGCACCTCGACGTTGCAGTCGGCCAACGACGCCCTCGCGGCGTCCCAACAGCAGTTGGACGACGCCCGAGCGACGCTGACGCAGACACAAGCCGACCTTCAAGCGGCCCGGGACAACGATGCGGCCATCGCCGCGCGGCTGGCGCAGGCCCAGGCGGAACTGGATCGTGCGCGTGCCGCGGTGGCGGCGGCCCAGGCCGATGTTGCGGCGCAGCGGGCCCTCACCGCGCAGGCGGCGCGCGAGGCTTACCAGGGGCGCGGCGAGGTCTCCAACGTGGTGGGACTCCTCGAGTCGAAGTCGCTGGGCGACCTGCAGCAGCGGCTTCAGTGGGACACCACGATCTTCGAGTCGACCACCGCGAAGCTGAACAAGCTCCAAGCGCTGGAGGCGCAACTCGCCGCAGCCGAGCAGGCCCAGGCCGCCATCGAGGCGCAGATTGCCGCCGATAAGGCGGCCTCAGCCCAGAACGTGGCGAAGATCGCGAAGCTGGAGGCCTCGGCCACCCAGCAGGAGTCCGACCTCTCCGCCCTGGTTGCGCGCAACGCCGAGTATCAGGCGCAGGCCCAACAGGCCCTGGACGAGGACACGGCGCGTTACAACGAACTCATGGCCGAGGAGCAGTCCATCCAGGCGGAGCTCACGCGGCGCGCCGCGGCCGACCTGGCTCGGGGTGGTGGCCGCGACATCGGGGCGATGGTCGCCGCGGGCACGGTCTGGACCGACCACGCCACCTACCCGCTGGTCGCCAACGGCCCGCAGGTGGCGCTCAGCCCCCAGGGGTTCATCCGTCCGGTGGACGCCAAGCCCGGCTCCCCGTTCGGGCGACGCTTCCACCCGATTTTGAAGATCTGGCGCATGCACAACGGGACCGACTTCGGCGCCACCTGCGGGATGCCGCTGTATGCAGCGCAATCGGGCACCGTGGTGACGGCTGGTCGGCAGGGTGGCTTCGGCAACTATGTCGTCGTCGACCACGGCGTCATCGGCGGCGCCTCGCTGATGACCGGCTACGCCCACCAGAGCAAGATCGCGGTGTCGGTGGGGCAGCACGTCAACGCCGGGCAACTGATCGGCTACGTGGGCACCACGGGTCTGTCGACCGGATGCCACCTTCACCTGCAGGTCTACAAGAACGGGACGCCCGTCGACCCGTTGACCTACATTCCCTGAGGCAGCCGCGAGCCTCCCTTGCGATCAGGGTCAGCTCCGCACAAAGGTGGGCCCCGCAACGCGCGATGCGTTGCGGGGCCCACCTTCATGCCCGTGGCGGTCAGTCCTCTTGGTCGTGGCCTTCCAAGGCGTCGGGGTTCTGCAGCGCCGTGCGGTAGGCGTCGGTGTCCAGCCGCGGTTCGTTGCGCATCGGGTCGCCGCCGCCAAACGCACCCGGATGCTCGGCGAGGTAGCGATCGTGGGTCGCGTGCGCCTCATCCAGCATGTCGAGCAGTTCTTGCTCGTCGTGGATGAGTTCCTTGTGCTTCTCCGGCAGCGCCAGCAGCGACTGCTCCTCCGCGATCAGCCCCCGGTAGTTCTTCTCGCGGATGGCCGGATCGGCCTCGAAGCCGATGTCGAGGTACTGCTTGGCGTGACGCCGCGTGTTCTTGATCGTGGTCAGCGCCTTGCCCTTGGGGGAGGCCAGCGACATGACGATCACGGCCAGCAGGGTCACGACGATGACCGCGAGGCTCAACTCGGTGGTGACCTCCCAGACGTGGACCGGCTCGCCCCCGTTGATGAACGGCACGTTGTTCTCGTGCAGTGCGTGCAGGATCAGCTTGACGCCGATGAACGCCAAGATGACGGCCAGGCCGTACTTGAGGTAGATGAGGCGATCCAGCAGGCCATCGATGAGGAAGTAGAGCTGACGCAGGCCCAGCAGCGAGAACGCCACCGCGGTGAAGACGATGTACGGGTTCTGGGTCAGACCGAAGATCGCTGGGATCGAGTCGAGGGCGAACATCACGTCGGTACCGCCGATGGCGATCATGACCAGCAGCATCGGCGTCATCGCCTTGCGGCCGTCGACCATCGTGAACAGCCTGTCGCCGTCGTAGTAGTCGGTGGTGTGCATGAATCGCTTGGCGATCTTGATGATGAAGTTGTTCGCCTCAGAGGACTCGTCGTCGTCGCCGTCCTTCTCGGGCTTGACGAGGTTGCCCGCCGTCAGCAGGAGGATGAGGCCGAACACGTAGAACACCCAGGCGAAGCTGTTGATCAGCGCAGTGCCCAAGAAGATGAAGCCGGTGCGGAAGATGAGCGACACCACGATGCCGAACATCAGCACCTTCTGCTGATCGGCGCGAGGCACCTTGAAGCTGCCCATGATGATGAGGAAGACGAACAGGTTGTCCACCGACAAGGACAGTTCGGTGATGTAGCCGGCGTAGTACTCCACGCCCGAGGTCTGCCCCATCTGTAGCCACACGAAGACGCCGAACAAGATGGCGACGGTGACGTAGATGCCCGTCCAGGTTGCCGATTCCTTGATGGTGGGGATGTGGGCCTTGCGAACGTGGAAGAAGAAGTCGAACGCCAACAGCCCCACGATCACGACCATCGTCACGATCCATTGGGTGGTTGTTACTTCCATGAAGTGTGCCCTTTCGGCAGTCTCGTTGCCCGCGGCACTGCGTAGGTCGGGCGGGCAGAGTTTCCGCCCTGTGCGCCGGCTCGCCCCCTCGGGGGTCCCGAACAGTCTAATGGTCCGGCTCTGACGCGGCACGCGGGTGGCAACCGCGCGTGCCTCCCACGCTACGCGCTGGGGATCTGCCAGTCGATAGGGGTGGCTCCCTGGGCGAGGAGCGCGGCGTTGGCGCGGCTGAAGGGGCGGGAGCCGAAGAACCCGGAGCGGGCCGACATGGGGGACGGGTGAGCCGAAGCGATGATCGGGATGGTGCCCAGGCGCGGGGTGAGCGACTGCGCGTCACGCCCCCACAAGATCGCCACCAGCGGACCGCCCCGAGCTACCAGCGCCTCGATGGCCCGGTCGGTCACGTTCTCCCAGCCGCGTCCCCGATGGGAGGCGGGAGCCCCGGGGCGTACCGTCAGGCAGCGGTTGAGCAGCAGGACGCCTTGGTTGAACCAGGCCGACAAGTCGCCGTGCTGCGCCGGGGCGATCCCCAGGTCGCTGGACAGTTCCGCATAGATGTTCTGTAAGGAGCGCGGCAGGGGGCGGACGTCGGGGGCGACGGAGAACGACAGCCCGACGGGATGCCCGACCGTGGGGTAGGGGTCCTGGCCCACGATGAGCACCCGGACGTCGGCGAGCGGGCGAGAGAACGCGCGCAAAACCTGGTTGCCTGCGGGGAGATAGTGCCGACCGGCGGCGAGTTCGGCGCGGAGGAAGTCGCCCATGGCGGCGATGGTGGGGGCCACAGGTTCGAGGGCTTGCGCCCAGTCGGGTGCCATCAGGTCGCGCAGAGGACGGGAGGTCACCGGCCCAGGCTAGCCCTGCCCGGCTGTCGGGGTGGTGGCCGCTAGGCTGGCCGCGGTGAAAGGAGCGTCATGACCCTCAGCAACGCCCTGGCTCGGCTGTTCTCCCCTCGCGAGGCCGCCGTGTCGGTCCCGCAGCCTCTGGTCGTCCAGGTGGAGCAGCCCGAACACTCGGAGCCTCACGTCGACCTGGCCCCCGAGATTCCCGCTGGGCTCACGATCGCGGCCGGATACACCTGGCGCCTCCTCCTGCTCGGGGTGGGGATGGTGGGCCTGTTCATGGCGCTGGGCTACTTCTCCCAGCTCACCGTGCCGCTCGCGATCGCGATCCTGCTCGCGGCGATGCTCTACCCGATCGCCGACCGACTCAAGCGCTGGGGCTGGCCCCCCGCCCTGGCGGCTCTGGCGGCGTTGCTCCTCTTGGTCTTGATCGGCGCTGGCCTGCTGGGGTTCGTCGGGCAGCAAGTGGCAGGCGAGTTCCCCAGCCTGGTGGATCAGACCAGCGCCGGGTTCTCCTCTCTGGTCGCCTGGCTGGGCACCCTTCCCTTCGGGTTCCAGCCGTCGCAGATGTCGCACTGGATCCAGATGGGCACTCAGTGGCTGCAGACCCAGGCCGCCTCGCTGGCCGGTGCGGCCGCCGGGGTCGGGGCTGCCTTCGGCAACTTCTTCGCCGGGCTCGCCACCGCCTTGGTTGCTGCCTTCTTCTTTGCCTTCCAGGGCCGCATGATCTTCACCAACACAGTCAACGTGGTCGTGCCGTCCCACTACCGCGACAAGGTGGATCGGGCGGCGCTGCGCGGCTGGACGTCCTTGGTGGCCTACATGCGCTCGGCGGTGATCGTGGCTGCGGTCGACGCGGCAGGCGTCGCGCTGGCGGCTTTCTTGCTGGGTGTGCCGCTGGTGGGAGCGCTGTTCGCGCTCACCTTCTTCTTGTCGTTCATCCCCATCGTCGGCGCGGTGCTTGCCGGGTCCGTGGCCGTCGCTTTGGCGCTCGTGACGCACGGGTGGGTGCAGGCGCTCATCATGCTGGGCGCGGTGATCGTCGTCATGCAGACCGAGGGCAACGTCCTCCAGCCGCTGGTGATGGGCAAGGCCGTCAACGTGCATCCGCTCGCCGTCTTGGTCGGTATCACGGCGGGCGCCATCGTGAGCGGCATCCTCGGTGCGTTGCTGGCTATCCCAGTGCTCGCCTTCATGGTGGCGTTCGTCACGTCGCTGCGTCACCCTGAGGACGCGATCCCCCACACCTGACCAGGGTTAACCCAGGGGGCCCGCCCTATGTCAGATTGGTAAGCGCGGTTTACCATTTGAGTCATGAGTGAGCCTGATCTTTCCGCAATTTTGGCGGACCTGGCGGCGGGGCATATCGATTCGGCTGAGGCCGCCCGCCGTATCGAAGCGTTGCGCCGCCTAGGCGGCGAGGCACAGGACGCGGACGAGCCCGCGGGCCCCACCGGCGTCAAAGGCACCCAGCGCGTCGCGATCCGAGCAGTCGGACGCCGCGTCACCGTCATCGGGGATCCGTCGGTCGCGACGGCATCGGTGACCGGCGAGCACGTCCTGCGCCGCCAAGGCGAGGTGCTGGAGGTCTCCGCCGACGGCGAACTGGGGCCCAAGCTGGAAGGCTTCAGCCTGCTGAACCCGCCCAAGAGCTTCGACGACCTGCGCGGCATCACCTTGGCCCGCGGGCTCACTGTCCGGGTGAACCCGGCCATCGAGGTCGACATCGAACTGACCGCCGGCAGCCTGAATGTCACCGGAGTGCCCTTCCTGGGGCGGGTCCGCGTGACCGCCGGCGGCATGGCGATCAACGGCGTCCGCCGGATCACCGACGCGCTCGTGCAGGCCGGGTCGGGGACCGTCGAGGGGCCCATCAACACGGGTCGTTCACGGCTCAAGATCGAGTCGGGTTCTTTGACCGTCGGGCTGGCGCCGCGCTCCTCGGTCACGATGCGCTCCCAAGCCCAGGTCGGGCGGGTGACGTGGCCTGACGAGGGGGCGGCTGTCGATGAGTACATCGTCGGCAACGGGACGGCGCGGCTCGACCTCGAGGTTGTCATGGGCACCGTCACGGTACGCAAGGTGGAATCGTGAGCGCCACGGCACACCTGCACCGTGCCCCAGCCGACTGCCCCGTGTGCGGGGACCGGCTGGCCGTCTCACGGCTGGGCTGCCCCGGATGCGGCACCGAACTGGTCGGCTCCTTCGCCACCTGCCCTTACTGCGCCCTCGGCGAAGCCGACCTGGATCTGCTCCGGGTGTTCCTGACGTCGCGGGGCAACATGAAGGAAGTCGAGAAGCACTTGGGGGTGTCCTACCCGACGGCTCGCTCCCGGTTCAACGACCTCCTCGGGCGCCTGGGCCTGCTGGAGGGTGCGGACGATGAGGCGGAGCCGGGCACCGCACAGGAGCCCGACCAGCCGATCGCGCGCGAAGAGCCGGTCGAGGCGGCCTCGGCTCCGGTCGGCAACGACGTCCGCGACCAGATCCTGGCGCAGGTCGCTGCGGGGAGCCTGGCCCCCGACGTCGCCGCGGACCTCCTCGCGCGCTTGTAACCCCACGAACACGGATCGCCCCGGACGCCGAGCGCGGCATCCGGGGCGATCGAGCGTTGGGGCCTAGCCCGAGTAGACGCCGAACTCGAGGATCGTCACGTTGATCGTGGAGCCGTTGGGCGCCGCATAGGACACCTTCTGGCCCTTCTTCGCGCCCACGACCGCGGCGCCGAGGGGGGATTGCGGGCTGAAAACATCCACCGACGTGTCGGTCACGCCGATGAGTTCGCGCGAGCCCAGCAGGAACGTGTCGGTGTCGTCGGGGTCGTCGTCGTAGGCGATGGTGACGGTCATGCCGGGGGCGACCTTCTTGCTGCCTGCCGGTGCCTCGCCGATCTTTGCATCGCGCAGCATCGCCTCCAGTTGGCGGATGCGCGCCTCCTGCTGCCCCTGTTCCTCGCGTGCGGCGTGGTAGCCGCCGTTCTCGGAGAGGTCTCCTTCGTCACGGGCCTGGGCGATCTTCGCCGACACCGTGGTCCGTCCTTCGCCCTTGAGGTATTCAAGCTCTGCGGTGAGCTTGTCGAATGCCTCCTGGGTCAGCCAAACGGTGGAATTCTGTGTGTCAGACATTGAACGAGCTTATCAGCGGGGGGCGCTGAGGGAGCTAGGGCGTGCCCGATGTTGTGCGCAGACTTCAGCGCTGGGTGCAGTTCTCGATCTTGACCGACGTGGCGCGCTTGAAGGTCCGGATCGTCACGTCGTGATCTTCCAGCTTCTGATCGCTGGGCGGCAGTTCCAGGACAAACTGCCCGACGGTGTCGTAGGTGACGGCCTGAGCGGTGAGCGTGCAGACGGCCGGACGCTGGGGGTCGGGGCGCTGCGTCGTGAGGCGCACGTCCACCGTCTGGTCGGACGTGACGGTGAAGCTCACCACCCGGGCGCTCACGGGCGGGTTCGCGTTGTAGAGCGCCGACCAGACCAGCCACACTCCGGCGAGGATCGCCAGGAGGGCCACCCCCGCCAGCCACAGCCAGCGCGGCGTCCTGGATGGCGGATAGCGGCGGGCGATCCGTTCGGCGTCGGTCTCGGTGGGGGAACTCACCCGTCCATTGTGCCGGGCCAGGCGGGGGCGGATCGCCCTGTGGCCGAGACTGCGCGGGGAGCGCTTGCGTGGGCGGGAAGAATGACGCTCATGTCCGATGCTCCCCAGATCCGGGTCGCCGCCGACGGCGAGCCCCTGCGCCTGATGGCCGTGCACGCCCACCCCGACGACGAGTCCAGCAAGGGCGCGGCCACGATGGCCAAGTACGTCGCTGAGGGCGTCCAGGTGCTCGTGGTGACCGCTACCGGCGGCGAGCGAGGCGACATCCTCAACCCTGCCATGGACACCCCCGAGAACCAGGCGACCATTCCGGCGCTGCGGCAGGCCGAGATGGCCAAGGCCCGCGAGATCCTCGGCGTCCAGCAGGTGTGGCTGGGATATGTCGACTCGGGCCTGCCTGAGGGCGATCCGCTGCCGCCGTTGCCGGAGGGGTGCTTCGCGCTGGGGGATGTGGAAGAGGAGTCGAGCGCGCTCGCGCGGATCATTCGCTCCTTCCGACCCCACGTCCTGCTGACGTACGACGAGTTCGGTGGGTATCCCCACCCCGACCACATCCGTACCCACGAGATCAGCATGCGGGGCATCGAGATCGCCGCAGACCCGAGTGCGCCCGCGTCGCTGGGGGAACCCTGGCAGGTGCTGAAGGTCTACTACCACCAGAACTTCCACCGCGCGCGGGCCGTCGCGCTGGACGCCGTGATGCACGACCAGGGGTTGGAGTCGCCCTACCGGGAGCGGTTGGCGTCCTGGCCTGAAGACCCAGCCCAAGCCGCCCGTTTGACGACGTTCATCCCCGCGGCTGACTACTTCGAGGTCCGCGACGACGCGTTGCGTGCGCACGCGACCCAGGTGGACCCGAACGGGTTCTGGTTCGCAGTACCGCTGGCGTTGCAGCGCAAGGCGTGGCCCACCGAGGACTTCCAGTTGGTTGAGTCGCACGTGCCCTCGACGCTGCCCGAGGATGACTTGTTCGCCGGTATCCCGACGCGCACCGTGGATAAGGTGGACGCGTGGTACTACACGATTTAGGCGCCCAACAGGCGCCGGGCTGGATGACCCTGGTGCTGGTCGCTGCCCTCCTCGTGGCGCTGGTGCTGTTGTTCCTCAACATGCGTAAACATCTGCGCACCGCCGATTACGCCGACCTGCCCTCGTCTGCCGAGGTGCGGGAGAAGCAGGCATCCGAGGAGCGCCGCCCGGATGCGGGGGGCCGTCAAGGCTGAGTTCGGCACCGACCGGCGCCGCAGTTGTGGCGTCCGGGGTGGCGTCGGTCTGGCAGGGTTGAGGTATGCCAAACCGCCTTGCCGACGCGACCAGTCCCTACCTGCTGCAGCATGCCGCTAACCCGGTCGACTGGTGGCCGTGGGGTCCGGAGGCGTTTGCCGAGGCGCGACGCCGCGACGTCCCCGTCCTGATCAGCATCGGCTACTCCGCGTGCCACTGGTGCCACGTCATGGCCCACGAGTCCTTCGAGGATCCGGCCGTGGCAGAGGTGGTGAACGCCAACTTCGTGGCGATCAAGGTTGACCGCGAGGAGCGGCCCGACGTGGATGCGGTCTACATGCGCGCAACCCAGGCCCTCACCGGCCAGGGCGGCTGGCCGATGACCGTCTTCGCCACCGCAGACGGCCTGCCCTACTTCGCTGGCACCTACTTTCCCCCCGAACCCACCGACGCGCAGCCGTCGTTTACTCAGGTGGTGGACGCGCTCGCCCAGGCATGGCGTGACCGGCGCGGCGAGGTGCTGGAGTCGGCCAGCGCGATCGCGGACCAGTTGACCACCATCAACGCCGTGCCCCGCACCGATACGCCCCCGGAGGTGTGGCCCTTGATCGACGCGCTGGCTTCCGACTTCGACCTTCTCCACGGCGGGTTCGGTGGGGCGCCGAAGTTCCCCTCCCCGCTCCTCATCGACGCGCTCCTGGTCAAGGGCGAGGCCGGGACGCTCGACTTGGCCCAGCGGACGCTGGAGGCGATGGCCCGCGGTGGCATCCACGACCAGATCGGTGGCGGGTTCCACCGGTACGCCGTCGACGCGGGCTGGGTGGTACCGCATTTCGAGAAGATGCTCTACGACAACGCCCTGCTGTTGGGCGCCTACGCGCGCGGGTGGCGGCGCACACCGCAGCACGACGCCCAACTCCGCGCTCTGTTCGAGCGAGTAGTCCGCTCACTGGTCGGCTGGCTGGCCCGCGAGATGACCGTCCCCGGCGGTGGTTTCGCGGCCTCGCTGGACGCCGATTCCGCCGATATTCGAGGCATGGCACACGAGGGCATCTACTACGTGTGGAACCCCGAGTTGCTCAGCGATGCGCTGGGGGAGGAGGACGCCGACTGGGCCGGTCACACCTTCCACGTCACCTCGGCGGGCACCTTCGATCACGGCCTGTCGACGCTGCAGTTGCGCGGGGCCCCCGACGCGGACCGGCTGACGGCCGTGGCTGCGCGCCTGCTGGAGGTTCGCGGGCACCGGTTCGCTCCACCACGCGACGACAAGGTCATCGCCTCGTGGAACGGCTGGGCGATCGACGCTTTGCTGAGCGCGGCCCTGATCTTTGGGGAGCGCTCGTGGTTGGAGTTGGCGCGCACGGCCGCTGAGTACCTGTGGTCGACGCACCGGGTCGAGGGCGGCTGGGTGCGTTCCTCCCTCAACGGGGTCGCCGGGGAGGCTCCCGGCACGGCTGAGGACTACGGGGCCGCGGCACTGGCCTTCGCCCGGCTCGCGGGAGTGCTGGGGGAGGCGTCCTGGCTGGAGCGTGCCGAGGCGCTCCTGGCCGACGCCGTGGTCCGCTTCGACGCCCCCGAGGGAGGGTTCTACGACGGGGCGGCCGACGACCTGTACACGCGTCCTCGTGACGTCCAGGACAACCCGACGCCGTCGGGGACGATGAGCCTCGTCGCCGCCCTGCGTCTGGTCGGGCTCCTGGCTGATCGCCCCGAGTTGATCGCCCGCGCCGACGCCGCAGCCGCGACGACCTGGGGGACGGTGGAGGCTGCGCCTCGGTTCGCCCCCGCGGCCCTGGCCGACCTGTTGGCCGCCGACGAGGCACGCCAGGGCATGCGTCCGGCGCTGGCAGTGATCCTCGACGCTGACGGCGATCCGCTCAACGAGGCGGCACGTGCGGTGTGGCGGATGGCCCCGGCCGGGACGGCCATCGTGTCGGCACCCCCGGGAACGCCCGGGTTTGGCGACGCGTTTACAGGCCTGGCCCCGGCACCCGATCCTGACCCGGAACAGGGCGAGACGGAGCTGCTGACGCACGCCCGCATCGGTGCCTCCGGGCAGGTGAGTGAGGCCGAGGAGTACGACGAGCACGAGATCGTCACGCTCCCGCAGACGGTGTACGTCACCCGCAACGGGCACCGGTTCGCGCCTGCCCGTGCGGTCCAGGACGCCCGGCGGGCCTTGTGGAGCCGCGCCTGACGTCACCTGGCTGTGCGCCCCGGACGCCCCTCGCAGGGGAGCCGGGCGCACAGTCGGTTAGCCGAGCGGTGGGTGCAGGTCCTTGGTGGTGAACTGACGGCGCCGGTGGACGACCAGCACCAGCAGACCCACGCAGGAGACCAGCAGGATCAGCATCAAGACCGCGTCGCGGGCGAGCTTGCTCATCAGGCCACCCGAGATGCAGATGCGGAAGGCGTCGATCGTGTACGTCATCGGCATGACGTGGCCGATGGCGGCGAAGAACGGCGGGAGGAGTTCGGGGGGATACGTGCCGCCCGAACTGGACAACTGCAGGATCAGCACGATCAGCATCGCGGCGGTCGCCACCAAGCCCAGCGACGTGCGCAGCAGGTGAGCCACCGCGGAGAACGCCAAGGCCACCAAGGTCACCATCACGATCATGAGCCCTGGATGCACCGGATCAAGCCCCAGCCCGATCCACGCGGCGCCCAGCATCAGCCAACTCGCCAGCACGGAGATGCCCGCCAGCGGCAGCCAAGCGGTGATCGCGATGCGCAGATCGCCCGCACGCCCGGCGATGACGCGTCCAGTGATGGGGCGCACCAGGAAGAATGCGGAGATCCCGAGCACCCACAAGGCGATGGAGAAGAACATCGGCGCCAACCCGCGCCCGTACACGTGGGCCGGGTTCTCCACCTGCATCGTGACGTCGACGGGCGCTGAAAGCACCTGGACGGCGTTCGTGGTCTGATCGGGGGTCAGCGCGGGAATGCGCGCCGCTCCCTCCGCGAGCTTGGTGGCGAGTTCGTGCGCGCCGGTGGCGAGTTGCCCCAGCCCGTCGTCGAGGGACGCGGCGCCGTCGGCGAGCTGATGAGTGCCGCTGGCGAGCTGGGTTGCGCCGTCGCGCAACTGGCCGCTGCCACTGGCGAGCTGGGTCAGGCCGTCCGCGAGCGTGTGGGCCGACGGTGCGGCCTTGTCGAGGCCTTGATCGAGTTGCTTGGCGCCCCCGGCGACCTGGTGTGCTCCGTCGTTGAGCTGGTCGATCTTCGCCTTGGCCTCGGTGGCCTTGGCGGAGAGATCCCCGGCACCCTGGATGGCCTTGTTCGCTGCGGCGGCGTCCGCGGCCGCAGCGGTGAGGTCGGTGCTGACGGTGGTCGCCGTGCTGTCGGCATGTTCGAGGGAGTCGCGCAGTCGTTGGATGCGCGGGTTGCTGGCCAGTTCGGGGTGGTCGGCGATGAGGGCGTCGAGATCGGCGAGGGCGGACGCGGTGTGCCCCGAGATGCTGGTGCTGCCCTGGGCCAGTTTGTCGGACACGTCCGCGATGGTGGCCGAAGCGCGGGTCACGCGATCTTGGATGGCGGGAAGCTTGTCGGCGGCCATCCCCAGGATGGGGTCCAGGGTGTCGGCGAGTTGCTGCGTCCCGCCCGCGACCTGGGTGGCGCCCGAGCTCAGGGTTCCGGCGCCGCTGCTGAGCTGGTCCAGCCCGGAGGCGAGCTGCTTGGACCCGTCGCGGGCGGTCGCGCTCCCGGTGGCCACCTGCGTGGCGCCCGTGACCAGGGAGTCGGCTCCGGACGCCGCCGTGGCCGTACCGGAACGCAACTGAGTGCTGCCCTCGTGCGCGGACGCCAAACCGGTATCGAGTTGTGCCGCGCCATCGGCCGCTTGCGTCATCCCGTCCCGGATGGTGGCCAGGTTGGCGAACACGGCCTCGAAGTAGCTGCGCACGGCCGTCTCATCGATGGCGCGGGCGATGCTGTTTTGGGCGCTGTTGGTGATCGTGCCGATCACGAACCCGTTGGCGTCATTGCGTTGCAGCATGATCTGTGCGCGACGCGGGTCGGTGCCTTGACCGCTGACCAGGTCCGTGGAGAAGGACTCCGGCACGGTGATCACCAGGTAGTACCGCCCCCGGGAGAGCCCGTCGGCGGCTTCGGTGGCATCGGTGTCGATGAAGTCGAAGGTGTTGGCCCGATGCAGGCTGTCGACGAAGTCCTTGCCTGCGGCGACGCTGGAATCGTTGACGGTGGTGGGGACGTCGTGGTTGACCACGGCGACGGGCACGCGGTCGAGGCGTCCGTAGGGATCCCAGTTTCCGGCCAGGTAGATGCAGCCGTACAGCAACGGGATGAGCAAAATGAAGCCGAGCGCGAGGCGGGGCAGCGGGCCCCGGAAGCGCTTCAGCTCGAAGCGGGCGAGGCTTAACGGGTTGTTGGCCGAATCCCACATGTCAGGCCTCCGGTTTCAAGTCGATGATGAGGGCGTCGTCGGGGATGACGGTTCGTTCAGTGGTGGACGCGATGACGGGTTGGCCGTCAGCGGTGAGGGCGGCGATTCCCGCCCAGAGGGCTCGCTGGTCCTCCAAGGTGGCATCGTCGTCGAGGTCGTCCAACGCGACGATGGTGGCGGGCCGGACGCACGCCAGGGCGAGCGCTGCTCGCGTCTGGTCCAGCGGAGGCAGATCGCCGAAGAAGGTGGTGACGGGCGCTTTGAGCCCTAGGAGCCGTGCGGCATGCAGATAGAGCGCCATGCGTGAGCGGGCCCGCGCGCCGTCGAACAGTGTGCGTTCGGTCAGGCAGTCCTCCAGCGTCAAGGAGGGCTCCGGCTCGATCAGACCGAGGATGCGCGCCACCGACGTCATGCGCCGCACCTGGCCGGGATGCTTGCGGGCATCCACGCCACCGATCCGCAGTTCGCCGGTCACGGGACGCATCCGTGCGGTAAGGGCGAGCAGCAGGGTTGACTTTCCGGCCCCCGCAGGGCCGACGACGGCAGCGAACTGACCGGCGGGCAGCGTGATGTCGAGCCCCGCAAAGGCCGGGTCGTGCGAAGCCATGCCGAAGTTGCGGGCGTGAATGATGTCCGGGGCGGGGCGGGCGTTCGACTCGTCGGCGTCCGCGATCACCCTGGCAGGGGCAGACTCTCCCGGCGGTGCCGACGGGGCCGGCTCGGCCACGTCTTGCGCGGGGGTGTCGGCTGCGACGCGCGGGGCAGCCGGGGTGCTCGGCGCCGGGAGGGCGTCGTCTGGTGCGGAGGTGACGGGTGACTCAGACACATGTATGAGGGTACTCATTGTTGAGTGAACTCAAAATTCGTCTATGGTGTGGACATGCCATCCGCCGGATTGTTGGGCCGCCGCGAGCGCAACAAGGCCGAGAAGCGTCGCCGCATCGCCGAGGCCGCCGCCACGCTCTTCGCCGAGAACGGGTATGCCCGCACCACGATGCAACAGGTGGCGGCCGCCGCTGACGTCGCCGACGGCACGATCTTCCGCTATGCGGGGACGAAGCCCGAGTTGCTGCTGATGGTCCTCAACGAGCAGGTTGCCGACCTGCTGGAGCACGGACGCATCGCGGCGGCGTCGGCCCCCACGGTCGCCGACGCGGTGGTGGCGCTGATCGGACCACTGGTGGCCCTGGTGCGCGCCCAGCCCGACAACGCCGCCCCTTACCTGCGCGAGGTTCTGTTCGGTGAGGCTGGGCCGCACCGGGATGAGGCGCTGGCCGTGGTGGACGGTGCCGTGGAGCAGTTGGCGCAGATCCTGGCGCCGACGCTGGACGTGGAGCAGGTGGGGCTGTCGCTGGAGGACTCGGCCCGATTCGTCTTCTCGACGCTGGTCAACGAGGTTCTGCGGGGCGTCATGCGGTGCGTGCCGGTCAGCCTCGAAGCGCTGAGTGTGCGCGTGGGAATCCTGCTGCGTGGCCTGGGGGTGGCCTGATCGCCTAGGCGAGGGTCGCCAGCGTGATGGCGATGAAGTGGCAGACCGCGGCCACGACGGTGCAGGCGTGGAAGATCTCATGGAAGCCAAACCAGGTCGGGGAGGGGTTGGGTGCCTTGCGGGCGTACACCACGGCTCCGAAGGTGTAGATCAGCCCCCCGGCCAGGAGCAGGAGGACGACGACGGGCCCCCCTGTCATCCAGAAAGCGGGCAGCCAGGCGACTGCCGCCCAGCCCATGGCTACATAGAGGGCCGTGTAGAGCCAGCGGGGTGCCGTCATCCACGTGAGCTTGAAGGTGATCCCGGCTGCGGCGACGCCCCACACGATCGCCAGCAACAGGGTGGCGTTGGGGGCGTCCAGCATCGTCAGGGCCAGTGGGGTATAGGTGGCGGCGATGAACACGAAGATGTTGGCGTGGTCCATCCGGCGCAGAACGGCTTCGCTGCGCGTGGTCCAGTGCCCTCGGTGGTACACCGCGGAGGTGCCGAACAGCAGAGTCGCCCCGAGAAGGTAGATGGCGACGCCGATGCGGGCGTGGAGGCTGTCGGTGACCACCAGGAGCGTCAGGCAGGCCACCTGCATGATCGGGGCCATGCCCAGGTGGAGCCAGCCGCGCAGTCGCGGCTTGGCTGCTGGGGAGTTGTCCACGGCGC
>RRZU010471346.1_pt1 | contig 33111 bp, 24 predicted proteins | sample 2165561 | NCBI WGS metagenome assembly RRZU01 (sample SAMN10456909, study PRJNA506462) | wastewater metagenome | isolation source: wastewater sludge | place: USA: Moscow, Idaho | reverse complement strand
TGTAGTGTTCCGGAGTGCTAATAAGTTGATTGCACACCGAATACATAAAATCATTAAGCAAAATTCAGATGTACAATTCATAACTAAAGGCGACAACAACAGCTTTTTTGATAAACCATTTTCCGGCAATGAACTTTTGGGCAAAGTAGTTTCGAAAAAAAAATCTCCAAATAGTGAGATTATTAAAATAAAGCAGCGCTCACTCATCAACCTTTTAATAATTACATTTCCATATTTAAGCACCCGACTAAACCATATTTCGCAACATATCAACCATTTACCAAATCGAATATACAGCAAATCAAAAAGAAGTTCAGCCTCATTTAAATTCATTGGAAAAGGCTCGGAGAAATTAATAATTATCAATTCAATTCTGTCTGTTTTGCAGGGGGTATTACCTTTTTTACTAATTGTATGCATAAAATGGATGGTCGATTATTTAACCGGCGATGCATCAGTTTATTCATTTCATGCTATTGGTTTCTACTCACTTATAATCATTGCCGCCATTGTATTTTTTGCAAACGGACTTGTCAACGAGTTACGTACATTGTGGGGAGAGCGCATGTTACAATCGGTTGTAAAACAAATGTATGCAGCAGTTCAAAACAAGCACCTATCGTTACACCTCAACAATCTGGAAAACCCGGCCGAGTTGGATAAAATTCATCGTGCAGTGCAGGAGTCGACATTCAGACCGATAAAGCTTATTAATGATGGGTTGCAGTTGCTGCGCTCATTGGCATCGGCTGTATTCCTTTTGGTATTGTTTATAAGTATTCAATGGTATATTGCTCTTATTTTACTGCTTGCAGTAATACCGGGAATTTTAATACGTCTGAAATTTGCCCGTAAACAACAGCAACTAAAGAAAGTGCAAAGCACTACCGAAAGGGAAATGTTTTACTTCAACCGTGTACTTACAGCATTACCCTTTGCAAAAGAGTTAAGACTTTTTCATTTTAGTGATTTTTTCAGGAAAAATTTTCAAATCCGACAAGAAAAACTTCATTTTGAACGTATCAGTATTCGTCGTTCAGAAATATTACAAAATATTGGCAGTCATTTATTCACAGTTGTGCTTATCTTTGTGACGCTCGGATGGTTATCGTATCTGAAAATGGATGGTACAATAACACTTGGAGCAGTGGTTCTTTTTTTATTTTCATTTCAAAGAGGGTTTACCGTTCTGAGCGATTTATTAAAATCAGTAACTCAAATACTTGAAGACAGCAGCTATCTTGATGAAATAATGGATTTTTTTACTATCCCATCTATTGAGTCTGTTAGCAAACATAGAATGACACTTAATAAGGGAATTCGAATAGAAAACCTTAGTTTCAGCTACAAAAACAGCAAAAGAAATGCTCTGAAAAATATAAATCTGAATATTGAGGCCGGAAAAACAGTAGCAATTGTAGGGCATAATGGTTCCGGAAAATCCACCTTTATTAAACTGCTTTGTGGGTTTTACGAACCCTCTGAGGGCCAGATTTATTTCGATAACGTAAGCACTACTCAATTAGGACAGAAAGCAATATCGGAAAACATGGCTGCTGTATTTCAGGATTTTGCTCTTTACAACGTTAGTGCTGCCCAAAACATTGCGCTAGGGCGATTATCGGACAAAACAGACTACGCTAAAATAGTTGAAGCTGCCTGTGCTGCTGGTATTGACGAGGTATTGCAAAATCTACCAAAGGGTTACGACACAATGCTTGGTAACAGTTTTTATGGAGGTGAGGAATTGAGTATGGGTCAATGGCAAAAACTGGCAATTGCCCGGGCATTTTACCGCAATGCCGACTTTATAGTGATGGACGAGCCGTCGAGCGCACTTGATGTACACGCCGAACAGCAAATTATGAAATCAGTTGGAAAAATGACCCAAAATAAAACGGCCGTGATAATCAGTCACAGACTTAGTTCGGTAAAATGGGTGGATGAGATAATCGTGTTTCGCGAAGGCGAAATTATCGAACAAGGCAATCACAATGACCTTATTTCGAAAAAAGGCTACTATTACGAATTGTATCAGGCATCAAAAAAAGACATTATAGATTAACAATTATTTTTCACATTATCAGAATAACATGACATTTTTAAGTATTTTCCTTTCACTTTTTCTGGCAAACGACAGCACAATCAACACGGATTCGCTTCCTCAAAAGGAAATTAAAGAAGTGGTGGTTTATAGTATACAGAGCAATAAAATTGGGGTACCAATAGTAAATGTGGATAAAAAAGAAATAGAAACCAATGATTTTATTACTCCAGCCGATGCCCTAAACTCACAAACGGGCGTTTCGCTCATGCGTGAAGGCAGTTGGGGAACATCGGTAAACGTAAGAGGAATGAACGAACAAAGACTACTTTTTTTGGTAGATGGAGATAGATTATTAACTGCAACCGACGTTGCGGGTGCTCTATCAACTGTTTCGCTTAATCAACTAGAGAAGATTGAAGTAATCAAGGGTTCAGGCTCTGTTATTTACGGCTCAGGTGCTGTGGGGGGAATTGTTAATTTTGTAAGTGAACGGCCTGCCTATACCGAAATGCTTCATTCAACAGGCAATATCCAGGCCGGTTATAGTTCAATAAACAAAATGACTCAAACCGCCGGTACTGTTCATATAACTAACAAAAACTGGTATTTATCTCTGTCGGGTAACATTCGAAAAGCAGACGATATGCAAACCCCTGCAGGCAAATTAAATAACAGTCAGTTTAACGACGCATCATGGGCAATAAAAGGTGGAATGCTCTGGGGTAATAACCAGGAACTTGTGGTGGGCTATAACGAATATAAAGTTTGGGATGCCGGAATTCCGGGTGGAAACGCTTTTGGAAAAACAGCTTTAGTCCGTTACAAAGATGTAAAACGAAAACAAATGAGTGCTGAATATATTTTCAACAATTTAAGTCCTGTTGTTAAAAAACTAAGCATTAAAGGTTATACTCAAAACATTACCCGCGACGTAGAAAACATAGCCAGCGCCACTCAAACCATACTCCCGTCCAGTTTTAATGCCACTTCGGGCATTAGAGCCACAAGTGAACTTTATTTTAACGACTACAACACAATGACGATAGGCGCTGAAAGCTGGTACCGTCAATCAGAAACCTTTCGCCAGAAAAGAGTATATGGTGCAGACACAACAATCATTGCCGACCAACCCTCGCCGGAAGCCAGTACTTTAAATACAGGTGTATTTGCCCTGTATAAAAAAGTAATCGACCCTAAATATTTCAGCATGAATTTTGGTGGCAGGCTGGATTTCTTTGTAACCGAAAATGACACACTTTTTAAAGAGTTGTATCGATATAGTATTAAAAACGGGAATACGACCGACAGGTTATACACTAATCGGATTGCACGTATTTTACCATCAAAAAAACCTGAATTTGCGTACGCAGCCAACATCGACCTTGAATACACCCCATCGTCTCAACATAAACTTGTACTAAGCATGGCAAGTTCGTACCGTGTGGCTACGATTGAAGAGAGGTATAAATACATTGACTTGGGTGCTCAGAAACCGAAAATCGGAAATCCGGATTTAAAACCCGAGAAGGGAGCAATGGCAAATTTGAGCTATTTATTCAATGGTCCTAAATTCAGATTAAGAACAGACTTTTTTACAAACTACCTAATAGATATGATAGCCGAAACTGAAGGTACATTCACAAACATTAATGGCCAACAGGTAGCTGCCCTTGTACTAAAGAACATTAATCAGGCAATTTATGCAGGAATTGAGCTGGATGCAAACTGGCTGATAAACAAGAACATCTCTGCATTTATGAATGCATCATATGTACGGGCTCAGGACGCTACTAACGGTGATTTTCTATTAATGATACCACCAATACATGGTATTTTTGGTATTGAATACCAAACTGCAAAACATTTTGCGACAAAATTATCAGCTCAATGGGCATTGAAACAAAACGAAGCTGCAAGTACCGAAGTTAAAACTCCCGGACACATAATTTTGAATCTGCATCTTCAATCGCCTGAGATACATAAAAAAGGAATTGGTTTGAAGTTGAATGCCGGAATTGAAAATATATTAAATGAAAAATACAAGAATCACTTGTTCGGCACACGAGGACTTGATTATTACGAACCCGGGCGTAATATCTTTGCAAAACTAATATGTAACTGGTAAATTTTATGAGATTATTTCGGTTGTTTTTTATTGTTAGTTTGCTTATTTTGATTGATTCGTGTAATACGCACGAACCCAGCATACAAAGTTCGTTTAGTGGTAACTGGAAATGTAAAGAAACCAGTTCAATATCTGCTTCACCTCTGGTATATACTACTATTATTGAACAAAGCAAACTGGATAGTTCTCATTACATAATACGAAATATTCTCAATACAGGCATCAATTACATGTTAATTGTTGAACAAAAAGACAGTGTAATATCAATGCTCGAACAACCTACATCGGGGCATATTATCAGCACATTTGAAGGAAAATGTACTCCATATTCTTCCATAACTTTAAATTTCACTGTTTATGATGGCGAGAAAGAAATTTACTATAAAAATGAACTTACACGTAACTAAAAAAATATTTTTTTGCTCCGTATTCTTTTTATTGTCTAAAATAACTCTTGCCGGGAATACGGAAACAGGGTTTGCAACATTCTATAGCAAGCGTATGCAGGGAGCACGTACTGCAAGTGGCATCAGGTATCACAATGATAGCCTGACTTGTGCCCATAAAACTTACCCGTTTGGTACAAAATTATTGGTTGAGAATCCTGAAAACGGGAAAACCATTATTGTTATGGTAACTGACAGAGGACCACATGTGCGAAATCGCATTATTGATTTATCATACAGAGCAGCTAACGAAATTGATATTATTCGAAAAGGTGTGGCCAGAGTAATGGTTTCAGTATTGAAGGATGACTTTTACCGACTTTTTCCGCTTCCCATACCTCGTGCGCAATTAGTAACTAAAGCACCATTTAAACCAAGTTCTATCGTTTTGTTTTAAACCGTAAAATATGTATGGTTACAGTTACTGCAATAACCAACAACAGAAGTTGCAGGTATATCTTGTCTGACAGTACTACCAGTCCTGAATAGAGCATCGTGATCCACAAAAAAGTAATAGAAATTATTTTTGTGTGAAGTGCTATTGCTTTCTCAACTCTGTAATTATGAACTATAGAACCCAAATACTTGTTTCCCAACAACCATTTATTTAGTTTTTCAGAGCTCCGACCAAATAAATAGGCCGATAATAAAACAAACGGAGTAGTGGGTAAAATGGGTAAAAAAACACCCACTATTCCTAAAATAAGACTTAAAATACCGAGAATTACAAATAATACCTTCATTCTCTTTATTCAAAACTGACTACAAACTCTACCCTTCGGTTCTGTTTACGACCTTCAGCTGTAGTGTTTGGCGCAACAGGTCTGGTTGGTCCATATCCATTCGAGCTTAATTGCGAAGCAGGTACACCTTTCTCAATCAGATAATTCTTAACAGCATTTGCTCTGTTTTCAGACAGAACCTGATTCTTTGCGGCATCACCCATATTGTCAGTATGTCCCTGAACTTCCACCATATAATTCGGATTTTCAAGTAAAACACGTACAACATGATCTAGGATAACAAACGACAGTGGCTTAATGTCATATTTCGCAGTTTCAAATTGTATACCCAGTAAAGCTTTCTGGAATATCACTTTCACTTCTTTCTTGATTTCAGGACACCCTCCATTGGACTTCACTCCAGCAACATGTGGACATCTGTCAATTTTATCCGGAATTCCATCGCCATCCGAGTCTAAATTATCTCCAGAAATATTGCTATTTGCTGAAGCATTGCCAATGGTTGAAGTTCCTGGTTTTTTTAGTCCCAAAGCAACACTATCAAGCGGAATCGTACAGCCAACACTATCCACACGGTTTCGTTCTGCTTCTGGTGTATCCGGACATTTATCCAGATAATCTGGCACCTTATCCAAATCGGTATCTTTCGGACAGCCAATTGAATCAACCGTTGGCCAGGCAATTTCAGGTGTATCAGGGCATTTATCTTTGAAATCAGGAACTCCATCGCCGTCAGTATCCAGCGGACAACCATCCGGATCCACAAATCCTTTAGCTTCTTTCGGTGTATCCGGACATTTATCCAGATAATCAGGTACACCATCGCCATCGGTATCCAACGGACATCCATCTTTCGTTACAATAACGCCAAATGGAGTATCAGGGCACTTATCTTTTCTGTTTTTAACACCATCTTTGTCATCATCCTGTTTGTTTCCAAAAGTTAGATTCACACCTACAGCTAAATTTAATCTATCGGTTTTGGCAGGAACTTTTGTAATATTAAACCCACCCAATGATAAAGGAGACGATAAATTAGCATAATACATAGGAATATAATCTGCAGTAACAAATGCATTTACAAATCCCAATCGGAATCCAAGACCAGCTCCAAGGTTTCCCCCTTTCCCATTTAATACAGAATACGAAAGTGACATATTAAACCAATTAGCAGGCCGAACATTGACTGCAGCTGTAACACTGGGATAGATTTTTTTATTGAGTAATTTAGCCGATCCTAATACTCCAACACTTAATATCTCATTTAAAAAACTATACTCTGCACTCGCATTCATTCGAGGTGCAATCGTACTACCAAATCCTTTGTTATTAGTTGTTTCCTGTAAATGGTCTTTCAGGTCTGTTAGAATTGAATCAGTCAAATTACCAGTATCCACCCCTGTAAGGATATTATTAATATTAAATCCATTGAGTCCGTAAAACTGATAATCAATGGAGTAAATACTATTATTTATATTTGAATTCCAGCGCATCATTCCAAGATCTGTAACCGATGCAGCTAATTGTAAATTTTCAATTGGTTTATAGGTTGCACCCAAATCAATTGCTCCACCTATCCCTGCAGGTTTTAAAAACGTTTTTACTGAGATATTATCAATATCAGGATAGGATGCACTCAGAGTTGCATTACCTTTTAAAGTAAAATCATCAATTCCTGAAAGCAGAGTAAGATTTGATGAATATAATTTAGCACCAGCAAATCCGTGAAGGTACTTAAGTTTAACACCAACTGTCCATTTCTCACTTAATTCACGTGAATACCCTAACGCAGCCTCAATATATCCATTGGCTGCTCCATGAGAATCAGACAAATCAAAAGTAGAATTGGTTAATGTAGGTACACCATTTATTATCTCGGCATTACCATTCAACAATAATCTGAAAACATCATTCGGAACAGCGATATCAGCTGCCATTTTTGCAGTTGCTGCAAAAGTCCAATAGGCACTTCCTTTTCGAAACCCAAAGCCTAACAGATTCGTTTGTATATCAGCATCAATTAATGTAGAAGGTTTTATTGTATTTAATAATTTGGTTTTATCATAATCGAGCATTGAAACAGTTAAGGAATTATTTCCCAGACTCACCTGAGAATTCCCAATTGCGGGTAAACTGATATAAAAATTACAAAGTGGCTGAAAAGCTGGATTAAACTGGTGTCGTACAGGTGCACTTTCCAAAAAGTACAAAGTATTGGACAACTGCGCATTGACACCCACTAAGGATAACACGATACTCAAGAATGTTGTCAGAATGATTTTTTTCATTTACACACCAATGTTTAATTTATGAACAATTTTATTTTAGCCCGTTTTCCTCTCCCCATTAATCATTTAGCTTAATTCCCGAAATCAAAAAGTTTTTCATTTTTAAGAAAAACACCTAACTTTAAAACGAGTTCATTTTCTCTTCTGAAAGTAATTTTTCTATTCTCTTCGCTTTCAATTTCAATAGAGTATTTAATATTTTTCACAAAACCAAGTCTATCCATTTCATCTTTATCAATCGATAAAATAATAAATGATTCACTGTATTTTCCGGTCAGCACATCACCCTGTTCATCGATTTCAGGGGCCGCAATTATTGAATCGTTTAACAGGTTTTCAAATCCTGTAAGCTCATTCCCGTGTTCATCCAAAAACTGAATGCTCAATTTTCCCTTCAATGGAAATTTATTTATCACTTTGAATACAAAAAAGATATCGTTAAAAAGACCGTCATCATTTAGCCCTTCGAAGCTAACATTTGTCAAAGTATCTGTATAAATATATGAGCTACCGGCATCCAGTTTTAACGGAACTTTTACCGACAATTGCCCTTCAACTTTATCAGTTGGAGAGAAAAATTCCAACGGATCACCCGTTTTATAATTCGGTTCTAAATCAAATTTATAAAACAGCTTATCAGGTAACGGGAATTGTTGAAAGAATCTGTCTATATCACCATTTTCAGCTGTATTGTCCAATTTCAGCAAAGTTTCAGCTGCACTATCGTTAATACTATTTTTACGGGCAATTGCCACAGTCCTGGTTTTATTCCCATTAAAAAGAGCATATATCGGTTCAAAACCTGCATCATTGGCTTTATAGGCTTTTATCGTATCGAACACCAGATTTCCACCAATGCCTGAATGATTCAGTACATTAAGAGTAATTTCGGGGTCAGTAATTTTCAAAATACTTTTATCCGGTATTTCATTGATGTATTCAGTTAAATCGTAGGCCTGTTCTACTATTCCCAGGTCAATATCGGGCGTAAAAAATCTACCATAATATACTTTTGCATCCGTTTCAAATATTGTATACGCAATCTTCAGTTTCGACGTTGGAACTACAACAACATTTGTCGTAGGTTTAACCGTCATCATTATGGTCATACGCAAAGTATCAATACTCGAAGTTGATTTTATAATGAACGGAAGGAGTGTATCTACCTCTGCTACTCCAAAATTACTTCTGCTTTTTAAAACAATTGTAGTATCACCTGCCAAATCAGTATAGAATTTTGAGCTAAAAATTACTTTTAACTGTATATCCTTAGCTTGCAATCCCAACAGATTTTCGGAAAATAATGTAAGTTTCAGTTTTGTAGAATTAATTTCGGCACTTTCAATCTTTCCTTCAAAATCATTTAAAGTAAGGGGAATTTCATATTTTATTGGAATCTGGAATTCCACACCTGCGGGAAGCATTGGAGTTATTGCGGATGGCATTACAGAATCTGCAATATTGTATACGTTTCCGAACAAATCAAAATACTTGTACTTCCAGTCCAGAGTATCGTTATATTTAATATAAATATCATTCCCGGAAGTCCCGAAAATTTTGGCAGTGTCAAATTGCGAAAGGATGTCGTACAGTTTCACAGAATCGCTTCCCAGGGGAATTACAACACTCTGTCCACTTAACAGGTCATTGAGTCTGGCATCAATATCGGTATTCACAGTACATGAAATCGCTAATAATGAGACTATTAACACCTTTATCGTTCTTATAATTAATTGTTTTCTCATTGCGTTGGATATAAGATGTTGCTTTTTGTCGATAATTTGGGTTACGTAGCAACAAAATTATAAAAAAATGTTTATTTGTAGTACTTTTCTGTCAAATAAATACTTCAAATCATGGTTTTATTTATTGGTGAATAAATACTATAACACTATTTTAACAGCTTGTATTGAAAATCGGTTCCTATAAACAAAAAAACAGGCCGAAACTCGGCCTGTTTTCATTCAACTTGTAATCCTCAATTCTCTGTTTTTATTTCTTCGAAGGATACAACAAACTGTACTCTTCGGTTTTTAGCTTTATTTTGTGCTGTTGTATTCGGCACTACCGGCATTGTATCGCCGTAACCATTCGAAGTGATTCGGCCTTCAGCCACACCTTTCTGAATCAAATACTTACGAACTGCCGTTGCTCTATCAACTGATAATTTCATATTTGATTCTTTCTTACCAACATTATCAGTATGCCCCTGAACTTCTACCAAATATGTTGGATTCTCTTTCAAACTGGCAGCAACCTGATTCAAGATACCGAAAGATGCCGGTTTAATAACTGATTTTCCGGTCTCGAACTGAATGCCCTGTAAAGCTTTTTGGAATAGCATTCTTACTTCTTTTTTAATTTCAGGACATCCACCATTTGATGCTACACCCGGAATAGTAGGACATCTATCCAAATAGTCATATACACCATCACCATCTGAATCTACCGGACAACCAACAGAATCTACTTTAGCAATTGCCTCTGCAGGTGTACCCGGGCATTTATCAAGATAATCTGATACGCCATCAGCATCGCTATCCAGCGGACAACCTACTGAATCAACCGTTGAAACAGCCTCAGGAACAGTATTCGGACATTTATCCAAATAATCCGGTACTCCATCTTTATCTGAATCAAGCGGACATCCAAACACATCAACCATTCCGTAAGCTTCTTTTGGCGTATCCGGACATTTATCAATATGATCAGCAACTCCGTCTTTATCAGTATCCAGTGCACAACCTACTGAATCAACAGTTGCTCCAGGTACTGAACCAGGACATTTATCAAGGTAATCAGGCACACCATCAATATCTGTATCGAGAGGACAACCTACCGAGTCAATTTTACCTATTGCTTCCTGCGGTGTATCCGGACATTTATCTATATAATCAAAAACTCCATCGCCATCTGTATCGAGTGGACAACCATCGCCATCAATAAATTTATGAGCTTCAACAGGTGTATCAGGACATTTGTCGAGATAATCAGGAATTGAATCTTTATCAGTATCCAAAGGACACCCTTTTCTATCAACAATTACACCAAAAGGTGTATCGGGACATTTGTCTTTACTATCTCTAACCCCATCTTTATCATTGTCGCGTTTGTTTCCAAATACGATGTTCATCCCAACTGCAAAATTAAATTGCTTTGCTTTATCTGGCAAAGTAACATTTCGGATCGTTCTACCCGTACCCAATTCAATCGGATTATCCAGTTTGTATTTTTCATAAGAAGTGGGTATAAAATCGGACGACAAAAAGAAATTAAACATACCAACCCTTACTCCCATGCCGGCTCCAAAACTAGAACTTTTCCAATTAGTAATTCCATACGACAGTGCCATATTAAACCAATTAACCGGTTTAATATTGAAGGAAGTTACAAAATTCTCATAAACTCTTTTATCATAAAATGCAGTAGATGACAATAATCCAACACTTAACTTATTTTTAAGAAAACCCAGTTCCGCACTAGCATTAATTTTGGGACCGATGCCGGATATTCTTCTCTTAGTTCGGTTATTTACAGTAATATGTTGGTCAACATTATTATTCAATGAGTCAAACAATGCCTTCATATCAACACCATCAAACACACCACTACCACCGGTATTGTTTAACGATTCAAAATCATAATCGGCTGCAATATGAATATCATTTACATTCTTGCTCCATGAAATAAATCCTAGGTCTGTAACAGCAAGCCCCAATTCAAGAAAATCTAACATACGGTAAGTAGCTCCTAAATCAACGCCAAAACCAACACCCTGTGGTTTTATATAATCCATAGCAGCAGAAGGCATATTAAATTCAATTGAATTAATTGTGTTTCCGACATAAGTATTCCCCGGCAAAGTAGTACGCATTACTGCATTTGCATTAATCATCCATCTGTTCACACCAGTATGAATATCAAAATTATCAAATTCAGTTTGGACATTAGCCAAACCGTGCAGGTATTTTAAATTCCCTCCGAAAGATAATTTATCATTTATTTTACGACTATAACCTAACGACACTTCAACAAACGATTGGGCATCCTGACTAAAAGAACCTAAATTAAAAACTGAATCGTTTACATTCCCTGATAAGTAGTCTGATGAGTTAACACCAAACAAAGCTAACCTAAATAAATCCTTTGGTAATCCTATCGAAACAATACTACGCATATTTACACCAAATTTATAGTAGTTTGCATTTTTCCGATAACCAAACGCCAAAAGATTAATATTTGATGAACTTTCAAGCATTGATGTAGTACTAAGCGCATTAAAGATTGTGGTAACATCCTTAGATAATAAAGAGGCTGATAAATCGGTAGTACCGAAATCAGCCTGAGTATACCCAATAACAGGTAAGCTAAGATAAAAGCCACTGGTTGGTTGCTGTGCCGGATTTAATATACTACGTTGAGGTACATTTTCAAGAAAATAAAGATTATACACCGACTTCTGTGCATAGGTAATTTTCACACCTGCAATCAGAAGTAATAACAGAACAATTTGAAGTTTTTTTTTCATATTTGTTGAATTAATTATTTTATATATTCGGGTTTCACTTTTTTTCAGCAACACTTATTAAGCTTTGCAATCTATCTTACTGATTTTAAAGACAAACAGAGCACAAGGGCTTACTGATTCCTACAACAACACAATAACATAAATTGTTTAATTGTATTACTTTTTGACAAAACAGAGCACTAATCTTAGCCATTCACTAAAATTATTTAATAGAAAAACTAAACAATTATACCGGGACAATGTTGTACATTTACACTTTAAAGTAAAAATATAATTAGCCTTACAAAGAGGTTAAACTATTGACTTTGGTTATTTATTCACTAAATTATTTTAATTTTCTAATCAATTCATTTTATGAAAACACTTAAAATTTTCACGTTTACACTGTTAATGATCTCATTGTTCGCATGCGAGGATCTTAATAATTTGGCATCAAAAGAATTTACAGGAACTGCACCTACTATTGATTTTACTACTTCTGAAAGTAGCAACATGGCTTCAGCTAAACTTAAAGCCCCTCAAAAGACATCAGTAGAAGGATATGAAATTTACAACAAAGAAGTTTCAACAGATTTTATCAACGAAAAAATTGAAGAATTAAATCTGAGCAAAAATGTTATTAAAACATTTGATATAACTTCAGTGGAATTAACATTGCCTGAAGCCGACATAACAACTGCTTTACTATTTTTAGGAGTCAAGTTTTACATTGGCGACAAACTTGTGGCCCAAAACAACATGACAACTATTTCAGATGGAACAACAGCAATCAATCTTACCATTGTTGATAAAGATGTTCTTGCATCAATTAAAGATTCTGAAAGTTTTACTGTTAGAATTGTAAATATGCAACCTGTACCAGACCCAACAAGAGTAGTATTAAAATACAAATATAATTGTAAAGTAAGCTTACTATAATTAAATACTGTACTATATCATAGTCATATCATTGACTATTTACAGTAAAACTTAAGCGATAAATACAGGTATTATTCCTTTATTTATCGCTTTTTCTTTGCGCCCGCATCAAAACACATCAATTGATAAGTAACAACATTGCAAAATGTTTATAAATAGTATTTGCTGGTAAAAATCACATTTTTTTTGTGTAAGTTTGTATTTCAAAACATGTAAAAATATGGCACCCCGTAAACCAGTAAAACCAACCCAAAAAACAGAAAAAAAACAAGATATTAAAACATCGGCCAGAAGCGAAAGTAAAGTTAGTTCTGCCGGTACATCTTCTGAAAACAATGTTGGTTTCGTCAAAGGACTCAAGTTGTTTTTCACCGATGAACGTACTCGTTTTGTTGCTGGTATTTTTGTTCTGTTTGGCGTTCTATATCTTTCACTTGCATTAATTTCATATTTCTTTACCGGAGCAGCCGACCAAAGCAAAATGGATCTGAGTATTGCCGATGCTGTTGAAAACCGGTCTGATATTCAAAACTGGACTTCGGTAACCGGCGCATTTATGGCTGAAACGTTGATACATCGTTGGTTTGGAATTTCGTCATTTGCACTTCTTTTCTTTGGATATATAGCTGCACTAAAACTGTTGAAAGTAAAAACTATGTCAATAACTGCGGCCTTTTTCCACACTGCGTTTTGGCTTATCTGGCTTTCAATTACATTAGCACTGGCAGTAAATCCGTTTGTAAAAGAGTGGCTGTTTTTTGCTCCCGGCGGTTTACATGGCGAAGTTATTAGCGACATAATAACTTCGTACATAGGTTTACCCGGAACAATTTTATCATTGGCTGGTGTATTTGTTTTATATAGTGTAATTACTTCGGCCGCTACAATACCATTTTTAAAACGCTTATTCAGTAAAAAGAAAAAAGAAGTAGCTACTGAGAATGAATCAACAGAGGAGATAACCAATGATTTAATGAACGAGTCGACTACAGAACAAAACGTAGCGGTAGGAACGGAAATAATACCCGAAGACTGGATAACGAAGGCACCTGAAGAAGAAAGCATTGTTATTGCACCTGACGACTTGATGGTGGATGAAGATGAAATAATCGAAACTCCGGAGATTTTACCTATCGATAATGATGATGTTCCTTTCGAAATTGAGCCTACAAAAGCCCCCGAAGAACTTATTGTGGAACCAAGAAACGAATCGGACGAGAACGACGACCCCTTTTACAATGTGAGCAAACTGGGGAAATATGATCCGACACTCGATTTAACCCACTATAAAACTCCTACCGTAGATTTACTTAAAATGTATGGTTCCGAAAACGACACACACATTGATATGGTGGAGCAAAATGCTAATAAAACCAGAATTATTACCACACTTCAGAATTACGGCATTGAGATTGAAACAATTAAAGCCACTGTAGGACCTACAATTACACTTTATGAAATTGTACCTAAAGCAGGTGTACGTATCTCAAAAATCCGAAATCTGGAATACGATATCATGCTTAGTCTGGCTGCTACCGGTATACGTATTATTGCCCCTATTCCGGGTAAAGGAACCATTGGTATTGAGGTACCCAATGCAGATCCACAGGTAGTTTCTATGCATTCTGTAATTGCCTCGAAGAAATTTCAGGAATCAAAATTTGAACTTCCGGTTGCTTTTGGCCGTACAATTACAAACGACATTTTCATGGTGGATTTAACCAAGATGCCTCACTTACTCGTTGCCGGAGCTACCGGACAAGGTAAATCGGTAGGATTGAATGCCATTATCACATCATTACTCTACAAAAAACATCCATCGCAACTCAAATTTGTATTGGTCGACCCCAAGAAAGTTGAGTTCAACATCTATGGCGACATTGAAAAACATTTTCTTGCAAAATTGCCTGATGGCGACGATGCAATCATTACAGACACCAGCAAAGTTGTTGAAACACTCAACTCAATGTGCAAGGAAATGGACGACAGGTATGATTTATTAAAAAAAGCGCATGTGCGGAATATTAAAGAATACAATGAAAAATTCACAAACCGCCATTTAAATCCTGAAAAAGGACATCGCTTTTTACCATACATAGTAGTAATCGTTGATGAGTTTGGCGACCTGATTATGACAGCCGGCAAAGAAGTGGAAATGCCAATTGCACGTATTGCTCAGCTGGCTCGGGCTGTGGGTATACATATGATTATTGCCACTCAGCGACCATCTGTCAACATCATAACCGGTGTAATAAAAGCCAATTTCCCGGCAAGGGTGGCATTCCGCGTTTCGTCAATGATTGACTCGCGTACAATTTTAGATGCACCGGGCGCCAATCAGCTTGTGGGTCGAGGCGATATGCTATTCTCGCAGGGTAGCGATTTAACCCGTGTTCAGTGCGCTTTTGTCGATACTCCTGAAGTTGAAAACATAGTCCATTTTATTGGCGATCAACAAGGATATCCAACCGCATTTTACCTGCCTGAATACATTAATCCCGATGCCGAAAACATTGATCTTAGCTCGGTGGATATGACCAAGCGCGATCCGCTTTTTGAAGAGGCTGCCCGTTTAATTGTGGCAAATCAACAAGGTTCAACTTCATTAATCCAGCGTAAATTTTCTATCGGATACAATCGCGCCGGACGAATAGTCGACCAACTGGAAGTTGCTGGTATCATTGGACCTTTCGAAGGTAGCAAGGCACGACAGGTACTAGTAATGGACGATTATCATCTGGAACAAATTCTGCGACAATTGTAAAAGCAATTTATAGTGCAATTAATGCTTTTGCAGAGAACAACAAAATTTGTCATTAATACGGATAAAAAAACACTCTAAATCATGAAATTAAAAATCTCAATAATCCTATTCATAATTTCGATATTTAGCCTGAATGCGCAAAACACTACTGATGCAGAGAAAGTTATAAATCAATTAATCCAATCTGTCAAGACAACTGCCATCCGAACCAATTTCAAAATTGTGGCATCCGAAAAAAATGCTTTAAATTCGCAGTCAGTAACAGGAGTGTTCACGCTTAAGGGTAATAAATTCATGCTCGATATGGAAAATGCCCGGGTATGGTTTGATGGCAAAACACAATGGAGCTATAACGCTTCGGACAATGAAGTATCCATTACCGAACCTGGGCCGGATGAATTAGCGGGTATAAATCCAATGGTTATTATTGCCGGTTTCAAACAAAAATCTGTTGCCAAATTTTCCCGATTAAAATCAGCAGTTAATTACATTATTGAACTTACGCCTGCTCAATCAAAAGCAGAGTTCAAAAAAGTAGAAGTGCATATAAATAAATCGAACGGAAATTTGGTAATGCTTAAACTAACCGACAAGAAGGCACTCGTTACCACTTTAACATTGACAAATTATCAAAAGGTGAACAATATAAGCGATAAGAGTTTCACTTTTGATAAAATTAAATTTAAAAACGTAATAATAAACGACTTAAGATAAAATCATTGTGCTCACTTTAAGTTAGAGCTACAAAAGAATACAATTATGACAGAAAAAGTACGATGCCTGATTATTGGTTCAGGCCCTGCAGGATATACTGCTGCTATTTATACATCAAGAGCAAATCTTTCGCCGGTACTGTACGAAGGTATGCAACCGGGCGGACAGTTAACAACCACTAATGAAGTTGAGAACTTTCCGGGTTATCCACAGGGCATTACCGGTCCGGAATTAATGGAAGACCTGAAAAAGCAAGCCGAACGATTTGGTGCTGATATTCGATTTGGTTATGTGACCGAAACCGATTTAAGTGTTTCGCCATACAAAGTAACCATTGATGGTGAAAAGGTAATTGAAGCCGAAACTTTGATTATTGCTACTGGCGCAACTGCAAAGTACCTCGGATTGCCCGATGAACAAAAATATGCCGGCTCAGGGGTATCAGCATGTGCTACATGCGATGGCTTCTTCTACCGTAAACGTAAAGTTGCTGTTGTAGGTGGTGGCGATACTGCTTGTGAAGAAGCAACCTACCTTGCTGGTTTAGCCGACAAAGTATTTTTAATTGTTCGCAAACCATACCTGCGTGCATCAAAAATAATGCAGGAGCGTGTTTTGTCAAATCCCAAAATAGAAGTATTGTTTGAACATGAAACACTTGGTTTAACAGGAAACAACGTAGTAGAAGGTGCCAATTTGATAAAGCGACGTGGCGAATCTGATGAAGAAATTGTACACATTCAGATTGATGGCTTTTTCTTAGCAATCGGACACAAACCAAATTCAGACGTATTTAAACCCTGGATTGAAACTGACGAAGTAGGCTATATTAAAACAGTTCCCGGCACACCACGTACAAATATCGAAGGCGTATTTGCAGCAGGCGATGTAGCCGATCCGCACTATCGCCAGGCCATTACTGCTGCCGGAAGCGGATGTCAGGCTGCAATTGAAGCTGAACGTTATTTAAGCGAAAAAGGAGCATAAAATAAAGAATACTCACAAAAAAAAATAACTGCCCATATCGGACAGTTATTTTTTTATACATGATTTTCTGCACAATACGATGAACGCACAAACGGCCCGCTTTCAACTCTCTTAAACCCCATTCTCAGACCAATATCCTTATATTCTGCAAACTTATCGGGATGGATGTATGCACTTACAGCTACGTTTTTACGCGAAGGTTGCATGTATTGACCAATTGTAAGTATCGTACAGCCTGTATTAAAAGCATCCTGCATTAATTCAATAATTTCATCTTCTGTTTCGCCGAGTCCAAGCATTATTCCGGTTTTGGCAACCACCGCCTTGGACGCAATATAGGCAAGTACTTGTAAACTTGTTTCATATTTAGCTTTTGTTCTTATCTGAGGGGTCAATCTCCGAACTGTTTCCAGATTGTGCGAAATAATGTTCGGTTTTTCCGCAATGACCATATCTAGCAATTCAGTTTTTCCATCAAAATCGGGAATTAGCACTTCCAGAGTTGTTTCAGGGTTTAGTTTCTTTACTTCCCGAATAGTATTTGCCCAATGATTTGCGCCTCCATCGGGCAAATCATCTCTGTCAACCGACGTTATTACAGCATGTTTTAACTTCATTAATTGAATAGATCTGGCTACATTTGCCGGCTCATTTTTATCAAGTGCCAGAGGCTTTCCGGTTATTGTATTACAAAACTTACAAGCTCTTGTACATATTTCGCCTCCAATCATAAGCGTGGCTGTACCTTTACTCCAACATTCACTCTGATTCGGACACCTTCCACTACTACAAATGGTATGCAAACCATATTCCTTAATAACCGAGCTTACACCCGAAAATGAAGCTTCACTATATATCTTTGTGCGTAACCATTCAGGTTTTCGTATAAAATTCATTCAACCAGTTTTTGTGTTTAATATTGATAATGCAAATAACACTATGCAATAAGGAAAGTTCTTTCTTACAAAGATAAAACAATTGCAAACACAACCAAAACTCACATTTATACCATAACAGAAACTTTCTTACACATTATGCAGTTTTATGTGTAGATTAAAAAAAAATATCAAATTATAATTTGACGCAATTGAACCACATAAACTTATTATTTCACCCTCAAGCAACTCATTTTTTTCAATCTGATTATTTTTAATACCTATCAATTTCAATTTGTTTTATAGACAATCCGAATTATCTAAAAATATTACGGAAAATTTTCTTTAATATGAAAATAATGATGTAATTTTGCATCAAATAAAGAAATATTTCTTTAATGAAGTGCTGAATATAAGGTATTAATATAAGGTATAAAAATCTCATTTGAAAATGGAAACAAAAAGAGAAATTAAATTTAGTCTTGTTTACAGAGACATGTGGCAGGCATCGGGAAAATATGTACCCCGAAAAGACCAATTAGAAAAAATTGCACCTGTATTGGTTGAAATGGGCTGTTTTGCTCGCGTAGAAACCAATGGTGGCGCATCAGAACAGGTAAATCTTTTGTTTGGCGAAAACCCCAACGAAGCAGTTCGTACATTCACTAAACCTTTTAATGAAGCCGGAATTCAAACTCATATGCTTGATCGTGGATTAAATGGCTTACGTATGAATCCTGTACCGGCTGATGTACGCGAATTAATGTACAAAGTAAAAAAATCGCAGGGTGTTGACATTACACGTATTTTCTGTGGGTTAAATGATGTTCGCAACATTATTCCATCTATACAATACGCTAAAGCCGCCGGAATGATTGCTCAGGCAACTATGTGTATTACATATTCCGAAGTTCATACTGCCGAATACTACATCAATATGGCCGAACAATTAATTCAGGCCGGTGCTGATGAAATTTGCCTGAAAGACATGGCCGGAATTGGACGTCCGGCAACATTAGGTCAAATAGTTCGTGCAATCAAAACAGCACATCCTCAAATCGTTATACAGTATCATGGACATTCGGGACCGGGCTTTTCGATGGCTTCAATGCTCGAAGTAGCAAAAGCAGGTGTTGACTATCTTGATGTAGCCATGGAACCACTATCGTGGGGTATGGTGCATCCTGATGTAATTTCAGTACAAGCTATGTTGAAGGATGCCGGATTTATTGTTCCTGAAATCAATATGGCAGCATACATGGAAGCACGCCGATTGACACAAAGTTTCATTGACGACTTTTTAGGCTATTTTATTGATGACCGCAACAAATTAATGACATCGTTGCTGGTAGGTTGTGGATTACCTGGCGGAATGATGGGATCGTTAATGGCCGATTTAAAAGGTGTACACGCTAACATAAACTCTTACCTGAAAGAAAAAGGACGTAAGGAACTAAGCACCGACGAACTTTTGGTAATGCTATTCGATGAAGTAAAATACATTTGGCCAAAGCTGGGTAACCCACCTTTAGTAACGCCATTCAGCCAGTATGTTAAGAATATTGCGCTTATGAATGTGATGTTCATGGTGAAGGATCAACCACGCTGGAGCATGATAGATAAAAATTCATGGGATATGATTTTAGGAAAAGCTGGTAAACTTCCCGGAAAACTGGATGCTGAAATTATTGCACTGGCCAAAAAGAATAAATACGAATTCTTCGAAGGTAACCCACAGGATAATTATCCGAATGAATTACCACGATTCATAGCTGAAATGGAAGAAAAAGGTTGGGATCGGGGTAAAGACGACGAAGAATTGTTCGAGTTTGCTATGCACGAAAAACAATACCGTGATTTTAAATCGGGAGATGCAAAAAAACGATTCGAAGTTGAGTTGGAAGCTGCTATTAAAGAAAAGTTCAGCAAACAAAACATCGAAATACCGAACATACGCTTATTGAAATACCCAAATGCAGAACCAATCGTAGCACCAGCAACTGGACGTGTTATTTGGGAACTTGATTACAATGAGGGTTCAAAAGAGCCGGTATATGGCAAACTTTTCCGCGAATCAGAGCCCGTTTGTACACTTCAAACACGTTATGGTATGGAGCAAATCGGAAGTTTCTGTACAGGTCGTATTGTGGGCGTGGAAAAGAAACAGGGTGAAATGGTTCGTAAGGGCGAAATAATAGCATTTATCGAACAAAGATAAAAACTGAGCTTATTATTCATACAAAACAAAAGCCCGCTCCGGTATCCCGGGCGGGCTTTTCACCATCACTGATTCTTTTCTATTTCTTCCTGAAGGTTAATTTCAACACCTTTGGTATTATAAAACTTATACTGTAAAAATCCAAGCTTTTGTGAAGCTAAAAATTTACATCCTTTTCCGTATTTACTTCGCCATTGTTTTTTCATAGAACTGAAAAAACCTTTAGAGATATAAGCTTCAACATACGGATGTAAGTGGAGTACAAATTCTTTTACTTTGAGGGTATTAACCACAAAATCAATTTTACTTTCGAGCTGGTCGGCAAATAGGATTGAAGGTTTTGTATGCCCTGTACCAAAACAGGTTGGACATGTTTCTTCAATTTCGACATGCGTTACAGGTCGTACACGTTGTCGTGTAATCTGCATTAATCCAAACTTACTCAATGGTAGAATATTGTGTTTTGCTCTGTCTTTCGACATTGATTCACGCATGCGGTCGAAAACTTTTTGTCGGTTTTCGTTGTCGTGCATATCAATAAAATCAATCACAATTATTCCACCCATATCCCTCAGACGCAACTGACGGGCAATTTCATCGGCTGCAGCAAGATTCACTTCCAGCGCATTAGCCTCCTGGCCGTTTCCATTTTTTGAGCGATTTCCGCTGTTAACATCAATTACATGCAATGCTTCGGTGTGCTCAATTATAAGATAAGCACCGCTTTTAAATGAAACTGTACGTCCGAAAGCTGCCTTAATTTGCTTGGTAATTCCAAAACCATCATAAATGGGCGCCTCTTCTTTATACAGTTTAACAATTTCTTTACGCTCGGGAGCTATAAGTTCAATATAATCAGAGAACTCGGCAGCAGCCTCAGCATTGTTTACATGTATGTGTTTGAAATTCGTGTTGAAAATATCCCGTATAATCCCCACAGTGCGACCTAATTCTTCTAAAATAAGTGTTACGCCTTTTGCTTGTTGGGTTTTGGCTACCACCTCTTCCCATCTTTTCACCAAAATACGTAGTTCATTGTCGAGTTCCGCAACCTTTTTGTCCTCAGCGACTGTACGTACAATAACACCAAATCCCTTTGGTTTAATGCTTTGTATGAGCTGTTTTAGTCTGATTTTTTCCTCGTCAGTTTTTATTTTTGACGACACCGATACTTTATCGGCAAATGGCATCAGTACTAAAAAACGACCGGCAATTGATATTTCGGCAGTCAGGCGTGGTCCTTTTGTAGAGATAGGCTCTTTAGCAACCTGTACAAGTATTTCCTGACCGGTTTTGAGGATATCGCCAATAGCACCGTTTTTATCAATTTCGGGTTGCAGTTTAACTTTTTGAATAGCAGGTACTTTTTTTCGGTCGCTAAGTATCTGCGTTGTAAACTGATTAAGTGTATTGAAATTTGAACCTAAATCAAGATAATGTAGAAAAGCATCTTTTTCGTGACCTACATCTACAAAGGCTGCATTGAGACCCGGCATTATTTTTTTCACTCTACCAAGATAGATATTACCTACAGCAAAGTTAATTTCACGGGCTTCCTGGCTAAGTTCAACCAGGCGTTTGTCCTCGAGCAGCGCAATAGAGATTTCGGATGGTTGTACATCTACTACTAATTCGCTATTCACTTTATTTGGTTTTAGGGGTTCTTTTTAATAAAGAAAAAACAAACTTTAAGCTAAAGAAAAGCTTACAAGTTTGTTTTTTTGATCTTTAACTCTTCAAAGACCATTAAAGACTATTTCTTTTTGTGTCTGTTTTTGCGTAGTCTTTTTTTACGCTTGTGGGTCGACATTTTATGTCTTTTTCTTTTTTTACCGCTTGGCATCTCTGTAATTATTATTTGATTATAAAATTATTTTACTGAACTAACAAAAGTTTTAGCAGGCTTAAACGAAGGGATGTTGTGAGCCGGAATAATGATAGTAGTATTTTTTGAGATATTGCGGGCAGTTTTTTCAGCGCGTTGTTTCACAACGAAGCTACCGAATCCTCTTAAATAAACATTCTCGCTTTTTGCTAGAGAATCTTTAACTGCTTCCATGAAAGCCTCAACAGTTTTCAACACTTCAGCTTTGTCAAGACCTGTGTTTTTAGCTATCTCATTTACGATATCTGCTTTAGTCATTTTGGTAAGTTTTTAACTTGTTAATAAATATGTTTGATTTTTTGTTTTCTAAAAACGGACTGCAAATATATTGCTTTTATTCTGATAAAAAAAACGATTGAGTCTATTTTTTTTTAAATTCTTTGTTTTTTAGCAATTAATTATTAGCTCCTTAACTAATTTTTCGGCTTTACAAAGAGCAAAAGACTACACAATCAGAATTTGTTTATAATACAGGAGTTTTTGATTGAAAAGTGTTTTTACTTTAAACCGATTTTCTTCAAAATCTCCTTAGGTACTGCATCTTTGTGAACTAATATATTGATAGTTTTATGCATTACAAACGACTCACTTGCATACCAGATGCCCTTGTATTTTGTATCGGTTCCCCATGAATTTTTAACCAGATAATATTTCGTGCCATTTTGGTCGGCAGCTACACCATAAATAAGCATACCATGGTCGTCAGTCGTTTCATAATTATCAAATGCTAACTGGCGAAGTTCCTGTGTCACTTTCACTTCGGGACGCGGACCGGTTGATTTTAAAATCTTCTCTTCCATTTCTTTTTGCGAAATTCCTAACCAGCGAGCCTGATCTGAACCGGGTAAATTAGCACGTTGCAACTCGGGGTTTACAGCCGTACCGGTACGCGTAAAACCCTTTTCGCTTACATCCGCACCCCAGGCAATAGTATAGCCTTTTTCAATTGCATTATCAAACACAGCCATAAGCTCATTTAAAGGTAAATTATACGATTCGCCCCATCGCCAGTTATCTGGAATTTCAATGGCAAATTGCGTGTAAAACGGATGATGAGTGAAGGATGTTAACGATACATAATCATCCAGATTCAACCCCAATGATTGCATGTAAGTCTGTGGTGTATATTTCTTACCGGCAACTGTAAATTCAGACGGATATTTACCTAAATAGGCCGCAAGAATTCCATCAAAACCGGTTTTCCAGGCTGTTGACAGTTTCTTATTGGGGTTTTTTACAATCACATCCACGTAAGCACGGGTAAGAGCATCCAATTCGCCATGGCGATGTTTATCTTCGCCATATTGTAATCCACTCATTTCCGACTCGGGCACAATTCCATAATTTTTCAGAACATATACCACATCGTGAAACGAGCCGCCACCGGCAAAATTAACTGTACCATTCATCCTCACGTATTTATCGGCTTTATCGGCATAGGAATGTGCCACCACAAACATTTCGGACAAATCCACCTCTGGCTTACCCAAACGTAACAGCTCCGCTTCAAAAAAACCCAAACCCGAGAAACTCCAACATGTGCCTGAGCTTGCCTGGTTCTTCACCGGAGTAATTTTGTTTTCTTTTTTAACAACGAACTGAAAAGTATCAACCGCTGTACTATCTTTTTTTTGTGCACTTGCTCCTAAAATACCCAACGCAAGAGCCATGATAACGTAAAGTTTCTTCATGTGTAAATAATTGTTTTTTTATGATTTATACAACAAACTGAGGTTTGAAAACAGACTGTCTTCAAACCTCAGCATTACATTTTTTAATTTATTTAGCCGGTATATTTTTAAGTGTTTCAAGTAAATAATCCCAAAACAAACCCACCGTTTCGATATTCACTTTTTCATCGGGTGAGTGTGGATAACGAATTGTCGGACCAAATGAAATCATATCCATATCGGGGTAATGTGTACCCAAAATACCACATTCCAGACCCGCATGTATGATCATTATTTTAGGAGTTTTACCGTATTTACTCTCATAAACACTAGTCATTGTTTTTAGTATAGGCGAATCGAGATTGGGTTTCCATCCCGGATATCCACCAGTCATAACAACTTTTGCACCTGCGAGCGCAAAATTGCTTTCAATCATAGATGCAAGTTCTTCTTTACGTGAATCGACCGAACTGCGCATCAGACACTTAATTTCAACTGCAGAACCATCCGATTTGATGATTGCAATATTATTTGAAGTCTCAACCACCGTTGGTAATTCCGGTATAAACCGATAAACGCCATTAAATGCCGAAACGACAGCATTTATTAAATCATCCTGTATTTCCTCTGGCAACAAGCCTGATGGCAGGTTTTGCACTTCAGCTTTTAACGAGATATTATCTTCAACACCAGCGAATTCAGCAATAAAAAGTGTCTCCATTTCATCAACCAACTCCATCAAATCGTCAACCCCTTCGGCAGGGACTGTTACAACAGCAAATGCTTCACGAGGTATAGCATTTCGTAAACTACCTCCATCAATTGATGCCAAACGTGCTTCGTATTCGGCAACAGCTGTTTTCAGAAAGCGAAACATCAGTTTATTTGCATTGGCACGTTGCAAATGAATATCAACACCTGAATGTCCGCCTTTTAATCCTGTTAACGATATTTTAACCGCCACATCACCTTCAGGCACTTCTACTTCATTATAAGCAAAACTGATATTGGCATCCAATCCACCTGCACATCCCACATACAATTCACCCTCATCCTCCGAATCGAGATTCATCAAAATATCGCCTTGCAAAAATCCCGGTTTTAATCCAAAAGCACCATGCATACCGGTTTCTTCGTCAACTGTAATAAACATCTCAATTGCCGGATGTACAATATCATTTGCTTCGAGAATTGCCATCGCAGCGGCCACTCCTATCCCATTATCAGCACCCAGTGTGGTATCTTTAGCAGTTACCCACAATCCATCCACATATGCCTGAATAGCATCTGTTTCAAAGTTATGAGCTACACCTGAGTTCTTCTGAGGTACCATATCCATATGCGCCTGCAACACTACCGATTTCCGGTTTTCCATGCCGGGTGTAGCTGGTTTGCGTACCAGTACATTTCCTGCTTCATCTCGTAAAGTCTCCAAGCCAAGCGATTTACCAAAATCGGCAAGAAACGAGCCCACAGGTTCAATTTTTCCGGAGGGTCTTGGCACCTGAGTTAAACTGTAAAAATGTTTCCAGAGCGCTTTAGGCTCTAACTGACGAATATCACTCATTTTCTAAAATATTATTTGTTTGTATAATTATTCTTTTTCAGTAAAATGCAAATATCCTATTTTTTTTCGGGATAGCCTCAAAATGTAAGTCTTTTTTTTATTTCTGAAACAAAAAAATATAGATAGGCATGTTATATATTTGCACACTTAATCGTCGAAGTTATAAATGAGTCAGGAGATTTTTAAATCAGTGGTTTTACCCATGCGTACCAAACTCCTCTTCCTAGCGCAAAAATACATGGAAGATGAGTCAGATGCAGAAGATGCCGTACAAGAGGTACTTCTCAAACTCTGGCATACACGTGAAAACCTGACAAATTATGATAATACAGAGGCATTTGTAACAACGGTTACCAAAAATCATTGCCTCGACCGTTTAAAAGTTAAAAACCGAATGGTTGCGTTAGACGAATCGTACAATATACGCGAAGGAACAGAAAATCCACATTTGGAACTTGAACGTAAAAATATGGCAGACATTATCCGCCAAATTATTGAAAAGCTTCCTGTACTTCAGCAAGCAATTATACGAATGAAAGATATGGAAGAATACGAAGTGGAGGAAATAGCTGAAATAACGGGCACAAAAGCGGATGCTGTACGCATGAATCTTTCACGAGCCCGAAAAAAAGTACGGGAAGAATATTTAAAATTAAATGGTATATGAAAATTATATTTAGAAATAAAACAATGAGCTTTGCCGAAGCCGACCGAATAATTGAACGCTACTACGAAGGCGAAAGCACAGTAGCCGAAGAAAAACTACTGCAGAAGTTTTTAAGTTCGGAAAAACTCCCGGCAAAATACGATGCCGAAAGAGCGATGTTCGGATATTTTAAACCACAAAAAGCAGTTGTACGCCAAGGGGTTAAACTACAAGGATATACAAAATGGGCTGCCGCAGTTGCCCTTACTTTTACAGTAGGGTTATCGACACTGCTTTATACCGAAAAAAATCCGGAATGCTATGCTATGATTGACGGAACAATGATTACCGACAATTCAACGATTCGTGAACTAATAAATTCGTCAATAGCAGATATTTCGGACAACAATGAGGTGGAAGAATCGCTCAATAATATAAACAACACTAATTTGATAAATGAACAACTGGAAGTTTTTTCCGGAATTGAATAAGAAAGGACACATTATGCAAACAATAAAGAAGTATATTCTGCTATTTCTGCTAATACTTTCCGGGGGTAGCCTATGGGCTCAGTCGGATTTGGAAATTCGAAAAGTATTTCAGGAATATGGAAAAAAGAAAGGAGTGGTAATGGTAGAATTGAATGGTAAAATGCTCGAGGACTACGACTTTAACACATTTAAGAGTATAGTTATAAGCAACATACCTGAAGCCAGCAGTTTTGTACGCCAATGCATCAAAAAAGATGAAGAAGGGGCAAAAAAAGTAAAACAAGTAGTTTCGAATGGTAAAACCACATCCATTATTCTGCAACTACCCGAAAAAAATGAATTGAACAGATTAATACTGTTCAATGAAAGCAATGGTACACCACCAAAAATTACACTTATCTACATTGAATCGGAAGAAAATGCCGACGAAGTGCTGAAATTAGTATTAAAAAAGAAATAACAAACAAATACAACCAATTAACAATCAATTAAAATGAAAAAGATAATTGTCGCAACAATCGTATTCCTGATCGGATTATTGCAAGCAAAGGCTACGAACAGCACTACTACCGACACAACATACATCTACAACAACAAGGTAGTAAAAATTGATGATAGTGAAGGAAAAATTAAAGTTCAGGTATTCGACAGCGTAAACAATGAATACAAACAGGTATTTGAAGGAGTATATAGCGATTCAAAAAGTTTTGAAAAATGGACTGTAGCCGACGAATGGGGATTGAACTTACCATTGCTTAATAAAATAAAAAAACGTGAGAGAAAACGCATGGAACCACATTGGGCCGGTATTGGATGGGGCTTCGCCAGTTTTACAGATGGTGGCCTGAGCCCTAACAGCGCAGCAGGTTTATCGTTAAGAGCTGAAAAATCGAACGAATTTTACATCAATCCTATAGAGAAAATTATTCCGGTTATTGGTAACAATCTGGGTATTACAACCGGTTTTGGAATGCATTGGGGAAACTATCACTTTGACAACAACACCCATCTTGTTGAAACAAACAGTGTTGTAAATGTAGAACCGGCACCTGCAGGTATTAGCTATAGCTTTAGCCGTTTTCGTACATTTGGACTTTCAGTACCCCTGTTACTGGAATTTCAAACCAAACTAAACACCAACCATCTTATCTTTCTATCGGCTGGTGTGGTTGGAGGTGTAAACACTTATTCGTCGTACAGAGTAAAATATAAAAACCCAAACGGAGGGAAAGTTAATGATGTGGAAAGTAAAAACCTGAATGTTTCTCCTCTAAGTCTTGATTACATGGTTCAAATAGGTTATGGTTCCTGGAGTATTTTTGCAAAATATGCACAGTTCAGTATTTTCCAGAAAGACAAAGGGCCCGTTGCACATCCTGTATCCTTAGGAGCTACATTGAATTTTTAAATATATTAAATGAGTAATATGTATCTACTGATTTTTTAAGTTGTAAGTTCATTTTCCGGTAATACTCAGAAGATATTTATACTCAAAAAAAAAGAGCTTGTTGAAACAACAAGCTCTTTTGATATTATGAAATTCGAAATACTTAGTCTTTTAACTTAGCACAAAGATACTCACGATTCAAACGCGCAATGTGTGAAATTGAAATAGCTTTTGGACATTCTGCTTCACATGCACCAGTATTTGTACAGTTACCAAAACCAAGTTCGTCCATTTTCGATACCATAGCTTTAGCACGAGCCGTACGCTCTACTTTACCCTGTGGTAAAAGAGCCAACTGACTAACTTTAGCAGCCACGAAAAGCATTGCCGAACCATTTTTACAAGCAGCGGCACAAGCACCACAACCAATACACGAAGCAGCATCCATAGCTTCGTCGGCATCAATTTTCGAAATCGGAATTGCATTACCATCTGGCACACCACCGGTATTTACCGACACATAACCACCAGCCTGTATAATTTTATCGTATGCACTACGGTCAACCATAAGGTCTTTAATAACCGGGAAAGCAGCCGAACGCCAGGGTTCCACAGTAATGGTTTCGCCATCTTTAAAACGACGCATGTGTAACTGACATGTTGTTGTTTCGGCATCCAAACCATGAGGATGACCATTGATATACAAACTACACATACCGCAAATACCTTCACGACAATCGTGATCGAAAGTGATAGGTTCTTTGCGCTCCTTAACCAAACGCTCGTTTAATACGTCCAACATTTCAAGGAAAGAACTGTCGGTCGATACATTGTCCATTTTATAGGTAACAAATTCTCCCTTTACCTTAGGGCCGGCCTGACGCCAAACTTTTAGAGTTATATTAATTGTTTTTTCCATGGGATTACGCTTTATAATTACGTTGTTGACGTTTTACAAATTCATATTCGAGAGCTTCTTTGAATAAAGTAGGTTCTTCGCCTTCACCATTGAATTTCCAGCACGAAGCAAAAGAGAATTCTTCATCGTTACGAAGTGCTTCACCATCCGGAGTTTGGTACTCTTCGCGGAAGTGTCCACCACATGATTCTTCGCGCATCAGCGCATCACGTGCCATTAATTCGCCAATTTCGATAAAGTCGGCTACACGCAAAGCTTTTTCAAGTTCAACATTCACATCAGCACTCTGTCCGGGAACATAAACTTTTGTCCAGAAAGTTTTGCGAATTTCTTTAATACGCTCAAGCGCATGTTCCAATCCTTCTTTGGTACGACCCATACCTACGAAATCCCACATTACTAATCCAAGCTCGCGGTGAATAGAATCAACCGAACGGTCGCCCTGGATTTTCATAATTTTCTCAATTTTGGTTTTAACTGCTTTTTCAGCTTCTTCAAATTCAGGTGCATCAGTACTCAAACGAGGAACCTGAATTTGGTCGGCCAAATAATTTTGAATGGTATAAGGCAATACAAAATAACCATCTGCCAATCCCTGCATCAAAGCAGAAGCACCCAAACGGTTAGCACCGTGATCAGAGAAATTGGCTTCGCCGATACAGAACAATCCTTTAACTGAAGTTTGTAGTTCATAATCAACCCAGATACCACCCATTGTATAGTGAATAGCAGGATAAATCATCATCGGAGTTTTATACGGATTATCATCAACGATTTTTTCGTACATCTGGAAAAGATTACCGTAACGAGCACGAATTACATTTTCGCCTAAACGTTGAATGGCTGAAGAAAAATCAAGATAAACAGCCAAACCTGTATTACCTACACCAAATCCGGCATCGCAACGTTCTTTTGCAGCGCGTGAGGCCACATCGCGAGGTACAAGGTTACCAAATGCAGGATAACGACGCTCCAAATAATAGTCGCGATCTTCTTCTTTCAGATCTGTTGGCTTAAGTTTACCTGCACGTATAGCTTCAGCATCTTCTTTTTTCTTTGGTACCCAGATACGACCATCGTTACGCAACGACTCCGACATCAAAGTAAGTTTTGATTGATATTCGCCGTGAACAGGTATACAGGTTGGGTGAATTTGTGCATAAGCAGGGTTTGCAAAAAATGCTCCTTTTTTATACATCTGTATTGCAGCCGAACCATTTGAGCCCATTGCATTTGTAGAAAGGAAAAATGCATTTCCGTAACCACCGGTACCTACTACTACAGCATGTGCCGAGAAACGTTCAGTTTTACCTGTAACCAGATTGCGGGCAATAATACCACGAGCACGCCCATCAACCAAAACAACATCGAGCATTTCGTAACGGGAGTACAATTTAACCTGACCTTTACCAACCTGACGACTAAGAGCAGAGTAGGCTCCTAAAAGTAATTGCTGACCAGTTTGACCTTTGGCATAGAAAGTACGCGATACCTGAGCACCACCAAATGAGCGGTTATCAAGCAAACCTCCGTATTCACGAGCAAAAGGAACACCCTGTGCCACACATTGGTCGATAATGCTACCCGAAACCTCAGCTAAACGATGAACGTTAGCCTCACGTGCGCGGTAGTCACCACCTTTGATTGTATCGTAGAACAAACGGTAAACCGAGTCACCATCGTTCTGGTAGTTTTTTGAAGCATTAATACCTCCCTGTGCAGCAATAGAGTGAGCACGACGGGGAGAATCCTGAATACAGAAATTCAATACATTGAATCCCATTTCGGCCAGTGAAGCAGCTGCCGAAGCACCAGCCAAACCTGTACCAACTACAATAATATCTAAACGGCGTTTGTTAGCCGGATTTACTAATTTCTGATGAGCTTTGTAACTGCTCCATTTTTCGGCTAATGGACCTGCAGGTATTTTAGCATCAATAATAGGGGCTTCTACCGAAGTAGTATCTGTTTTTTTTGCCATAATTTTTTCAAATAATTTATTTGTTATAAATATACGGTTAGATACTGAAACCTAACAGGAAGTATACCGGAATAGAGATGAACATTAAAATAACAACGGTTGAAACAATGTTTGCAACTACTTTTACGCGCGGCAACCATACTTTATTGTTTAATCCTAACGATTGTAAAGCACTCCAAACACCATGTGTAAGGTGCAACCACAATGCTGCTAACCATACAATGTATAAAACAGAGTATAATGGCTGGCTAAAATAATAACGAATCCAGTAAGCACCATCAGTAGCCAGTGCCATAGATTCCTCGTCAACATGTGAGCCTAATTTGTGGCTAATTTCAACCAACTGCATTTTAGCCCAGAACTGATACAAGTGTAAAGCCATAAAGCCAATTACAATGGCACCCAATATCAACATGTTTTGTGAAGCCCATGTAACGCTTTTTTGATTTTTCGACACAGCATAGCGCTCTGTTCCACGCGCTTTACGGTTTTGAAATGTCAGATAAATGGCATATACTATATGCACCACAAATCCTAAAGCCAGAATTTTGGTGGCTACCAGCGCATACCAGTTGGCACCCAAAAACTCACAAATCATATTGTAAGCTTCGGCTGAAAATAGCACAACGAAATTCATTGTGCCATGAAACATGAGAAAAAATACAAGGAAAACCCCTGTAATACTCATAATGAGCTTTCGCCCGATTGATGAATCAATTAACCACATAGATTTTTGTTTTAGTTTATAAATCAGTTTTGTTTTGTATTTAATTGTAATTGAGTTGATTAAAAGAGTTGCAAATTGTCAGCTATTTTTGTGCAAATGTAGCTATTTATTTCGAATATAACAATGATTACAGAAAAATTTCTTTAATAGAAAAAGTAAGTTTAGGGTGGCTGAAACGATGATTTTTGCAGTCAATTGAATTTCAGGAAAATAAAAAGCCCTTTACAGCTATTTTACTGTAAAGGGCTTTTATATTTATATGAAATTTCTGTGTAATCGCAAAAAAATAGGCAAAGAATTACATCATTCCACCCATTCCGCCTCCCATAGGCATTTGAGGAGCCGGATTATCTTCCTTTTTCTCTGTGATTACGCATTCAGTTGTAAGGAACATACCAGCAATAGAAGCTGCATTTTCCAATGCAACACGTGTTACTTTAGCAGGGTCTACTACTCCGGCAGCAAAGAAGTTTTCATATACATCCGTACGGGCATTGTAACCAAAATCATCTTTACCTTCGCGAACTTTTTGCACTACTACAGCACCTTCTTTACCCGAGTTAAACACAATCTGACGTAAAGGTTCTTCGATAGCACGCTTCACAATATCGATACCTATTTTTTCATCTTCATTTTCACCAGCCAAATCGGTCAGCGAATCGATAGCGCGAATGTAAGCAACACCACCACCAGGCACAATACCTTCTTCAATAGCAGCACGGGTTGCACTCAGGGCATCGTCAACACGATCTTTCTTTTCTTTCATTTCAACCTCCGAAGCAGCACCTACGTAAAGTACAGCAACACCACCGGCCAGTTTAGCCAAACGTTCCTGTAATTTTTCGCGGTCATAATCCGAAGTAGTTGAAGCTATCTGCGCTTTGATTTGAGCCACACGTGTAGCAATATTATCTTTTGCACCAGCTCCGTTTACAATCACTGTATTGTCTTTGTTCACCGTAATTTTTTCGGCAGTACCCAGCATTTCCAAAGTTGCCTGATCTAGCGTAATTCCCTTTTCTTCTGAAATCACCACACCTCCTGTCAAAACGGCAATATCTTCCAGCATTTCCTTACGGCGGTCGCCAAAACCGGGTGCTTTAACAGCGCAAATCTTAAGTTGGGCACGTAAACGATTCACCACTAAGGTAGTTAACGCCTCGCTATCAACATCTTCGGCTATTA